>ERZ1027273.4-NODE-4-length-132518-cov-17.354439_pt1 | contig 132518 bp, 126 predicted proteins | sample MGYA00519256_ERZ1027273 | MGnify/ENA primary metagenome ERZ1027273 (study PRJEB26926, sample SAMN06164431) | human gut metagenome | biome: ENVO:00009003; feature: ENVO:2100002; material: ENVO:00002003 | host: Homo sapiens | place: USA | collected 2012 ...
AGTCCCCGGTAAGGAGCAGCCCTCCGCCAACGATCGGCAAGAGCACACTGACATTCTGAACTATTTTATTCTTTTTTTCATTATCTTTGTGAGAAACTGGATAATATGGAGATAAGTGGAGAAAATATTATGCTTGTGGGTTCAATCCTCCTGATAGCAGGCGTGCTCATTGGCAAGACAAGTTATCGCACAGGATTGCCGCTGTTGTTGGTGTTTTTGTTGGTTGGCATGGCATTCGGTTGTGATGGCCTCGGCATCCGGTTCGGCAACATGCATCAGGCTCAGATGATTGGCATGGTGGCATTGTGCATCATCCTTTTTTCCGGTGGCATCTCCACCAAACTTTCCTCCATCCGGCCTGTCATCGCCCCCGGTCTTGTGCTTTCCACTGTAGGAGTGTTGCTTACGGCCATTGTCACCGGCCTCTTCATCTTTTGGCTTTCCGGCATGTCATGGACCAACATTCACTTCGCATTGCTCCCGTCACTGTTGTTGGCGGCCACCATGTCAAGTACCGATTCCGCTTCCGTATTCGCCATACTCGGCGGTCACAAAGTGCACCTGAAGCATCATCTCCGCCCCATGTTGGAGCTTGAAAGCGGATCCAACGACCCCATGGCCTATATGCTCACCATCATTCTTATTGAAGCCATCGTCATGGGCGGTTCCCTCAGTGCAGCCACACTTTTAAGCCAATTGCTGTTGCAGTTCAGTGTCGGCGGTCTTATGGGCGTGGCCATAGGATGGGGCACAAAATGGCTCGTTACATTTTATAGGCGCATAGGCAGTAAGTCCGATAATGAGGATGGCGGTCAGGCCACTGCCATGATTTCCATCATACTCATTGGGGTAGTGTTTCTCACTTTCACCCTCACCACCGCTCTCGGCGGCAACGGCTATTTGGCAGTTTACATCTGTGGAATGATGATTGGCAATGCTTCTTTGCCACATAAGCGCAGTATAACCAAATTCCTTGACGGTCTCACTTGGCTGGCACAGATTGTGGTTTTCATCATGCTCGGGTTGCTCGTCAACCCCCATGAAATGCTGTCGGTGGCCGCCGTATCATTCCTGATAGGCCTCTTCATGATATTCGTGGGCCGACCCGTAAGCGTATGGCTTAGCCTGTTGCCGTTTCGCCGTATTGCACCTCGCACCAAGGTTTTCGTTTCATGGGTAGGACTTCGCGGTGCCGTCCCCATAATTTTCGCCACCTACCCCGTAGTGGCGCAAGTGCCCGGTGCAAGCCTGATTTTCAATATCGTGTTTTTTGTCACTCTCTTGTCTCTTCTCGTTCAGGGCACTACCGTCATATCTGCCGCACGCAGATTGCGTCTGATTGACACATCCGTCCGGGAGGAACCCGATTTCGGTGTGGAGTTGGCCGATGAGCATCCCACCTCTTTGCGCACGCTCGTGCTCACTGATGAGCACCTTTCCGCCGGCAACACCCTCAGTTCTCTCACTTTGCCTGAAAAAGGACTGGTGATAATGATAAAGCGCGACGGACGCTATATCGTGCCAAATGGCAAACGCCGTTTGCTCGCCGGCGACACCCTCCTGATCATCAAGGAGTCGCATACGCAATAACCAATCATAACGCAGCAACGCGGCCGGCTTCACAGCGGTCGCGTTGCTATGCGATAGATTACATATCTTTATTCGTTTACTTATCCGGTTACAAAATTACTCCATGCGGCAAGTCGTGGCAATACCAAAAAATAATGATTTTTTGTCGCCGGAATACCCAATAGTGATTATTCGTTCGTGATTACGGCTATCTCAAATCCGTCACGCACATGCACAAACTCCACTACCTCTATCGTCGCAAGCCGCACTATCATCTCCTCGGCTGTGCGTCGGCTGAGCGATGCCGCAAGCATTATTTGCTCCACACTGGCCGAGTCCACCGAACGCAGATAACGCAGCACAGCCTGCTCTGACTCGCTAAGCGTCATTGTCAGTCCCTCGCGGCTTATGGCCTGCCGCCATGAGCGCACCATCAGTGGATGTGCCGCTATGTTCTCGTCTTTCACCCGGTAGTAGGCGCGCCAGCTGCCGTCCGGTTCCTGCGACTGCACGGGACGCGTGGCGCTTTGGGGTATCTCGGCGCGTATCACCACGGCACCTCCCTCGGTGGTGAAAGCGGTGAACCGCAGCTCCTGTGCCGGCCGGCAATAAAGCTGTGCCGCAGCCTCCACCACATAAATGTCTTCCTCGTTGCGCACTCCGGCTATTGCCCCGCTGTCCTTAACCCCTATCAGCAGTCGCCCTCCTTTATTGTTGGCAAAGGCCGATATTGAACGCGCTATCTTGCGCGCATCGCTTATGGCATATTTGAAGTCTTGGGTTTCGTGTTCGCCTTCCGCAATAAGTTTTGCTATATAAAATTTGCCTCGTATGTGTGGTATATCCTTCACTCGGCCGGATAGTTGAGATTGGCATCGGTAGCGCACAGAAGCACTTCGTCAAGATAACGCCTTGCCTCCCGGCGCGCTCCTTCATGATCCATGTAGGAGTAATTGCCGCAGTCGCGCGGGGTGGCACCGGGCACCTCGCCATCGTAATTGGCCACGAACTCCATGGTCTCAATGATTAGCGGAAGCACATCACGCGAGGTGTAGTCACCCGACAGCAGCAGATAATTGCCGGTACAGCATCCCATCGGGCCCCAGTAAACCACTTTGCTTGACCATTCGGGATGATTGCGCAGAAATGTGGCTGCAAGATGCTCCATGGCGTGAAGCACCTTCGGACTCAATGCCGGCTGACGGTTAGGTTCGGTCAGCCTTACATCAAAAGTGGTGATTACATCACCGTTGGGCGTGGTGTCTTTGCGCGACACATACACGCCCCTGAGCAGTTTCAGATGATTGATTGTGAATGATGCTATTTTTTCCACTCTATACCTGTGTTTTCGTTCTGTGTAAGTTCATGAATCACCTGACGGAGCATGTCAAATGTGTGCTTGGGGGCTTCTTCCCAGAAATTCTCATATTGGGCTATGTTGTCATCGGCTCCGGGGGTGTCGCTTATCACGCGCATGCATGCAAAGGGCACATTGTACAGGTAGCATACCTGTGCTATGGCACCCGATTCCATATCCACTGCATCAACATCGGGATACAGGTTCTTGATTCGCTCCACATCTTCCGGACGGCTCACGAATATGTCGCCCGAGCACACCAGCCCGTGTTTCACTGTGTCTCCCTCATGTATGCAGGGCAGTGAGTTGACAAAATCTGCCGTGTGAAAGAATCTCGGGCATCCTGCCGCATCGCCCCATTCCGTCTCCGGACCGCACCACACATCATGATAGGCTATGCGGGTGCCGACAACCACATCCAGAATACCCGCATTGCCGCCGGTGCCACCGGCCACTCCGGTATTTATGATGAGCTTGGGGGTGAAGTTCTCGATCATTACAAAGGTTCCCAATGCGGCATTTACTTTGCCTATACCGCATTTCATCGCCACGATTTCTGCGCGGCCTATATTCCCGCAATAAAAGGTAAACCCGTTGATTTGTAATTCGCTGGCGTTCTCCATCAGTGGCAGCAGCAGGTCAAGTTCCTTGCCCATGGCCACGATTACTCCTATCTTCATGTCTGGTATTGGTGTTTTTTTGCGTTAGTGATGCAAAAGTACTAATTTTACGCCGAAAATAATGTCTATGCCGTTATGAAAAAACTAACTCTATCATTGGTGCTGATTGCATTGGTTGTTGTCTTTGCTTCGGCCTTTCGTCCCTCTGACAATCTCGGTTCCACCACCACAGTGGTTATTCCTTCCGACCGCTTGCCCAAACCGATGAACGTAAATATAGTATTGCCCGAGCATTACGATACTGATACATCAAGGCATTTCCCCGTACTTTACCTTTTGCACGGTCACGGCGGCAACAATACTTCGTGGGGCGCATTTGTGCCGCTTGACAGCATCGCCACCGCGCTTGATCTCATTATCGTGTGCCCTGATGGAATGAATAGCTGGTATTTTGATTCGCCGTTGCGTCAGAATTTGCAGATGGAGAGTTTTATAACCAAGGAACTTGTTCCTTATGTTGACTCTCATTACCGCACCCTTGCGCAGCCTCAAAGCAGGGCCATAACCGGCCTGAGCATGGGCGGCCACGGTGCTCTTTGGCTGGCTATCAGGCATAAGGACCTGTTTCACAACGCGGGGTCCACGAGCGGCGGCGTAGATTTCACCCCGTGGCCCGGTTCTTGGAGCATCAAGGAAACCCTTGGCGAGCGCGATAAAAATCCAGAGGAGTGGCAGAATCATACCGTGGCATCGCTCGTATCAGAGTTGAAGCCGGGTGATCTCAACATAATTTTTGATTGCGGCACAGAGGACTTTTTCTACAACGTAAACTGCGCTCTTGACTCCGCACTCAATTCGCACCGCATTCCCCATGTTTACCGCACATCGCCCGGAGCGCACAATAGTGCCTATTGGGCGCGCTCCATCAAGCCCCAGCTTGAGTACTTCAATTCCGTCCTCGCCCGCTGATACCTTGACTGTCTGTTATGCGCCTTTTATTTTGGGGATGGAGGACGATGGTGGTTTCGGAGAAGTCGTTGGCGGCTTGGCGCAGATCCAGGAAATCCTGCCACAAGGCTGCGGGATGATTGCGGCGTGCATTGATGGCCATGACTGATACTTTTACAATGTTTTGCTCCTCGTCGTAATTGGCCTGAGCGTAAAATATCCCGGCGTTGTTGCTCTTGTTGACTTTCAATGATTCCAGCCCGGCTGCATCCACTGTATATCCCTCAGGAATATGCAGGTTGAGTGACCATTTGTTTTGTCCCGAACGAGATGTGCAAATATCAATGGTGCGTTTCTCGGTGAGAAGCTCATTGGTTATGTTTCTGGATCCTGAGAGGGCTCCCACTTTTACCAACAGGTCGGGACCAGCCGATGATACAAGTCCGTCCACATTTCCCTTTACTGAATATTCAAGTTTAGGTGAACCGGGTGTGTAACTGTAGTTACTTACAATGACGGTATCAACGGAAGAATTTTCAAGTCCAAGGTCAGATTTGGGTTTTCGGTCACAAATAGCTTTCTTGATTTTGTTGAAAAGTACTGCTTCCTTGTCAAACTCACGTTTGCTGCGCTTGTTTGCCGGAAGGTTGAGGTAATCCTCTGTAAGCGGGATTATTTCATCGGGCATCAATGGCATAGAACACTGGCTTTTGCCGCCACCCTTGGCTATGACTTTGTATGTGAAATCAAGCTGTGTGGCATCCGGGTCGGGTATTGTGATGTCCACTGTGTAATTGGCTGTGTTTTCTCTGTAGGCATGGTCGGGAAGATTGACCACGGAGAATTGTTTGTTGTTGAATACCGATGACCGTTCTCCTTCAATTATGTATGCCTGTTCGCCGTGGTATTCGTCTGGAAGTTCGCCGGGAAGGAAATTGGTGTTGGCATCGCCCACATAATAACGGTCTCCCATGATGATCATCGGGGTAGCTTGTGTATAGGCTGAGATGCACTCTACAGGAACATCATTATGCGTGGTTGTTACGGCAAGCTGTCCCTCTGTGGTGAGTTTTGCTTTCTCAAGGAGGTCTTTTGTAAGGCACACCACATCCCATTGGTTGTAGCTTTCTTTGGACACGTTTGCCATATATTTGGCTGCGAGCCATGCCGCGTCTGCAATTTGTGAATCGGTGGCGTCAGGGTGAGCCTGACGGTAATCCTTAACCAACCCCCAAGCTTTGGAGGCATCACTGCCCGGTATTGTGGTCTTTGCAAAAATTTCAGCTACTTCTGCCATAATGAGCGGTGCGGGGAGATTGAAATATATGCCTGCTCGACGTGCGCTTTCAGGTGTGCCGAATATTCGTGACAGGTTGTCTTTTACGCTCAGGCGTACCAAAGGCATCTGTCGTGCTTTATTGCACCATCCGGGATTGTCAAATTTCTCAATGTTTTTAAGATGCAGTGACATGATATTGCGGTCGGAGGTGGATTTGTTCTCGAATATTCCGGCTGTAATGCCGTTTAATGTGGATATTTCGGTAGTAAGATTGGTGTCAAAAGCGCCCACAAACCGGTAGTCCATGATAGGGTATTTAGACACAAGGTCAATGCTCGTACGTATTCCCTGATCACCGAAAAAGTATCGGCGTGTGTAATAGAAGAACTCAAGCACGTCGCCTGTCTCAAGGCCCGGAATGGCAAGTTTATGCTCGCTTGAAGACTCTTTCTTGCCCGTTGTGACGGTTACAACCTCTTTGGGGTCAACATCAATGCACAGGCCGTTGGGCTTGTAGATGCGAGCCCCGAATGCCTGATTAAACTCATAAATCACCAATCCTGAGCCGATTTTTTGGCTTTCTTTCGGGTCAAAAGAAAACTCCGAATAGTATTCTACCGCACTTTTGTCAAGGAGTTTGACCATGCAGCGTCGTATTTGGTTGACAGTGGTTTCCCCGATATATCCTCGCTCCACATCAACAAAATTACCCATTTGGGATGATTCAATTCTGCCGGCATCAATGCTATTGTATTCAGCGATAATTACTGCTGCGCATCCATTTGCAAGGGAGTCCGGGACTGATGTATTGGCATTGAATTCCGGCAGGTTCATATTCCATACCTCCTGTGCGGCAGTTTTCTGAAACTTTGCATCAGGTTCGTTGTTTGCTGCGGCGGAAGTGAAGGCGGCAAGTGCCATGAGCAATGCAGTCACAAATAATGGTTTTGTATTCATAATGATTATTGGTTTACTAAAACAAGTTTGTTGTTAATTGCACGGGAGAGCGTGCGAATGTCGTTGTTGAAATTTTCCAGTTCTTTCAAAGGTATTATGCCTTGTGTGAAATCCATCAACAAGCGGGCAGTAACAGTGTCTTGGTCGGAGGTATATTCCAGTGAGGCTGTTAGTGTGGGATTGCTGATATGAACAGTGACGGGAAGTTCGCGTAGAGTTGTCCCTTCGGGTAATTTCACGGATATGGTGCGGGAGAGGCGTTTGGAAACACTGATTTCACCGGGGGCAGTGCGATCTTCCAGCTCAAATATCATTCCGAGAATTGACGGTATGATGTCAAGAGACAGATAGCTGTTGTCGCCGACTTTCTGTATGCCTGCAGAGCGTGTCACTTCAGCCGTGATTTTAGTGGGGCCGTTGTTGACAGTGTCATTATGCAACGTGACATTGTCAAAAGCCCATGTATTGCGTCCCTCGTTGATAAATCCGAGCACCTGCTTGTTGCGGTAACGCCGGTCAGTGTTGTTAAGCGAGTTGAGAAGCCGTGCCTTGAATTCGCCTGAAACGGTTTCGATGAATTTGCCGTGAAGTGTGGTGCCGTCAATGGCATAGTTTACGGTAACATCATCACAGTTGCTTGCCGGAGGCAAGATTGGAACGCGGTGTATGATGCATTTGTCTCCATTCTCTATTAGGGTCTGTTTGCCCTGAATGGAGCCGGTATAGTAACCGCAATCTGTAGCTCCTACCGTGCCGTCAAGATATAAAATGGAGTCACCGGGCAAAATTGCTGCGGCTATCATATGGTTGCCGGTAGAAAACAAAGGGCGCGCAGTCCAGTCGTCGGGGATGCTGCGGGTGCCTATCCACACCATTCGTCCGTCAATATTGACGGCATTCAGCATCGCCTTTATAAGGTTGGCTGAACCTTTGCAATCGCCATACCGCTTCTGAAGCACGACGGATGCCAATTCGGGTTCCCACCCCAACTCGCCATACTCTATGGCTATATAGCGTATGTTGGTGTTGACCCAATGATGTATGGCTGCGATACGTTCAGCATCGGATTTGCACTGTGATGTGATTTGTCGCGCCTTTTCAGCCACGTTTTCTAACCCCGGGTCCTGACGGAGAATGTATTGGCGGATGCGTGTATAGAAGTCATTTACATCCTTAAACATGCCGGTAAAGCATACCAAAGGAAGTGTGCGGCGGGGGGAGGGGGCATCGGATGGCAGATTCAATGCGGGCAAATTGGAAGCGGCAAGTGTTATAATCCAATTTTTGCCATCGGGAGAAGGTGCACGGGTGATTGATGCGTTTTCAGGCAAATTGGTCGCCTCAATATCGTAAATGTCTTTCATGCTTATTGGCATGGTTAATGATAGGGTATATTGCTTGACGGGATAGTTGGCACCCACGAAAACCAGATGGCCCCGTTCGGGTGATTTGAGCGTGCAGTCGAATGTAGCTGTAATGCTTTTTCCCACTTTGTCAAGCTTTATGGGGAGTATGCACATGCGCGAATCGTCAAAGAATATGCCTGCGCTTGTAGCATTGCCGTAAATGGGTTTAGACCCTTTGGCCTTGGCGTTATCTACTGTTCGAAAGTTATCGTAGCTGATGGATGCATGTGCAGTTGTGGCGGTTTTTGTGGCCAGGAATGTGATGGACTTGTGTTGTTTTATGCACTCGAGTTTCAGCCCCGATTTGTCGGGGACGAATATATATTGATCGGTCATGTTGCCGATGACAGTGTTGACAGGCTCAGCGGCCTGCAAGCACAAATAAGCGAGAAAGAACAAGAGAGCTACAGTTGTTTTCAAGTACATATAGGCACAAGTGATGTTAGAAAATGTAAAATAATGGGAAAATATTGGTTTATGCAACAGCCGGAATGTTAATTCCGGGATTACTAAGGGAAAAGTGATAGGGAGGGGAGGAAATTTTTGTGGGGGATGACTTGTGGGAATGAAAAAATAATTAGCTTTGTGCAATGGGTAGAATTGCCTATGCCGTAATACTGACTTATAAAAGATATAGGGTATGAAAGGAAAAAGTATACTTGCTGTTGCAGCCATGTTTTGTGCCGCAGTGTGTTTTTCGCAGGATGTGGTGATAAAGAAGCCTGATTATTTTACCGAGCCAATACGTGACGGGCATGTACTGTTTCCTGACAGCCTTGTGTATCCCGCCGATGCAACTGAAATTGTGATTCCGGATGTGGGAATGTTTGGGCGCCTCGGCAATGAGTTTGGTGATGGCTATGATTTTCCTAATGTACGGAAAATTATATTCAATAATGTGGATTATGTGCCCGGAGCACTGATAAACGCACTTCCGAATCTTGAGGAGGTGGTGTTCAACGGAATGATAGGACATTTTGATTGCACTCTTATAATGGACTGCCCCAAACTGAAATCGATTATATTCCGTGGGCCGGTGTCATCGACCGGTGGCTCGGGACTGACATCCAGAGTGCCGAGCCTTGAAAAAATAGTGTTTGAGAGTGTGGTGGTGGATTTAGGCGTTGAGCCTGACAGTGTGGGCTTTACCAATAACGGCGCGTTTCTTATGGCGTATAACGACAGCCTAACTCCGGCGGCAACAGTGGCGCAACTTAAAGGCAATGCAAAACTCATAGCTGACATGGAGCGCGTTGCCCGGTGGCAAGAGGAGGTGCTTCGTGCCAAAAATTCAAAATGGATGCGCGGAAGTGCATATCGTGCCGCAAAAATTCTACAACCTGTGTTGGCCGAACTTGGATGTGCGTTGTCGGCAGAGAGTCTGAAAAGCGCAATGGAATATGCGTGGAACACAAGCGATGATGTGAAAACCAAACTTGAGATATTGAAAGCATCGCCCAGCTATGCGGCCGATACGATTAAGAAGCCGAATCTGGAGTATGCGCTCCCATCTGATTCGCTTTTGGCGGCAACACGCGAGTATTTCAACCTTGACAGCGTTGCGGGTAATGGCGATGATGTGTCGCGCATCAAAAATCTGCTATACTGGGTTCACAACAATATTCCTCACGACGGGGGCAACGGGCTGGCTCCCGGAGCGAGGAACCTCAGGAATACTTACGAATCGGCAAGACGCGACAGTTGCGGCTACAATTGCCGCGCCTTGGCGATAAGTCTTGCGGAAGCACTTCTTGCGGAGGGGATTCCGGCACGCTATGTGACTTGTCAATCAAAGGCATGGGACACCGACAATGACTGCCATGTGATATGCGTGGCCTGGAGCGAATCACTCGGCAAATGGGTGTGGGTGGATCCCACATTTGCGGCGTATGTTACTGATGAAAACGGCACGCTGCTTCACCCCGGAGAAGTGCGCTATCGTCTGCAAAACGATTTGCCGCTGATTCTCAACAAAGATGCAAACTGGAACAACAGATATACCGAAAATAAGGAGTATTATCTGGATGAATACATGGCCAAGAACCTGTATATAATGTCGGTAAACGCACTGAATCAGGTTGCACCGGAAGGCCCGTCATCACATCGTCAGGGCAAATTCGTAGCTCTGGTACCGGCAGGGAGCGATTACACCAATGCCCATGTGATGACTACCGATGAAGAGTGGTTCTGGCAACCGCCTGTAAAGTAGGTTTGCGGCGGCACAATCTCAATAGGCGCGTTTGTTTTTGCGTATGCGGTCGTGCTTGAACTCGTTCCAATTGTGTCGCATGTTCTTGTGAGACTTAATCAGAGTGATGCCTGTGAGCTGTTTCAGCATGGCAAGGGCGCGATGGCCGAATGCGAAGTTTTTGTTGTTTTTGTGCGGACTCACGTAGCGGTAGTCGGGCGGGATGTCAAGCCGTATTTTGTCGCGGTTTAGGTTGTTGACGCGGTCCACCAGCTGACAAATGGCCGGTTGCAGAGGAGGGAGATCCTGAGGCTCATATATGCCTATTTCGTTGAAATTGAGTTTGCTGCTTGTCCATTTCTTGGCTTCTTTGAGCGTGATGTATTCTTTGTCAAGCATATATACTTCGGCATAGGTGCTGACGAAAAACTGCTCGTTGAGGTGGTTGAAGCCGAACATGGCATGACCGCGTCCGTTGGACTCAATGTTGAAGGAATAGCCTGTGAGGTCAAGAGGCGAGAGTCGGTCGCCTGTCACATCACTGTAATTGAAGCGGAGGCGGAATTGCTCAAAATCAAGATTATTGCGGAAAAAGCCTGAGAGGTTGGGCACCCATTTGCGGCTGGATGTGTCGGCAAGCACATTCACATCCACCATGAGGTTGTCGCGGTGTTTTGTCCAGATTTCGGTGGGGCTGTATTTACCACGTACGGTGTCGGTGGCCTCATCGGCAATCAGGAGCGCGGAAGGCAGCGGGACGGAGGGGGCGACTCCTATCCAGTCGGACCAGGAGAAATGATGGTTGCTGATGTCGCTGACACTGTCAAGTCCTTGGTTGTTGGTGATATGGTAGTAGGAACGGCAAGAGAGGATTCTGGGATTGGACCATCCCTTAAACTTGGTTTTTTTGTCGGGGACAAGCATGTAATCCACCATTTTTTCACGAAAAAGGAACACGGTGTCGGTATAGGTGGAGAGAGTGGAGTATTCGCGTACGTAGGCGAGCATGTGCAATACTTTGTGCTGTCGTGATTCTACTACCACCTCGGGGAGAGAGGCTACCGTTTTTTGCAGGAATATGGTGTCGGGTGTGGGGAAAGCGACAGATTTTTCTTTGAATCCCAGATAACGCACGGTAATGGGGTAGCTGTCGGGAGACAGGTAGGGCGTTTTGCCCTTGTTGCTGCTTAAGCCTATCATGGAGCCGTGACGGTTGAAAATGGAGGCAGAGGGGAGAGGCTGCCGGGTTACGGAGTCGGCAATGACGGGGTTTTGTGCGCCCCGAGCATCCACTGCGGATAGCGAGAGGACAAAAATGATGATGAATGCAAAACAGCGATACATGACAGCAATGAGAGTTGGCACAAAAGTAGTTATTAATGCCAATGGGTGTTGCGGTCAATAAGTTAAATAGGCTCAATGATGAACATAAGATGTTAATTCAGCTATATGAGGTTAAGCTGTTTTGCAATACGGCACGCTTCAATGGAGTTTGAGGCACATAATTTCAGCAATATGTTTTGTCTGTGTCTGTTGACGGTATGTATGCTTATGGAAAGGCTCTCGGAAATTTCCTTGCTCAGCATCCCTTCATCAATGAACCGAAGTATCTCTTTTTCCCTTTTAGAAACCAAATCGTTGCAGTTGTGCTGCTCTAAAGGCAGAACCTTGCCCGACACAGACTCGCAGATATAACTTTTGGTATCGGATTTGTCATCAGTGAGGTTGTAGAGGCATAATGCCAGCCGGATGCTTCCGTTGGGTTGTATTCCGACATAAAACACCCTGTGCCGAACCAGATGCCTGTGGCACTCCCTGTCAATCATGGTCAGGACACTTGACAGGTAATAGTTGGAATAATCCTGTTTGGTTTTAGTCCGTATAAAATGGATGAACTTAAGCTCTTCAAGATGCTTTCTCTCCATGTCGCGGGGCGAAATGCATCGGAATATTTCATCCTCCCAAATGGAATCAACACACCTGCATTGGCTCTTGGTGTCCATACCCAAGGTCTGAGCCATACCGCCATAATAGATATAGCTTTTGCGCTCTTTCAAGTCGCTCAGTACCGCAATGGCATTTTCAATACGGGCATATCCGGAGGCAAATAATCTGTAACTGTTGAGGTTTTCAGAAATCCGGTCGTTGTTTCCGAAATCCTGAGACAGGAATTTGTCGTTCAGCTCATTTTTTACATCCATCGGTTGTGTGTGCGTAAAATGGTTATAAATCAGTATTGCCGGGCGTCGGTAAATGCCTTACCTTTGCACTATCAATGTGTTACAAATTGCAAAGGTAATAAAATTTAATAACTATCAACGTATGTTCAACCCAAAGAATAACCTGACAAGAATAGTATTATCCGGTGTGTTAATTCTCTCTGCTCCCTGTATCTCTATGGCACAAACCTTGGATAAAATGCAGTGGTTCAATGAGCCGGAAAACTGGCAGATTGAAGGCAACTCACTTATGATGAATGTAACACCCCAAACGGACTATTGGAGGATATCGCATTATGGGTTCACTGTGGATGATGCGCCGTTTCTATATGCCTTGCAGGGAGGCGAATTTGAGGTGAAAGTGAGAATATCCGGAGACTATAAAATACGTTTTGACCAGGCTGGACTGATGCTGCGCACCGACCATGAAAATTATATCAAAGCAGGTATTGAGTTTGTAGATGGGAAATATAATCTGAGTACGGTTGTAACTCATCATACAAGTGATTGGAGCATCATACCTTTGGACAAGCCTGTGGCGTATGTATGGATAAAGGCAATCCGGCGTCTGGATGCCGTGGAGGTTTTCTATTCTTTTGACGACAAGGAATATATAATGATGCGCAATGCGTGGCTTCAAGACAATCATCCCGTAATGGTGGGAATGATGGGGGCGAGTCCGGACGGCAACGGGTTCAAGGCTCAATTTGATGGGTTCGCCATTAAGCATTTGCCCGATTCGCGCAGGGTGCAGTGGTTGATGAATAATAGTACTAAATAATATAGGACTGATGAAAATTGATCATATAGCTATATGGGCAGAAAATTTAGAATTGCTCCGGGAGTTCTATATCCACTATTTTGATATGTCCAGCAGTGGCAAGTACATCAATGCCAAAAAAAATTTCAGCTCTTATTTCTTGTCGTTCAAGGATGGAGGAGCGCGAATCGAGCTTATGAACATACCCGGCAAAGACTCTCCGGCGAGCAGGGGAGATCTGAAAGGGTTGGCTCATTTTTCCATATCGGTTGGGAGTAAAGAAGCCGTTGACATCATGGCTCAACAATTCAGGGAAGACGGCTACACAATACTTAGTAATCCCCGCACTACAGGCGACGGATATTATGAATGTGCGATAGCTGATCCTGAAGGGAATTATGTGGAAATAACCGAATAACGGACTGCTTGAACAGCAGGCTCAGGAGTTGACGAGCTCAATGTAATCGGCATTGCCGATTTCCACGGCTGCGGCAAGGACACCGGTGAGTTTCACCAAGAGTCTTTTTTTGCCGGAGCCTTTGATTTTGAGCAGAGTTCCTTCAAATCCATTGATGGGACCTTCGCAAACCATTCGTATTTTTGCTCCATACATGCTTGGCGTTATCTCGTTAAGGTGATAGTATTGCGGTGTTTTTACAGATGTGACGGCGGTTATGAAGCGGTCCATTTCGGCAACGGGTACTGTCATCGGGGTACAGTATGCAGCTCCTTTCAAGAACCGGTATTGCAGGGTGTGTGTGCGGGTGACGACCTTGTCAAGAGCCTCTTTGCTTGAATACACAAAAAGCAGATCCTGAACAAACGGCACCTGTATTCGTGTTTTTTTGCCTCCTTTTTCCATTATTTTTGTTGTCATGGGTGTGAAGACGCGAAATCCTGCTTCTTCCAACTGCTTGTATGCCGGGAGCTTTGCATTTGCACGCTTGAGATCACGCATGACAAACCATTGTTCGCCGGTGGATAAATCTGTTTCCATAGTTTAGGTCAAATGCTTGATAGGGTTATGAATTTTGGTTTGAGAAAGACGGGTAGTATAGGAATTGGTTATGAAAGTGGTATAGATTGGGATAAAAATTTACGCTTTAGGGGGTTTGAAAAATTTTATTCGTTTGCAGATGTGTCCTATCGACAGGATTATCATGAGAAAGCCTAATTTGCCATGCACTCCACCAATGGATGCGTGGGTGAATGATTGCATCCAATGGACGGTTGACGCGATAGCGGTGATGAATGTGGCGAGCGCCACCCACCACAGGATGCGTGTGACGGGGCTTTTTTGTTTACTGAATTTTTTGAACCAGTTGCTTTTTCCAAAATGCAGGAATATGTGATAACATATCAGCACTGCAAATATGATGCCAATGGCAATATGAATCCAAACGGATGTTATACCCCGGCTGCCCGTTGCCTCAAGCTGTATGCCAGAAACCAGCATGGCAATTGTGACCGGTAGGAGACACCAGTTGCAAAGCTTGAGTTTCTGAATTTTCTTCATATTGCGAAAATATTGGATATCGGATGGTTTTATGAGCTTGCCCTATTGGTAAATGGCTCTTTTCAAGCGCAAATATACAACAAAGCTTTGATAAAATGCAAGCAGAAAAGCAATTTAGAGCCGATTAGACAACATCTGAGTACATATTGTCTAACCGGCTCTAAGTGATGTTATATACCTTAACTAATCTAATCTTTGGTATTCGCTCGGGGTCATTCCGGTTTCTCTTTTGAAGAATGTGCCGAATGCTGTCTGACTTGGGAAATTAAGTTTCTCAGCTACCTCATATATCAGCATGTCTTTGTTTTTCAGCAATACTTTGGCTTGAACCAGAGTGGCGCGGTTGATCCAGTACATCACGCTCCGGCCGCTTGCTTTTGCTATCAGGCTGGAAAGGTAATGTGGGGTAAGTGCCAGCTGCTCGGCGTAAAACGGTATGGTCCTGTGGCGGGAGCAATGCTCGTTGACAAGTTTCTTGAATTTGCTGAACAGCAGTTCCTGACGCGTTTTCTTCTTTTGCAGGGTTGATTCCTGCTCAGTGCGGTTGATATACTGGATGTTGGTTATTATGGCAGACAGGAGGTGAGTAACTGTTTTGAGCCGGAAAGGGGTGTGGCGAGCTGTGTCCCAGAGGATATTTGCCATTCTGAGTGTTTCCTGCATCTCAGTTTCTCCGGCATGAATAATCAGACTTTCATTGACCGGAATATCCACGTTATATATAATACCGATCATGTTGTAATCGGGACTGTTGGATTTCAACTCAATTATTGATTCGGGGGCCAGCAGTACTATATCGTCTTTTTTTATGTGATATTCCTCCAAAGTGAGTTCAATGTCGGCCCAACCATCGGTGACCCACAGAATTCTTCCTTCAAGAAATCGGTATGGCTGATTGGCTTTGATAAAATCGTTGCGAGCAGAGCCTACATTGAGAATCATTCCGAAATGCTCGTTTACAAAAGCCAGATCGGGCAGATTATCAAGACTACTGAAATCGGTGGTATGCAATGAAAAGTCGTGAATAGCGGTTGCTGACATTGTGATGTTTGTATTATTCTTGGGCAAAAATAGGTATATTGTTTTGTATTTTTCAAGAAATAAACACCCAATCGTACAAATTCAATAATTTAAATACGTATCTTGATATTATAACCCAGATAAGCAGTTATATCTTTGCGTTGTGAAAATCAAAACATATAAAAATATGAAGCATATCACAGCATTATTCATTCTTATGCTCCTTGTTTTACCGGCACAGGGCCAGACGGTGACGCTTGACGAGTGCCAGCAGTTGGCAGAGGAGAATTATCCGCTTATAAAGCAGTATGACCTGATAAGGCAGACAACCGACTATACCGTCAGCAATATCAGCAAGGGATGGCTGCCGCAGATTTCTGCAATGGCACAGGCCACCTATCAAAGTGATGTGATGACACTTCCGGATGTGCTGCAGAGAATGCTCGGCCAGCAGGGCCTTCAGGCCAAGGGTATCCGTAAGGACCAGTACCGTGTAGGGGTTGACATAAACCAGACGGTATATGACGGAGGTTTGATCAGCGGCCAAAAGGATGTGGCTCGCCTTGAGGGGGAGGTACAGTCGGCACAAACCGCCACAGACCTTTATGCAGTACGTAAGCGAATAAATGATTTGTATTTCGGTATTCTGCTGCTTGATGAGAAGATACAGCTAAACAAGGATTTGCAGACGCTCCTTCAGTCAAATCTGAACAAGCTCAACTCAATGCTGGCTCATGGAGTGGCTATGAAAAGCGATGTCAACACGGTCAAGGCTGAAAAGCTAAAGGCGGAGCAGCAGGCCACGGAGCTGGCATCCTCACGTAAAAGCATGACCGATATGCTGTCGGTGTTTATAGGCAGAGAGGTTGCCAATCTCGGAATGCCTCAGGATGTGGTGGTCAACACTCACGAGAACAAACGGCCCGAGCTGCATCTTTTTGACTCACAGATCAAGCTTGCCGATGCGCAGGAAAAGTTGCTTAACGCCCGTCTGCTGCCGAGACTGAGTGTCTTTGCACAGGGTTATTACGGTTACCCGGGTTATAACCAGTTTGAAGCGATGTTCAACCGCACATGGAAACTAAACGGTATAGTTGGCGTGAGACTGTCATGGAACATCGGAGCGTTGTACACAAGGAAGAATGACCGCGCCAAACTCAGTACCCGTCGCGGACTGGTGGAGTCGGCCCGTGAGACATTTCTGTTCAATAACCGTTTGCTTGAGATACAGCAGAGCGACGGCATAGCTAAATACCGCCAACTGATAGTTGACGACAAGGAGATAGTGTCGCTGCGGAGCGATGTGCGCCGCGCAGCCGAATCAAAACTGGAACACGGGATAATCGACACCAACAATCTGCTTCAGGAGATAACCCGTGAAAACCAGTCACGCATAGACCTCTCCACCCATACAATATTGATGCTGAAGGAGAACTATGATCTTAAATACACTACGAATAATTAAAAATACAAACGATATGAAAAGAACTACAATTCTTATATGGGCAGTTCCGGCAATGGTGCTCACAGCGTGTGGAAACAAAAACGTGGATTACGATGCATCGGGCGTGTTTGAGACTACTGAAGTAATTGTTTCGGCCCGAGGCACAGGCGAAATCGTGTCGCTCAATGTGGAGGAGGGCCAGACGGTAAAAGCGAATGAGCCACTCGGGGAGCTTGACATGACGCAGCTTATACTGAAAAAAGAGCAACTTCATGCCGGTAAAGACGCAGCCACAAGCCGCAAGCTCAATACTGCGCAACAGGTGGCATCATTGCGTCAGCAGATTGCCAATCTGCAATCGGAACAGGCACGATTCAAGGCACTGTTAAAAGACGGGGCCGCTACTCAGAAGCAGGTGGATGACCTTGGTTATCAAATAGCCACCCTGCAGAAACAACTCACGGCGGCGAACGAGCAAGTGACAACGGCCAACCAAAGTATAGACGGACAATCGGCAAGCTTTGACGCTCAGATGGGGCAGATAGACGATATGATGCATCAGGCAGTGATAACATCTCCCATAGACGGGGTGATACTGTCAAAATATGCCGAGGCCGGCGAATTTGCAGTGCCCGGACGTGCATTGTTCAAGGTGGCCAATGTGTCGGATATGAAGCTCAGAGCCTATATCACGGCTGATCAGCTGACGGGACTGAAAATAGGTCAGAAAGTAAAAGTCTATGCCGATCAGGGGGCAGACGGACGCAAGAAGTATGATGGCACGGTGTCGTGGATAAGCAGCGAGGCGGAATTTACGCCCAAAACTATCCAAACACGAGATGAACGCTCCAATCTGGTGTATGCCATAAAGATAGCAGTCAAAAATGACGGCCTGATCAAGCGCGGAATGTATGGTGATGTGAAATTATAAACGTGTCGATTATGGCAATAGTGAGTGTGGAAAACCTTAAAATGTCGTATGACAAAGGTAAGGTAAAGGCTCTGAAAGGAGTGACCTTTGATGTGGGAGAAGGTGAGATATTCGGACTGATAGGTCCAGACGGGGCCGGCAAGACCTCACTGTTCCGTATTCTCACTACGCTGCTCCTTGCCGATTCCGGCACTGCTGTGGTCGATGGCATGGATGTGGTCAAGGATTACAAGAAGATACGGCAGCATATCGGATATATGCCGGGACGCTTCTCTCTGTATCAGGATCTGACGGTAGAGGAAAATTTGTCGTTCTTTGCCACTGTATTCAACACCACCATAGAAGAAAACTATCATCTGGTGGAGGATATATACCGTCAGATTGAACCGTTCAAGAAACGCAAAGCCGGCAAACTGTCGGGCGGCATGAAGCAGAAACTCGCGCTTTCGTGCGCCCTGATACACGCTCCCCATGTGCTTTTTCTTGACGAGCCTACAACCGGTGTCGATCCGGTGAGCCGCAAGGAATTCTGGGAGATGCTCCAGAAGCTGAAAAAGAATTTCAAACTGAGCATTGTGGTATCGACTCCGTATATGGACGAGGCGGTGCAGTGCGACAGGATAGCTCTTATCCAAGAGGGGCAGTTTCTGACCATCGACACGCCAGAAAATATCATCAAGGCATATACGCAGACTCTCTGGACGGTGCGTTCGGACAAAATGCATCGGCTTCTTACGGACCTGCGAGAAATCAAGGGGATAAAGACGGCTTTTGCCTTTGGCGAGAACCATCATGCCACAATTGACACATCGGTGCTGACAATGGATTCACTGCGCGGGCAGCTTGAAGCACTCGGCCACCGTGACATTGTGATAGAGGCAGTGGAGCCTACTATCGAGGATTGTTTTATGAACCTACAGGAATAAAGTCATGACAGATGAAATAGCAATAAAAGCCGAAGGACTGACAAAGAGGTTCGGGGATTTCACGGCTACGGACCATGTGACTTTTGAGGTGCATAAAGGTGAGATATTCGGTTTTCTGGGAGCGAACGGTGCCGGGAAAACGACGGCGATGCGCATGTTGTGCGGGCTTTCCCAGCCAAGTGACGGCAAAGCAACGGTAGCGGGGTATGATGTCGCGACCCAATATGAGGATGTCAAGCGCCATATCGGATATATGTCGCAGAAATTCTCATTATACGACGACCTGACGGTGGAGGAAAACCTTGTGCTTTTCGGTGGTATCTATGGTATGCCCCGAAAGAAAGTGCGCGATAAAATAACCGACCTGCTGAAAGAACTCGGATTTGAGGCAGAGCGCAAAACGATGGTGAAAAGTTTGCCTCTGGGCTGGAAACAGAAACTTGCATTCTCGCTTGCCATCTTTCACGAGCCGAGCATTGTGTTTCTTGATGAGCCTACGGGCGGTGTGGATCCTGTGACGCGCCGCCAGTTCTGGGAGCTGATATACAAAGCGGCCGACAGTGGCATCACCGTGTTTGTGACGACACATTATATGGATGAGGCCGAATATTGCGATCGCGTCAGCATTATGGTGGACGGGCGCATAGACGCACTTGGCTCACCTGCGCAGCTGAAGGAGCAATTTCACGGGAAGACGATGTATGATGTATTCTATGCACTGGCCAGAACAGCCAAGCGTGGAGATTGACAATCAAATGGAATAAGATAATGAAGCAGTTTTTAAGTTTCGTCCGGAAGGAGTTCATACATATACTGCGCGATCCGCGTTCGCTGCTGATATTGCTGGTAATGCCACAGATATTGGTGTTGCTCCTTGGATTCGTAATCAAAAATGAAGTAAAGGATATAAGAGTGGCGGTGCTTGACCAAAGTCACGATCAGTACACGGAGCAGATCACCCACAGGCTGTATGCCAATGATTATTTTATCGGTAAAGGAGAAGTCAAGACCGAGGAGGAAGCCACAGAGCTTTTCTGGAAAGGAGAAATAGACCTTGTGGTGGTTTTCGGCCCGGAATTTGCGGAACGCATAATGCACTCACAGGATGCCTCAATACAGATTTTGTCAGACGGCAGCGAGCCAAATCAGGCAAGCGTGAGGGTAGCATACGCGCAACAGGTGGTGGCAGGGTTTCAGAAAGAGCTGGCGCAACAGATGGCAAGTACCGGAGAAGCGGGACAGCAGTTCAATATAAGGGTGAATTCGCGTATGCTTTACAATCCACAATTGAGATCGGAAGTGAATTTTGTGCCCGGTGTGGTGGGACTGATAATATTGCTTATATGCTGTATGATGACCTCAATAGCCATAGTGAGAGAGCGTGAGACGGGAACCATGGAGATACTGCTCGCGTCACCGCTGCCCTCTATTGACATAGTGCTGGCAAAGCTTGTGCCGTACATGATTATTTCTATAGTTGATCTGATAGTGATTATATGCATATCATATTTCATAATGCATGTGCCGATGTCGGGTTCATTATTGTTGTATGGCGCGATTGCTGTTCTTTATATATTCGTAGCGCTGATGTTGGGTCTGTTTATTTCTACCGTAGTTAATTCACAGGTAACAGCCATGTTGATTTCGCTGCTGATAATAGTACCGGGCATATATCTTTCGGGAATGGTGTTTGCCATAGAGTCAATGCCGGTTGCCTCACAGGTAATATCCAACATAGTTCCGGCAAAATGGTTCATATCAGCTTCACGCAAAATCATGGTGGAGGGAGTGAGCATAGAATATGTGATACCGGAGATACGTGCTCTTGCAATAGAAGGAATAGTGTTCATGCTGCTTGCATGGAAGTTTTTCAAAACAAGACTCGCCTGATACTTAAAACAGAATGTTATGAAAGCATTACCATATCTTCTTACGAAAGAATACAAGCAGATGTTCCGCAACTGGCTTTTGCCTGTCGTGTTCATCCTTCTGCCGATTGCCATGATGAATGTCGTGCCGCGCATAGCGACACAGGAGGTCAAAAACCTTAATATCGCGGTGATTGACAACGACCACTCGACGCTTTCAAGCCGGTTGACGCAGAAATTGCAGGCGTCGGAGTTTTTTAATCTGTATGCTACCTGCCCTAATTATGAGACGGCATATAATTTGCTTCAGAGTGGCGATGTGGATTTTATAGTCACTATTGAAAATGAATTCGAGCACAATCTGTACCGCACCGGCGGTGCCGATGTGATGGTGACGGTCAATGCGGTAAACGGCATGAAAGGCGGTCTCGGCAACTCGTATCTGACCCAGATTGTGATGCAGTATGCCCGGGAATTGGGGTATGAGAGCGGAGGAGTGTCACGCCGTCCGGTGAATGTGGAACCGCGCTATCTGTTCAATGCGAGTCTTGACTACAAGCCTTATATGATACCGGCATTGATGGCAATGACTCTGATATTGCTTGTGGGATTTCTTCCTGCCCTGAATGTGGTTGGCGAAAAGGAGCGCGGCACTATAGAACAGATCAATGTGACTCCGGTGTCGCGTATAGAATTCATTCTATCCAAGATGATACCTTACTGGACTGTAGGTATATTTATAGTAGGGTTCTCAATGCTGCTTGCGTGGAAAATACACGGAGTTACGCCTGCAGGATCGGTAGGGTTGGTATTCCTGTTCAATATAGTTTATATATTTACCATATCGTCGCTCGGACTGACTATCTCCAATTACAGTGACAATATGCGTCAGGCTGCGATAGTGATGTTTTTCTTTATAGTGATATTCATTCTGACAAGCGGACTGATATCGCCAATCGCCTCAATGCCTCATTGGGCACAGGAAGCTACCCGCCTCAATCCGCTGCGCTATATAATCACAGCCATGCGTGAGATATATCTCAAGGGGAGTACATTCACCCAACTTCTGCCACAGTTTGTGCCACTGTGCATCTACGGTGCCCTTGCAAGCATATGGGCTGTGGTAAGTTTCCAGAAAAACAATTAAACAGTGGAATGCAATGTGTGATGAAAGTATAAAACAGAAGGTTCTTACTGCCATACATGAACATGTCGGGTGCATGACCTGTGATATACTGAGTAGAGAAACAGGGTTGGCTACATCTGATCTTTTCATCGCACTGGAATCGTTGGCAGGTGAACGTAAAATATACATCAATATAATGCCTACCTTGGAAAATGCGTCCGGACATATACCAAGGAGTGAATATCTGTACAAAAGATTCAACAGCTTACTGGATGAATATATATCGCATGAAAGGCATATAGGGTTTTATGCATCAAGATTGTGTATCAGTCCGAAATATCTGTCAGGTATAGTTAAGAAGGTCAGTGGAGAAACGGCCAATTACTGGATTAACAAGAAGCTGATAGACATTGTTAAAACGCAGCTGATATGCACATCAAAGTCAATAAAAGAGATAGCTTACGGACTGAATTTCTCTACGATTTCTTCTTTTGGCAAATATTTCAAATCGCAAACATCTGTCTCGCCGACTTTATACAGGAAACTTTATTGCAAGAGAGGATGTTATTAAGTAAAAACGAAGTTATGGAATATTACCGTTTGGGGAGTCTGTTTCTGGATATAAGCCTCGGGCTGCTGGTGGTAGGTGCAATAGTGCGGCTTATCGTGGCTGCCAAGTATTTCAAAAGTAACGGAAACAAGAAATTGAATGAGGTTCAAATAAAGAAGTTGAGGAAATACAGTCTCCCAATAATATTACCGGGGCTATTGCTGGGAATAGTTTCAATGATAATGCTATTGCTTTAACATGAAGTAATCAATGGGTGATGGTCAAGGAGGCATTTCACATATTGTCGAACCGGCTCTTGGTAGAGGTATCAAGGTGAAGAATCTCCAGAAATCGGTCAACGACGGCTTTATTGCCGGAGTATTTTCCGGGGTCTTCGCTGAGTTTGCATGTATCGCAGTAAAACGGCCATGATTCGGTGATTTTCACGGCAACAAGTTTGATGACGATGTTCATGGGTCTGACTCCATCAAAATCGTTGGTGAAGTGTGTGCCAATGCCGAAGGAGGGGATACACTTGTTTTGCGCGTACTTCTGTATCTCGATAGCACCGTCAACATCAAGGCCGTTGCTGAATACAATCTGTTTGGTGCGCGGATCAATGTGAAGATCGCGGTATTTGGAAGTTATAAGATCAAGTTCCCTGAAATTATCGCCACTGTCAACGCGCAGTCCCTTGAACATGTTGGCATAATCTTCGGAGAAGTTAAGGCTGAAAATTCTCCAGCCATAAGTGTCGTAAAGGAAAGTGCCTAACGAGCCTCTATATGTGTCACCCCATGTTTTCATAGCGAGATAGTTGGCCATCTGCGGGCCATACATTCCGGCAATGGCACAGATCAGTTCATGCGCCATTGTGCCGATGGGAACGAGGTCGTATTTCATGGCGAAATATACGTTGCTTGTGCCCGTGAATTTCCCCGGTCCGGTCAGAGATTGCTGACATTCCTTCATGGCCCGTATGGCGGTGTCTTGTGCTTTGAAGGAAGCACGCCGCCGTGTGCCGAAGTCGCTGAATGTGCAGCCGGCCTCAATCAACCGTTGCGCTTTATGACGGGATTTGGCATAATAGGAATCATAATCAAATGATTTGTCCTCGCCGGTCATTATGTAATATAATTCCGAAATAATCGCCAACACCTTGACTTCAAGGAGTATGGTACTGCTCCAGCAACCCTCAAACATTATGTCAAGATGTCCGTCCTCATCCTGATTCACCCTGACCCAACTGCTGTCATAGCGGAATCCCTTGAGGTAACTGTAGAACCATGCGGGTATATATCTGCAACGCCGGCGCATGAAAGCTATCTCTTCATCGGTGATAACCACCGATTCAAGCATCTTGATCTGATGGCGAAGTTCTTCGGCAAATCCCGGAGGATAAACAGTATTGTTGCGGTCGTTGAAACAGTATCTCACCTGTGTGCGAGGGAAATTTTTTATTGCCGCGCAGCACATTGTGAATTTATAGAGATCGTCGTCGGTGAAGTGTTGAATTATCTGGCGCATTGCAGTCGGTATTTTGAGATTAACGAATCAAGGGTTTTGCCGCCATCAATTGAAGGAGTGAATTTCCTTAGAATGTTCAGTGAGGTATGAGCGGGAAAGGTTAACCAATCGCGTATGGTGTCAGACACGCATACATCGCCGGCAAGTCCGCATATGTCGGTTTGGGCAATGTCCTTATCTTTTATGATTGCCAAAATCTGCCGGGCCGCATCCTCGTTTTTCAGTATGGAATATTCCTCGGTCATGGCATTTTGGCCTTTGTGAAGTATGGTCACTTTGTCAGGAGTATCAAGAAGCCTATCCATAAGCGGGGGCCATATCGCGGCACCTATTGAATCGGCCACACAATGAGAGGGCCATTTACCGCCTTGGGATATGAATGAGCAATGGCGCATTGGGTGGCGGTCGGCAGTAACGATAACATGCGTATAATCAGAGATGTTATCACGTATATACTCTGACAGGGAATCTATGGCCGGTTGTGCATCCGGCACGGGGAGTGTGCCGGTTATGAAATCAATTTGTGGATCGATAATAAGTAGCAGCTTGTTCTTCATCCTGGATATACGGGTAGTTAAGCCTTATTTGTTTTGTTGCTGAATGATTTGCTCCACTTCGTGCTCGGTTTTTGCGAGCTGTTCGGGCGGAATGGTTTCGCGGACGATACGAAGGGAGTAACCGGTCATGTTTTTAGCGGGAGCAGTGCGAAGGAATTTCGGGTCAAGACCTTTGCTACCGAGCCTCCAGCGGTCAAGCGCATCGGCATCCTTGAAAATCTGATAGAGAGTGATGACTTTGTCGGAATCTTTGTTGAAACACTTACGTATGGCATCAATACCTTTAGAATCGTCAAGATCGTGGTATCGCATCAAAAATACCGATTCAGGATGGAAGGTAATGTCCGGATGTGCTTTGCAGAAATTTTCGTAATACACTGCGGCTCTTGCGCCGTGGCCGGTGTCGAGATAGTCATCCTGCCGCCGGGTGTCGTGAAAGATTGCCGCATGAGCAAGTATTTCAAGTGCGTCAAGGTCTTCACCGAATATCTTTTCACCCATAATGAGCGCGTAAAGCAGCACGCGCTCACAATGTCCCTCGGTGTGAATCTGGCTTTCGGGCAAGTTGAATTTTACATGCCGGTGCATAAAGTCATCCCATTGTAAGAAAAGGTTTCTTACAACGGGGGACAGTGTCCGAAGTTCTGAATCGGGGATGTTCATTCTTTTAATCCTTTTAATGTTGCAGCTATGTCACCCGCATAATAGAATTTGAAACCGCTTGCCGCGGACATTCCAGATGCGCCGCCAACCACGATGGCATCGGCAGCATTAATCTTTTCACGAAGGATTTTGAGCTTGTCTTTTTCGTCCATAATCTTGTATTGTTTTGCCGCTTATAGATATGTAACAACAGCAAGATTAAATGGTTTATGTGGTTGTATGGACGGAAAGATTGAAATGTAAACTGTAATAGTGGTATATGTATTTAATGCTGAGTCTTTTATGTGGAGAGGACGATGGCCCGTACATTGGCGAAATCGGCGGTGTGCAGGTCGGATGGGGATATGAGGAAATCAAGGACTCCGAAGTCCATGAAGTTGAGGTTGAAATCCATTCCGGAGAATGAATCAATCTGAAGGAGTATGAGCCAATCTTCATAGGGATGGTCCCAAGTTTCCCATTCCCTGTGGTCAGGATAGGCGAAGAGACAGTGGTCATCGCCAAGCGTCTCATGGTCATGGGTGAATGTTATTTCCATCTCTTCGGGCGAAATGGGCCGGTCGTCATCATCCACCAGCACTACCTCACGGAGATTGGAGCAATCCTGAATGTATATGATTTTTACTGCTTGGGGATTGCTTATCGCTCCGCCGATGCAATCGGTTGCCGCAAACTGCCCAAGATAATGGTCAATCTTAGCGAAAAACAGCAGCAATCCGGTTGCCGGAAGAGGATTGTCGGCACTGAACGCATGCAAATCCGCAAGATTGATCTGACATAGGAATACATAAGGGTATTGGTCGCCTTCATCGTCAATGTATTGCGGATAATCCATGCCTTGGGGCAATGCAGGATTGCCCCAAAAACGAGATGCAGCTGTCTCCAACTCACTGAATGGTTTTGAGAGATTGAGATATATGGGTTTCATACGCATGGCATATTTAATCTTGAATATAACTGTTGTAAAGGAATACAATATGTGTAGGTACGAAATGCCCCCGGAAGATGTCATCCCATGTATCTTTATTCTCAAAGAATGTGCTCGGGTCGTTGGCTTCCATGGCGAACTCCAACCAGTTCCATGCTTTCTCGCTTCGTTTTCCAAAGGCGTTTTTGTCTATTCCTTCTTTTATGATTTGGCGAAATTTGTCAAAACGCACAATTTTGCACGTTTCCCAGTTATCGCTGGCTGCAAGGAGGGCCTTGAGGGGATATACGGCGTTGCATCCTATTGAAATCATATTGTCCAGATTGGATATAAGCCCGGCTTTTTGTTGCTCAATGTCGTCCGGCAGGTTTCTGCTTACATAAGCACCGGCAATGTCATAAAGCTGAGATTCAACCAGTTCCCACCATTGGTTCACAGTGCTTTGCCACATCAATTCTTTCACTTTTCCGGCAAAATAGTTGCCTTTTTCGGCGGCTTTCTGAACAAGAGGCTCAATGAGTTCTGGGTCACCGAAGAAAAAGTACGGATCCTGTTCCTGATTAGATCGAACTGCCTCATACATCCATACCCAAGCCCGTGAATGGTCGGGATTGAGGGTATCTTTCTCTATCCCTTCCTGAAGAATGTCGGCAAACATTCCCGGTCTTACGATAGTCTGTCTGGCCCAGTTGTTGCTTGCCGACAGAAGAGCCTTCATGGGGTAGAGGTCAACGTATCCTTTGTCAATAAGGATGTTGAGGTTGTCCAAAACTTCCTGCTCCTTATCGCAAGTTTCGCTTATAATGGAAGCGTCTTTGTTGGCATGCAATGCAAGTACGGCATTGTATTTATTCATAGTTTCTGTCAGGAGGTTTATCTGAAAATATTTAGCCCAATATTGTGTGAGTTCGTAAGAACCAGTGCTCTGCTTGCCCTCGGTACGTTCACCATAAGGGACCTCCAAAACTTCACTGTCAAAAGCTACCGTGATATGCTCGGGCGTAATATCCTTTACTGTTATGTGCCCGCACCGGAATCCCGGTTCTGCAAGGTCATCGCCCTGTTTCAGTTTTGCAATATCAAATTCACGTGATATGCCGGAATGTTTTATGCCGTCGGGATCACCGTGCAGTTCAATTGAGATACCTATCATAAGGCAGCGCCCGAGCTCGTCAAGTGTTGGGTCGTTTTTCATGGAAGAACATCAATAATTATTATAGTAACATTGTCGGGAGCGTCCTGCTCAAGAGCATCCTGAAGCAGTTTTTCAGCCGAGCCGGAATCGCGCCGGATGATATCGGTGCTCACATAATCAGAAAGGCCATCGGAGCAAATCAGATACCGGTCGCCCTCAATTATTCTTGTAGGAGTTACATCCACGAATGCTTCATCAATGCCAAGGCAATTATACATAAGGTGGGAAGGTGCCGAAGGATTCTGAAGGCGTTCATGCTCAGAATGATCTTTTGTAACCTGCCTGAAATTGTCATGACGCAGTCGGTGTGTTTGTGAATCACCGCTGTTAAGTAAATATGCCTGATTATAATAAAGAAGTATTCCGGTGAGAGTTGTCGCCATTCCATTTCCGGCGGCGGCAGTCATTATGGCCTGATTGGTGGCTTGAAACCATCGCTTGATTTGCTGTATCATCTCATTTGGTTCAAGGCCGTCAGGAAGATTATCAACAAAATTCTCAAAGTGCTCACAGGCCATGCGGGATGCGCGGTCGCCGTCGGCCCGGCCTCCAAGCCCATCGCAAACTATTGCTCCAAGCTTAATGCCGTTGTCAGGAACCTCAAACTCAAAAGAGTCAGAATCATTGCGAAGAGTCTGACCGCAAACGTATGCCATGTCCTCATTTTGGGAGCGGACTGCACCTACATGGCTTATGGCCTCATATTTGATTCTCATTCTGCAATAAAGTCGTAATAGTTAGCTAATCTTACTGTGTCGCCGATTCGGAACGGGAGGGGATTGTAACACCATTGGCCATTGACGGCAGTGCCGTTGCGTGACCCGAGGTCGGATATAACCCAATGGTCGTTTTCGGACCATAATTGAGCGTGGCGAGCCGAGACATATTCAAGCCGGCCGAGCATATTCTGATAAGGTCCTTCCAAACGGCCCAATACGGCCCCATTCTGCAAGTTCAATGTTATATTCTCCTTGCGGCAGACCAGTTTTGTAGCCATTTTAGGTTTGGGCGGATCCTGATGGGGACGCGGTTGCTGATTTCCATTGGCCAAAGATGCCGCATCAACGAGTTTTGAACCGCACATGCCGCAGCGCTTGCCTTCCCCTTTTCCGGGGATGTGACATTCAGGGCAGATATATATTTTGGTGCCGCATTGGTCGCAGAACCAGCTGTCGTTGTCAATAGTCGATTTACAATTAAGGCATTTCATCGGATAATCATGTCATCGAAAGTGAATAAATAGAGATCTTCGCGGGTGTAATTGCCAAGACGCCTGAGGCGCGCACCCTGATTGATGCGTACCTGCTTGAAATATTTGACAGCTTCAGCCGCATTGCCGAAATTGGGGGTTTTGTGTCGGACGAGTTTTTCAAAGTAGCGGTGCATTTCTTCGCAGGCCGTATTTTCAAGTTTGACTCCTTTCTTCTTGCAGAGGTTTTCAAAAATGACAGAGAGGTCGTCGGCAGAATAATCCTCAAAGTAGATTTTCTTTTCAAACCGGCGGTCAATACCGGTGTTGGTCGCTTTCCATGCCTCCATTTCGCGTGGATAACCTGCCACGATAGCCACCATTTTACCCATATAGTCATTGAGCAGAGTCAACAGTTCCGGCGTGGCATCCTTTTCGCCGAAACCTCCGTCATGGAGTCCATATGCCTCATCGATGAAGAGGACACCGCCGAGACCGCGCTTAATCATCATTCGGGTTTGTTTGGCGGTCTGGCCTTGCCAACCCATAATGAGATCGGACGGCTTGACTTCAAGCAGTTTGTTGGTCGGGAGGAGTCCGAGAGAGTGGAAGATACTGCCCATGATGCGTGCCACCGTCGTCTTGCCGGTGCCGGGATTACCCAAGAACTGATAATGGAACATAGGGATATCGGGCTGCCGATTTTCCATACGTGCCATTTCCTGTTCGGTGAAAATGGAATCGGCAAGATTATGTATCTCCTGTTTGACACTTTTGAGACCGACAAGCTGATCAAGCTCGCGGAAACATTCCTCAATGTCAACTTTTTTGGCCTCATTATAGGGGATGTCTGCTTTCTTGATGCGAATCATCTCCTCGGTCGGAATATTGTAGAGGTCAAATTCCATCTGGAGGCGGTCGCTTTGGTTTTGCATGGTTTTCTTAAACAGATTAATCACGCTGCGGGCGTTGCCGAAGTTCTCATCCTTGGCAGCAACCATCTCGCATATTGCCTTGCGAAGGAGTTCCACAGCATCTTCGTCAATCTGCATCCGGTTCTTTTTTACCTGCTGCATATAAATTTTCTCAAGCTCGGTGGCGGAGTAATCTTCAATATGGATGCGGTTGGAGAAACGGCTTGACAGTCCCGGGTTGGCATTTGCAATAAACTCGTCAATAAGGTTCTGATACCCGGCGATAACGGTGATGAACTTGCCGGCATCATTTGCCATACGCGTCATCAGGCTTTCCACCGCGGCCTTACCATCCTGGCTTTTTTCATTGGGATTGTCCATAGGAATAAGGCTGTATGCCTCATCTATAAACAGGATTCCACCCAAAGCCTCATCCACGGCTTCGTTCATGTTCTTGGCCGCAGAGTTTACAAAACTGTCAAGCAGATGCTTTTTCTCTTTGACCACCACTTTGTCGGTGGGAAGAATACCGGCGGCTTTAAATACATGGCCGAGACGTTTGGCCACTTCGGTTTTGCCTGTGCCCGGATTACCGGTCAAGGCGATATGTATGCCGTTGTTCTCGGGATCCGCCAGACCACGTTCCACGCGCTGACGCTGAATGATGGCCTTGCCCACAATAGAGCGGATGTCTTTTTTCAAATTCGCCATGCCAACCAAATCGTCAAGCGAGGAAAGGACATCTTCAACTGTGTGCTTCTCCAAAGCCTCTTCGCCCATAAGATCCTCAAGAGTAATGGCGGGTGCCACCGAGGGGTCGGCGTTCATTCGCTGCTTGAGGCGTTTCACTGCCTTGGAGTAGGCATTGCGCACATCGCGGGCGTTTCCAAAATCTTTTTGGCGCATGTTGTACATGTTCTGGAAGAAATTCAGCAGTTGCTCATCAGCGTCTTGGGCGATAGTGAAATGTTCCTCGCTGTCACGCACAAGGCCACGGAAAATTTCGGTGAGCTCCTCCGGCTTATAGTCGCGGAACATGATTTTTTCATTGAAACGGGAATCGTAACCGTCGTTGAGTTTTTTAAGAGCGGCCATGTCCTTTTCATATCCTGCAAGAATCATCACCAAGTTGCCACGCTCGTTCTCGGCATAACGAATCAGGGCATCCATGGCATCCTTGCCGTGGTCGTTATTGACAAACTGGTAAGCTTCGTCAATAAACAGAATACCACCCATAGCCTTGTTGACCCATTTTTCAACCAGTTTGGCAGAGTCGCCCACATATTGAGAAATAAGGCTATCGGCACCTATTTCAATGAATTGTCCTACCGGAAGGGCACCCAAAGCATTGAGCGCATCACCGAAAATACGCGCCATGGTGGTTTTGCCGGTGCCGGGATTGCCGAGGAACAGGAAGTGATCCTTGATTTTGGGCTTTCGACCGTTTGCCACATCCAACTGGATGTTTCTTGCAATGGTCTTGATCTGCGCCTTGATTTCCTTCACTCCAACATATTTGTCAAATTCAGCCATTATCTCATCCAGACTCTTGCGCACAAACTCTTCACCGTGAACACAATCAGTACCGACTAAATCCACGTTCATAGGCAAATCAAGAGCGGCAGTGCTGATGTCCTCAGCACGTTTGCGCGCATTGTGTCCATTGATGCCAAGTGCCGATTCGGTTTTGCGTTGGTCGTTGACAAAAATTCGTTCCAGTTTCTGCTTTGCCTCTTCCGACAACGAGCGGTGCTCTTCTTCAAGAATATCGCAAGTGATTCTGACCATACTCTGCACCGTGATGTCAGTGGTTTCAAGGAAATAACTTATTGAATTTCTGGCCTCGGGATTTGCTTCAAAGAATTTTTTCAAGTCATCGTTGCCTACGATTACTACTACCGGTTTGTCCTCATCAGCGCGCCACTCGCCCGTGTAATGCAGTATGCCGTCGAGCTGAACTATTTCGGAAACTTTCTCGGCGGGACAAAGACGATGAGCCTCATCAATAATAATCATATTGGATGTGACCTCAATCTCGTCCTTTTGCAGTCCCTCAATCAAGACATCGTATTCCACGGGTTTGATGATATCGGGTTTGGTGCCGTCAAGGATTCCCATGCTGTTTAAGGCTTCAGCAATGGCATAGGCCACGGTTTTCTTGCCTGTTCCGGCATTGCCTGTTATGACGAAACTCAAGGGGAGTCGTCCTTTGACACCGCTCCTACGGCACCAGTCGGCACGTTTCTTGGCTTTGGCCATGATTTCCTCCAGCTGGTCGATGATGCCTTTTTTATCGTAGAGTTTAGCAAAAGGGCCATCATGGCCGACAGGCTCTGAGTCAGACGCGGCAGCGAGTTTTGCTCCGCACCACTTACAGTATTTGGCTATATCACGGTTTTTTCGTCCGCACTTACTACAATCCATATTCTATTCTTTAGCAGTTTCAGTCTGTTTGTAATTAACTGTACGTTTATTTCCTTTGGAGTTGATGTACGTACCAACCAACGATTTTGAATCGTCGGCCGATTCCCGGGGATGAAAAGTCAATGAAACTTCGGGGTTTTCTTTGTGATACAGAGTGCCGGGTTCATCAGACTTTTCATTGGCAATCATAATCTGTCGGGTTTTTCCGGCGCGGTAATTGATAACCATTTCGGCTTCCCACAGACCGTTGTCATTCTTATATAGAGTTATGGTACTTGGTGTGCCCTGCACATCACCGTTATAAAATCCCTCAACAGATTCCACGGGGGCAATATAGTCCTTATCATAGTTTTTGATAATCCACCCGCAGAGAAATACACCGGCTGCACTCAGGGCCAGCATCAGAAGTGAATTCTTGATGAGTTTGGGCATGTGGCTGTTGGCATAGCTCGTGTTTTCGTTGATGTCATGAATGGGATAGTCCATAGACTTGCCGGGAAGCAGGATGCTTCGTGAACTGAAAGCTAATCCTGCGCGATGACGCAACTTTATTTCGCTTATAGTGAAGTCTTTGGAGCCGAAACGCTTGCCGATTTTAATAAATATCTTTCGGCCGAAGAATACCACGGTGGCCAATAGAAGTGCGATTACAAGCCACGGAACGATAGGGGCAAGGAACTTGAACAACAGTTCTACGAGCCAATATACTACGAATCCTCCTATGGCCATGCCTATTATGCCTCCGTCAACGCAACAAATGGCACCGATAACACCAATAATAATGGCGGCCCAATGGCCAAGAGACTTCATTGCCATTTCAATCGGAACACTTCCGGTGGTGACAGACAGATAGCCTATTGCTCCGCACACAAGGAGCATGGGAATGAAGCAGAGGACAATTGAAAGTACCTGTACTGTGCGGACTTTTATCCAAGCACGCTTGTTGCGCGATACGGCACCATCAACATCATTAAATGAAGAATTGTTGCAAAGCGCAATGTAAGCTGATTTTTTTAGTCTCGGCTCAATGAATTCAAATAATTCAAGTGCCCGTTTTGTGTAGGATTTTGCCGTATAGTTGGCGTTGGGGTCCTCCTGAAAGAATAGGCTGAGCCAATGGACAAGCAGATTCTGCTCTTGTTTGGAGTAGGATGACAAATTAACCTTGTCAATGTCCTTGGGAGAGGTGAATGTGTGCCCATGAAGAGTAAGCGGGATGGAGCCGCCATGCCATCCGGCCATGATTTTCAGAGCGGCTGTTTCGGGGCCATACGGGGCGCATTTTCTATTGTTGTCCACAGATTTAAGTTCCATGCAGTAATCGGCATAGCTTATCTGTTTGCTGTATTTTTCCTTGGACAGCAGATAGACATGCAGACTTGAGTTTTTGAACTTTTCAAAATCCACGTATTGGCGGTAAGGTTTGTTTTCCACTTTCAGACAATGCTGAACAGTCAGGACTTCAGCAATCTTTTCGGGAGTTGACATTGCAGAAACATTGAGCGGCTTGCCGTCAAATCCCAAATCAGGAAGAATGGCATAATGAATCAGCATATTGGGGTTGACATTGCTGCCATACTTGGCAAGCATGGTCTGAGCGCGGCCATACAGAGCGGGGTCAATGTTCTGTAGCCACCGCAGGAAGTCGGGCCGAGCCTGATAAAAGAAATATTCATTGTCGGCTGAATAGAAAGCCTCGGCATAAGCTTTTACGGTTTTTACGGCATTGGTGGTCTTGCCATTGTCTTTCACCGGCACAAAATAGGGCAGGGCGTTGTCAAGTTTGTAGGCAAGCTCAAATATGTAGGCTCTGCGTTTTTCACACCCTTTGGCGGCCAGATTCTTGATTTCTTTGCCAAGACCGACGGCCCGGCAATATACCCAAATCTGCTCCTCGTAGCTGCCGAGCGATTCTATATAAGTCCCGGCATTATAGAGCAACTCATGAGCAAGTTCTTTCTGAGTGGTAACTTCGTTGCCCTTGACACCATAGAAAGGCATATCGGGCATCAATTCCATGCATGCGGCATAAAGACCTGTATCCTGATTTGACGGGTATTCCATCTCAGTGATTTCCTTCATCCTTACTGCCATTTCCGGGCGGTCCACATCTTCAAGCCAGTTGGCGATTTTGTCGTTGTAAAGGTATTTCTTGGCCAAATCCTTGTTATCCCACATAATCTTGCCAAGCTCCTCGTGATTGTGGGCTATGAGGTTTTTCTCACCGCTGAATACTATCTTGTAATCATTTACGAGATTGTCGGACTCAGGGTCGTGGAATATTATCTCGCCGTTTGACCAACGCTTGATTTCATCATAACCGGCACGTTTGTCGGGATTGTTTCGGGTCAGTGCCTTTATCAGAGACAGAGAGTATTCACTCATCTCCTTGCGGCTCGGATACGGGAGCTCCTCATCAAGTTTCTGACGCACGAGTTTTTGCTCGTCGGCTATAAGGAGACCTTCTCCTTTCCATAGCGCGAGCAAGGACATGCCAAGAGAGAAGAAGTCGGCCTTGGCATCAACATAAGTGTCCTGTCCGGGAATGTTGATGTAAAGTTCGGGAGCAGTGTAGAGCTTGGTGCGACCGTCGTCGGTAACTGCACGGCCATTTTTGTCAAGCAGTTTGGCAAACCCCCAGTCGGTGAGAACGAAATTCCGGCGATTTTTGTCAGTGAACAGAAAGTTGGCAGGCTTGACATCACGGTGCACGATACCTTTCCGGTGCAGAAAATCAATGGCAGCCGTCATTTTCAAGGCAAACTCCTTGAGCTTGTCTTCTTTCCCTTCAAGTTGGGTAGTGGCCAAAGAACCTCCGGTGCATAGCTGCATTACCTCGTAATCAAAATCTACATTCTGCGGGTCATCATGCCATGTGCCATGGTCATAGATGTTAATCAACAAGCCGTTATCACGAAGATCCATTATCTTGTCAAGAATTGCATGATTGGGCTTGATGCCGTAGCGGTATATTTTTAGAGCGTAATGTGTGCCTACCTTATCTTCTATCTCAAATATCTTGGCTTCGCCAGACTCCTCTGAGATGAGTCTGACATTCTTGTACATAACATTATTGAGAATATAGACCTCACACACCGGTATGTCATAGTGGCGTCCCCCGCTGCCCCGCGGATTAAGTGCCTCGGTGTCGCTTTTTTGCGGGCCTCCTTGTCCCCAGTTGGACCTTGTTCCGGCTCCGGTGTCGCTTTTTTGCGGACCACCCTGTCCCCAGTTGGGTCTTGTTCCGGCTCCGGTGTCGCTTTTTTGCGGACCACCTTGTCCCCAGTTTCTATTATTGCTCATACTGATCAGTCTATTATGGTTTGAGTGGTTTCCACTTCTTTTTCAAAAAAGATCCATTTCCCTCCAAGTTCAGGAGAAACACAGTCATTAGGGCATTTATGATAGCATCCGCAGTAATTGCAAACCCATCCTTGCTTGACGAGTTCTATCTTGGTTGTCGTGATTATACGTGCGCTGAAGAAATCCCGTTTTTCTTCGGGAGTGGCCGCAGAAGGGGGCATCATGGCATCGATATGCATCTGGAGCTCAGCCATTTTTGCTTTGTAAGCAGTCATTGCATCCTTTGCTTTCTGAATGGCGAATTGTTTGCGCTCTTTGGTTTGAGCAGGTTGTTTGTTTGCAGAGGAGGGTGTTGAGGATATGGGAGAATTGCCGATTCCGGCAAACAAATCATTATAACTGGCAAGTATCTGACGGTCAGCATCGGAAAGGGAAGAACTCCGGTCAGGAGCATCATCGTATTGCGTTACTGTTGCATTAGCCTCGGCAATTATCTTTTCCAATTCGTGCATCTCTTTTGCAAGCTGTTCGGCCCGCTGGAAATGAGGGTCCCATTTGGCTTCAGAAAGAGCAGACTTTGCCCGCTCATTCAAAGGGGCAAAACAGTTTTTGCAGAAATTATGATAATTGAGTGTGCCGCAGTTAGGGCATTGGATGCCCTGACGATTATTGCCGCACTCGGTGCAGAATCTCTCGCCCGGCTCCATGGCGGCTCCGCAAAAAGTGCACCGATCACGGTAATAGTCAAGGATGTTGGTAGAACGGTAGCGGCGGAAGGATGATGCTTTCTGCTCCTTTTGCTTTTTCTGATGATTTGATTGCTCTTTGTGAAGGTCCATGATATTGGTTGGTTTTTTAGTTTTCAGTCTTCTTCCTGACAGTTTTCAGGTTCCCATATCATATCCATGATTTCATGGGCATTATGATTGCCATGCTCCGTAGCGGTCATCAGTAGATCAAAATAATGGTCCATATCAGTCATGAATTCTGTCGGGTCATTGTGTTCGGCAGCTAACATTAGATAGCTCCAGCCTGTTTCGTCATCAGGAGCCAATGCGCCTTTGGCTATCCCATCGTGAAGAATGCTCCGAAAAAGATCAAAGTCTCTTATTGTCAGAGAATCCGTTTCTGAAGATGAGCTGAGGAGCGCTTTCAGCGGATAATAGCCCACTTCCCCCTTGCTGATGAGTGAATTTACGCGGGTAAGCTTCATATCAGTCAAACATTACGCCGGGATTCATAAATGCCGGAGATTTCCAGTCAATGCCTCTGCGGGCAAATGCTGCTCTTTTGGCCGACCAATATGCGAAACAGAAACCCATGCCACGGGGATGGTCTTTAAGTTCCTTAGAGATCTCGCTCTCAACATACGGAATAAGTTTCTCATATTCTTCGGTCCGCTCCACGGGGTCAAATTTGAGATGCCGACGGTGACACTTGCAAAAATCTTCCATTGATATAGCGGGGTTGATATAATCGTGAAGCATGGCAAGAGAGTGTTCGTTTTCACTGTCGGACGGATTAAGCCGCTGCATCTCCTCGCGCACTGATATGCAGAAACGCGGTGCCTCAGTCTCTATAATTCGGTCAAGCATCTGACCGAGCAAATCGGCTTTGTCGGCAGGCGTATCGTATTCACCGGGAAATGTGTCGGGCAACGACAGCATAAGATTGAAAGCCTCACGACCAAGCGTCAGGTTTTTCCAGCTTTCTCCCATGGTGGAGTAGTTCTCCACCATTTGCCGGAAGATAGATTCAAGTTTCTGTATAGTATTTCTCATATTAATCAATAATGTATTGAGTTTCCAGCCCGAACTCTTTCCTCGCCGTATTCTTCGCCCTCATGCATTCCTACAAATTTACGGTCAAGCTCAGTGTAATCTACATAAATAGTAAATTCGGTGTAGTCGCAGTGCTCACACTTGTAGATACGTTTATAATAGTCCAGACGATAGGTTATTTCGTAGTCGATATAGAGGTAACGGTTGATATCGCGGGTATGATCTTTGATATTTTCGTTGCTGGTGCGTGTTTCCGTGTGGCCGTTAGTGTATGTGGTTGTATGAGTGACCTTGGTCCATGTTTTCCATTTCTCCTGACGAGTGCCCAGAAGTTTGTCTCTGACAACATCGCTGCCTTTCTTGATTTCGCTGTGGTCAAACTCTTCATGGTCAAACCTGAGACTATAGAGATGGCGGCAAGTCGGGCATCTTTCGCAAGGCGATGTGCAGAGTGGACTGGCGGCTAAAGTGAACATGTAGTATGCCAAAATGAATATTACCACGCTCCAGAAGGGGAAGATGCCCCATGCCATCATCACAATGCTCCAGACATAGGCCGATACGACCGCTACCACAAGCATGAGTATTTTCAGCGGCGTATCGTTTATGGGCTTGAATACTATAGGAATTTGCAACAAGAATCCCATTATCAGCACGGGCAGTGCTCCCGTGAAGAACATCCACAGTCCGTAAATAACAATTGCGAGAATCAGAATGCCAATCATCAAAGCTTTCTTGGCAACCGATGCATTGGCATCACTTGGAAGCTCATACCGCGAGCCCCGGACTACAATAGTGGTCAGCGGCATATCGATGATTTCAGCAGCCAATGGCAGATGCCTGAGCCAACTTGCCGCACGATTTCTTTCGTGGCAATAGGTGACACCAGTAGCAATAGAGTCGGGTCCAAAGCTGATGTTGGGCCGCAGCATTGTGCCTGTGGCAGGATTGTAAGCCTTCCACGAGTATTGAGCTTCAATGCCTTGGGGCGTGACATGAACCAAAATCGGGTTGCCGAATTTTTTGGCAACTTCTCCAAAGCTCTTTCCAATGGAGCTTTTCTCCAATTTCTGCATCGTGCAGACACCGTTGACGGCATCATTGCTGCATGCGATGTCTTCATACACGTCAAATGCCGGTATAAAGTGACTGGTGTTGCGCTTACAATCTTCGCCGTTGCGATCTTTGTAAACGTAATAATACACATAGTTTCCTGACCACTCCGGACGGATGCTGACGGTATCGCCTTTTTCGGCTCCATCTTTTATCACCTGCCGGATATTTGTCAGATCAGCAGCATCTACCCAGCCCTGATTTCCGTCAACGGAACGCAGAAGCCAATTTTGACCAAAGGAGGATACCACGATTCCAAGAACCGTGACTTCCTCGCCACGGTTTAGCCGGACCTTTGTCGTGTCTTTGTCGTTAAAGACCTGCCGCATCGTGGCCGGGGACTCCAGCACAATTGTAGGACCATCGGACTTGAGGTTGTATGTAAATCCTTCAATAATGACGGTCATCAAAGCAACAATGATAGCGACGGACCAAATGAGGCAGGCCTTCGGAGCATTGGATGTGGTAAGTAATAAGCTTTTAAGACTCATGATATATATAGAGAGATGGTTTAAGGGGTTTCGTTTAGCAAAGTTAGCTTATGGCTTCTGACATCGGGTCTCATTTAATATAATATGGCTCGCGCTGTTTTTATCAATGTGTAAATAATGGCTCTTAAATCGTAAAAACACGGTCTCAGGTTGTAAAAATTATTGGGAATCAGAGGGTTTTACACTTGTCTCTAAATTCGTTGGGGGTGCATCCTTTCAGCTTCTTAAAGAGGCGATAGAATGTGGCTTTAGAATTGAAACCGCTTTCATGAGATATGTCGCCAAGAGACATGTCGGAGGTTTCAAGTAAGGTACATGCGAACTCAACCCTCAGGTCATTGACATAATCAAAGAATGAGCTTTGGCGGTTTCGATTGAACCAGTTGCTTACATAAGTTCGGTTGCTGCCTATCTGTTTGGCGACATCGGACAGCTTGATCTGCGGGTTAAGGTATGCTTTCTGAATCAGCATAAGATGCTCAATTCTGATTCCAATATCCACGGGATTGATGTCCTCGTCTTTTGGCATGTCCTCTTTGGCGGAAGTGCCGGCAACAGTCAATTCCGACAATACGGATTCATGGCGATAGATGAACGAGCAGATAAACATCCAAATAACCATGGACCCTATCATATAGGCGGATTCAATGTAGATGTTTACAATCACGCTGTCCACTACCCAGAGTGTCAGAATGGCGAAGAATGAGAACATGATGATTCGCAGCCAGTTGAGGTTGATGTTCTCTTCGTATGAAAAGCGCTCTTTCAATATCTTATGATAGCGCGGTATTTCTATAAGCGTCCAAATGGCATAATAAACGCCATATATCGCCGACCATGCGACAAGTATGTCGTAGAATGTCTCAATTCGGGTGATGTACAACAGGATAGGAAGAAGGACGAAGGGGGCTTCGTGGCACAGCATCATTTTCTTTGACAGTGTGCCCGGCCTGCACAGCTCGATAAGGATGAATGCGTAGAATGGCTCTGCGACCATGTCCACCGCCGTCATCATAATCCAGTTCCAGTCCTTGGCGTTCATTTCATCATGGAGGAAGAAGAGGTCCTTGATGAGTGAAATGCTGATAATCATCATCAGAATCATCACCAATCTGGACAGTTTGTCGGAGCCGCGACGCCAGAAGATCCATGCCATCATGGCATAGAACATGGTACATAGGCCGTAGGTGTAAAATATTACTTCATTCTCCATGAGTCTTCAAAATTAGGATAAATTCTATATCATACCGCTGAGACAGCATGCAATTTATTTTATGCGTTTTTCTTCTCTTTCGCGGGTTTTGACGGCGAGGGCACGCCAGCTGCTGATTGACTTTATGCAGTAGTTGCGCTCAGACTCGTTTCCTTTTGTGTCGGGGAGTGATTCAAGCTTTTCCTCAAAAAGGGAGGCGATGCCGTCAGCTGCGCGCCAGTCACCAAATTCGTATGCGTCTTCCCAATATTTGCGGGCGAGACGAAATGAGGGGTTGCAACCTATACCGTCGGCATGAATCCAGCCCATGCGGTAGGAGTAGTCATGCGGGTTGGAGGTGACGGCCTTTAGCGTCCATTTATAAATCTTGGCATCAAGGTTATCGTCTTTGAACTCATCCGGGACCACTGCATTAAAAGTGCGCAGCTCCCAGTAATAGTCACTGAGTTTGGCTGCAGCTTCACTGTTGTTATCGGCTATGGTCTCATAATGCCGGACAGCTGTGTCGGGATCGTCTCCCCGGGTGGAGTCCATGAAGTAATCGCCGAGCCACAAGTGGGCATGAGATTGCCATCTGCTTTTGATTTCGCTACATTTAGTATAGAAACCTATAGCATCATTGTAGTCGTATTTTGAAGACAGGCCATCTTTAGAGTAAGTTAGTGTCTCGGCATTGTCGCACATATATCCGAGAAGGAAATAGCCCAAGCCGTCATTTCCATCAAACGCCGCTTTCTCGGCGAGCTCACAGCTTTTGTCAAGATTGACGGGCACACCGATGCCCTCGTGGTACATCAGGGCCATCAGTCCGTTGCTTTCAGGAGTGACTGGGGCTGACAGTATGAGCTGTGCCACACGTTTCTGTACTTTGGGGTCATCTTCATGGCCGCAGAGAGTTTCATGAAACTTATCTGAGAGTGTTCCCATGGTGTCGTGTTTTTATCGGTCGGAGCCGAATAGCTCATCAAGGGGGGTGATGGTGAAGGAATCGGTAATCTCGTTTCTATGAAGGTCAAAGTATTCATAATTCATCTCATACCACTGGCCGCCAATCTTGCCGTATATCTTGCTATCCCCGCAAAGCATAACCACGATGGTAAGGAACGCCAGTACGGCGAAGGCCATGCCCACGAGACAATAGAGGGCGAGAATGGCAGCCGACACGATGAGGTAAAACGGAGCGGCTACAAGAAATGAGACGATATCCAGATTGATGATGGAACGGCCTAACATGAATATGAGGGGCAATGACAAAACAGCGACGGCAATTATATGGGCAATAATGGGGTATTCAAAATCAAAATAATATCCAACCACCCATATTATGAAATACAGGACTCCCAAGAATGGAAGCTTTACCCACCAACCGGCTTTGTAATCAAAGTCTCTGTCGGCCTGGATGACAAACAGTATGTAGGTCATGACACCCATCTGCTGGAACAAGGCTATGGCTATCAGGAATATGTAGATCCATGCCTTTGGCCACCAAACATTGTTGACATCGCAGAATCCAAGCGGATCCGGGCTGCCAAAGACATACATAAGCTCAAAAATGGAGAGCGCCATTGTTGCGCAATAGTATATCCAGAACCAGATATTGCCGAAACGGATGTTTCGCTTAAGAAACAGGAATGATACCGTGACAACCAACAAAATCCAAAATGCAATCCAGAAACATTTGTCCGGCGGTATTATGGTCTTGTCTTTCAGTATATTGAAATCCGGAAGCGTTTCCATGATTCTGTCGGTCGAGAAGTAATAGCCTAACGAACCCCACTTGCCATGGGTTTCGTCAAGGTTGACCCATGCCGGTAAAGTGGCTTTTACATCGTTGCTAAATGACAGAGAATTGAGCTGGGCATAGCAAGTGTCGCCCTTGAATACGACCTTGGCCCAGAACCCCTGATGGTCAATGTATTCAAGCTTGGCAGTTTTGCCAACCCGGTGGGTGATTTTGGTGTGATTGCCGGGTTTGGCCCTCAGCGAGAGTATGTCATCAGCAACTGTGCAATACTCTCGTGCATTGCAGTAAGCGAATGACAACATGGCTATTGCCAATAGCGTAAAAATCTTTTTTAACATGTAGCAATTGATGTAGAAATGTTATGGTATGGATTTATTGATACGGCTCAAGGCTCATTGGTTTATTTGAGGAATTTCATGGAGGATTGAAAAAGAGAGAGGACCATGTAAATGTCCACAGTTACAAAGGTGCAAAAGAGAATTGAGATAGTTGTATTATTTGGCAGAAAAAATTGTCTCAATTCGTAAATTTTGGTCGCAAATCGTAAAAAGTTGTCTCAAAATGTAAATTTACCTGATTTTTAAACACTTTCCGAAGATAAGATGTCAATGGATTGGGTGTTGGCTATGCCTAATAAGATGCGTTGTTATTTCACAATGATTTTTATCGCGGATCTATCCGTGTGCTGCCCGATATAAATAAATGCGATTTACCACTGGTGGCCGCCTCGCCTGAAGCGGGCACATCTGGTGCAGTTCCATTCGTACTGACAAGATTCCAGATGTTCGTTAGTATGGAAACAGTCGTGAAAATGGCAGTATCCGTCCTTGTAGAAGTAACACTCATTGTAGGCCGACCATAGCTCTTTGTTTTCCTCGTAAATTTCCTCATAGCTCTTGACGATGTGGCGGGGGCGCCGCGGTGTACTATCTTCCGGCTCGGGAGCGGAGTATCCGCCGCTACCGCTGCTGCCACTGCCGTAGTCGCCGGCATCGGGATGCTCAAGCGACCAGCGGTATCTGGCCTCCCGCTCGGCAGCCTCCTCGCGTTCTTTTGCTTCAGCTCTCCTATCGTCTTCTCGACGGGTGTTGATGAAAGGGAGGTATGCAAAAAGGTATGAGTCACCGACTGCAAACCATATCAGCCAAGGTGAATACACCATAAACATCAGCAGGCTCCAGGTCAGCGAGGCTATCCCCATGACAGCAATGCAAACGTAAGCCTGCGTCTTTTGTGAGAGATATGCGGTCTTCCAAAGATAATATGCCGACATGCCGAAAACTCCTGCAGGGAGGCAGATGAAGAAGGCTCCAATTGTTGTCGCTATCCATCCGTCGTCAGACGACGGCATGAGGACGTCGAAAGCCTCGACCGGGCTTTTGACCAAGAGCGCCCAAGCCAGGAAAATTCCGGCCGAGACTGTTGTAAGCAGATAATCGGTATACGCCATCTTGACCGACGGCTTGCGTTGTGTGTCGGGGTGAGCTGCATAATCGGTGTTCTCACAAAGGACGTATTCCTTGGTCGTTCTACTAAATCCCAGAGCGAGCAGGATGCATAGGGCGACAATTATGCATCCGAATACATATTCGTTTCCCAAAAGTACACGGAGCGGGCCATCTCCGATGAGGCTGTCACGCGTGACGGAAATGTTGCTGGCGGAATTGACGTTTCCGATAATATCTTCCACAAATGTCGGCCACTCGATGAAGATGATAGCCATCCCGAGTAAGTAAATTATCAAAAGTCCATATAATATCTTCTTCATGATTCGGTAGGATTTTGGCGTTCTCTTTCTTCATGTGTGTGACGCAGAAGGATTTCTTGTACAACTGAACTGTTCAAGTCCGTATGCGCGCCTTCCAAAAATTCCTCCAGACGGGCTTCAAGTTCTTCATCTGACGGAACATCCGAATACTGCACGTCTTCTTCATCATTTTTCATTTCGTTTTCTTCATTTATCATAATTGTAGGCATTTCTGATTTCACTACAGTATTAGGGTCGTCTGGTTCACAACGACATGATAAAAAGGTTCTAAGCCAACTATGCCACATCTAAAGTGAAGACCCTGAGTGAGCAAATGTAATGACTGCAGTCCACGCTATAGCGTGAGAGCCGCAATGCCATCTCTGTTCGTTTGAAAATTTCTCAGGTTTCACTTACAAGATTAGCATAACGCTTCCCTTAATTCATATTCCAACGGACCGGCCTCTGCCAATCCTAACTGCAAATTTATGACAAATTTTTATTTTCACAGCATAAAACAAAACACCCAACTTGACAAAAGTGGGTGTCAAATTGGGTGTAGATTTTTGTAAGTGCTTGACTATCAAGCTTGATTGCGGAGAGGACGAGATTCGAACTCGTGGTAGGATTGCTCCTACGTCAGTTTAGCAAACTGGTGGTTTCAGCCACTCACCCACCTCTCCATGGTGGCTCATTGCCTAATTGTGGTGCAAATTTAGATGTTTTTTTTGATTGGTGCAAATGTTTTTTGCAGTAATTTTGGCTGTTGTGCGTAATGCTTTGGTAGCTAGGGAAGTGCAATTGCGATTTGGTTTTAATGTTTCTATTTTCTATTTTTGTGATATGGCTAATAAGGTTAAAACAAAAAAATACGGTCGCAGGGGCGGCAAGTCGAAGAAGCATCGTTTTGGGCTTGGCTGGCTTATTGCGGGTCTGTCGGTGCTCGCGCTCGCGGGCGTTGTGGCCGGTTTCTGCATTCAGAGTCACCGAGGTGATGATGCATGGGTGTATGTGCCCAAGGGCAGTGATGCTGATGCTATTCACGATTCGCTTGCGGTGAAGCTCGGTGATGCGGAGGCAAACAGGGTGATGATGCTGTGGCGGCTGCAGGGCGGCGTGGCGGACAAGGCGCACGGGGCTTATTTTGTGCGCCACGGCGATTTGTCGATTTCAACTGCGAGAAGGCTCAAAACGGGGCGGCAGAGTGCGGTGAAGGTGTCGTGGCATGATGTGCGCACTTTCCCGGAGCTTTGCAGGGCTGTGACGCGCAACACGGAGTGCAGTCCGGAGGAGTTTGCCGCTGCGTGTGAAAGGGTGCTGCCGGGATGCGGGTTCAATGCCAATGAATGGGTTGCGGCATTTTTGCCCGACAGTTATGAGGTGTATTGGACGGCATCGGGTGACAAGATTGTGGAGAAGCTGCTCGCTCACCGCAATGAATGGTGGAAGGGGGAGCGTACTGCCAAGGCGCATGCTCTGGGTCTTACTCCGGTGGAGGTGGCAACGGTGGCGTCGATAACGGAGGAGGAGACTGCGAAGGGTGACGAGCGGGGCAAGGTGGCGCGTCTGTATCTCAACCGCCTGAAAAGGGGGATGAAACTGCAGGCAGATCCGACGGTGAAGTTTGCGGCGCAGCGGTTTGACCTGCGGCGTATAGGCGGCGATGTGCTTAAAACGGATTCGCCTTATAATACCTATCGTGTGAACGGTTTGCCTCCGGGACCGATACGAGTGGCTTCAAAGGCCGCGATAGAGGATGTGCTGAATGCTCCGGAGCATACGTATTTGTATATGTGCGCGAAGAGCGATTTTTCAGGCTATCATGATTTTGCCGAGGATTATGCGACTCACATGAGCAATGCGCGTCGTTATCAGGCAGAACTTAACAAACGTAATATACACTAATTGTGAGGATATGAATAAGGAGAAGAACGAGGGTAATCTGGTGAGGATATATGTGTTTGACAACGATATAGACGCTCATATGGCGCATGATGTGCTTGCCAACAACGGTGTGGAGTCATCGTTGAGCAATCAGCTGATGAGCAGTCTGCTGCCGCTTGACTGGTCGTCGGTGAGCGGAGTGGGGCTGTGGGTGTTTGAGTGCGATGCTTCGCGTGCGGCGCATATTTTGCGTGAGCACGGGTGGGGCAGGGTGCTGTATTAAGAATGTGTTATGACGGTAATCCAATGATTGCATGGCAGTTGTAATTGAGACGGAACGGCTTGTGCTGCGGCCTTGGAAGATTGAGGATGCGGAGGCGCTGCTGAAATACGCATCGGACAGGCGTGTGGCGGATGCGGGCTTATGGCCGGTGCACAAATCAATAGAGGACAGCCTCATGGTGCTGGAGAAGATGTTTATTCCATGCCCAATGATTTATGCCATAGTGCTGAAAGAGACCGGCGAACCTGTGGGAAGCATCGGGTTGGTGCCTATGGGTAAAGAGAACTATAAGGAAAGTGCTTCGGACCGCGAAGTGGGATACTGGATAGGGCATGCATATTGGGGCAGGGGACTGATGACGGAGGCTCTGAAGGCATTTGTGGGGTGTTGTAAGGAGGACGGGACGATTGAGTCGCTTGTCATAACGACTACGCAAACCAATGCCGGTTCGCAGCGCGTGGCTGAAAAATGCGGCTTTGAGAAGGTGGGGGATTGCTGTTGTGACGATGTCCCGTCGTTTGCCTACAGAATGGTGCTGTGGTGAGATGGGGGTCGGGTCTATTTGAGCTCGGTGAGGAGATGGCGTATGGCGGAGATAGGATGATAGAAAATCATGCGCGGACCGACATAACGCATCACTTTCTGTATTTTGTGCCGGTAGTAAGGCGAGTAGCAGTGTATCGTGCATTTGCGGCAACTGGTTTTGAGGTGGCCTTTGGGGCAATGCGACAGCCTATGAAGCGCGTAGTCCAGCAATTCCTGACACTCAGGGCACAGGGCGTCTCCGACAGTAGCGTGCTGACGGTGACAATATATGGCAATCATTTGACCGACAACTGATTTTTCTCTTTCAATACGTTGCATATAATTCTGATGTGCTGCTATTTGGAGTAATAATAAGTTGCGGTTATTATGAGAAGAGTCAAAGCTTCGGATGCGGGGATTGCTGCCCATATACCCCATGATGGAAACAGAACCGGCATGATGCTGAACAGCGGAACGAGAAACACGACACCACGCATCAATGTGAATATCATGGCCTTGAAAGCTTTTTCTATGCTCTGATAATAACCAATGAAAGAGATGTTGAGCGAGAAGAATATGGCGCATGTGGCATAAATGGGCAGTCCGGCACAAGCGAGACGGCCCGCGTCACATTCGGGGTCAATAAATAGCTGCACTATCTGTTCGGCACCGAAAGCAAGAGCGCAAAATGCTATTATGCCGCAAATAAACGCAACCCGGATGCTTAATGCAAAAGCTTGTCTCACTCGTGATGTGGCTCCGGCACCGTAATTGTAGCTGATGATGGGCTGAGCCGACTGCGCAACGGCATTGCTCATCATGAACATCAGCGGGAAAAGATAGCAGGCTATGCTGAATGCAGCCACACCGGAATTGCCGTAGTATTTCATGAACATATAATTGCCGGTGAGCATCATGACCGACATGGCTACTTCGGTGATGAAAGCCGAGGAACCAATCTGTATTTGTCTCCAGATGTTGACGGCAAAGTTTTTGGGACTCCACTTGAATTTTATCACATAGGAAAACCGGATGAAATAAACAAATACCATCAGTGCGCCTACTGCTATGCTCAGTGAGGTGGCTATTGCCGCTCCTTTTACTCCCATACCGCATGGAAATATAAGGTAATAGTCAAGAAATATGTTGATTACAGCCGGAATGATGTTGCAGTACATGGCAAATTTGGGCGATCCGTCCAAGCGGATAACCATCATGCCTATGCACTCAAAGATGAGGAGAAATATGCCCGGAATAAGCCATGTGAGATAGTCAAGCGCACCGGACAACAGTTCGTCGGAGCTGCCGAGCAGCAGGGCGATTTCTTTTCTGAAAAACAGCAAGACAATGGCGAGCAAGGAGATGAACACGGCGCAGAAAACGTAGGCCTGAGTGGTGTTGATGCTTGCTCTGCTGCTGTCGTTGCGTGATATGGCGATACCGGCAATGACTGACGATCCGATACCGAACATCAGTCCGGTGCCGGTGGCTACCATAAAGAGCGGCGCTATGATATTGACTGCCGCAATGCCTTCAGGCCCTACTCCTTGGCCTACAAATATACCATCAATGATGGTAAGCAGGGCGTTGAATATAAGTCCGAGCAATGTGGGGAAAAACATCTTTGAGAAGAGGCGTGTGATTTTCCCGTTGGCATAATCAAGTCCGGTTGTAGATTTTTGGTTCATAACAATTCAACAATGCATAAAAAATAAGACCGAATAAGTATCCGGGCGCACCCGACATCTTATCCAGTCAAATAGTTGCGACTATCGACCCTCCGATTAGTGCCGCAAAGTTAGCGATTATATTTGTGAGATACAAACATTATGCATCCGACGCGCGGTGATTGGCGGCGCGATCATGGGCGTGGATGATGTAGTGGTTGTAGTACGACAGAAGCAAAGTGGTGAGGGGTAATGCTATGATCATGCCTATAATGCCCAGCAGCGTGCCCCAAACTGACAGCGAGAGCAAAATCAATGCCGGGTTGAGCCCCATAGCCTTTCCCATTATTTTGGGAGTAAGGATGAGGTCCTGTATGGCCTGTACTATGCAATAAACAGCAGTGGTATAGGCGGCAATGGTCCAGAAATCGCCGTGACCCGAGGCGGTGTAAACCAGACATAAAATGGCGGCCGGCACAATGGATATGAGCTGAAGGTAAGGTACCATATTAAGGAGGCCGATAAATAACCCGAGCACTATGGCCATGGGGAGCCCTATGATCCAGAATCCGATGCAGAACAGAATACCGACTATGAACGATATGAGGGCCTGCCCACGGAAATAATGGTTCATGCTGTGCTGTATGTCGTTGCCTATCTTATATGCTATGGGACGGTATTTCGGAGGCACCATGTTTTTGAAACCGGCAGAGAGACGGTCGTAGTCAATCATTATGAACACTACGTAAAGAATTACTATAAACCAGCTTATAGCTCCGAGAATCAATGAGATACTGCTGGAAATTATGACCCATGAGGTGGAAATGGATTCTTTGATGACCGAGAGCCATTGTTGCTTGGTAAGGAGGTTGGAAAGAGCATGGAGGTCAATATTACGGCGCACGAACCGCTGTATTTCCTGCGGCAATATGTTTATGCTGAGCTCCTCGGTAGCGTATTTGTGGAGCACGGCACCCACCTGTTCCATTTCCTGAATAATAATAGGTACAAAGAAATAGCAGAGCAGCGTGACAAAAAATGTCAGCTCAAACAAAGTGACGAAAATGGCAACCACACGTCCCTTTAGGTGCAGAAGCCGCCGGTTGTACTGTACAAAGGGCTCGCACATATAGGCCAGCAGACACGCTACACAAAACGGCAGGAGCACCGCCTTGAGAGTGTTGATAAGCCACAGCGCACCAAGAAACAGGCATATTGCAATAACAAGGCGCACTACGCGGTCAAGAGTGAAAGGAGTGTGTGAAGGCATTTTTGCAAGAAAATTTACAGTTTATGCGCACGAAAGTACAAAATTATATTTATCTCCAAGCTATTTTGTGTAAATTTGTGCCCAAATTAATCATAGAAATAACAAAACCTCATTATGACAAAACAACTCCAAGTTGCTCTCAACGACAAGGCGTGGGCAAGATGGCTGGCATTGTTTCTGATTGCCTCCATGATGTTTTTCGCCTACATGTTCGTTGACGTGATGTCGCCGCTCCAGGCGCTTGTGGAAACCACCCGCGGGTGGAGTCCTGATGCATTCGGCTACTACGCCGGTGCAGAGTATATATTAAATGTGTTTGGCTTCCTGATAGTGGCCGGTATCATTCTTGACAAGATGGGAGTGCGGTTTACGGGCACACTTAGCGCAGGACTGATGGTGATTGGCGCAAGCATCAAGTTCTATGCCGTCAGCCCGTGGTTTATGGGCACAGGTGTGGAAGAATGGCTGGGGTCATGGTGGACCGCAATGCCAGGTTCGGCCAAGCTGGCAGCATTCGGATTTATGATATTCGGATGCGGATGTGAAATGGCCGGTATCACTGTAAGTAAGGCAATAGCCAAATGGTTTGAAGGCAAGGAGATGGCGCTTGCCATGGGCCTTGAGATGGCTATAGCGCGTCTTGGCGTGTTTGCCATATTCTCCATGTCGCCGCGCTTGTCCACGAGCGGATGGTTTGGTCTGGTGGACCCCAATGTGGTAGTGCCTGTGGGCTTCTGTGCCGCGTTGCTTGTAATCGGTTTGCTGAATTATCTGGTATTCTGCGTGTTTGATACCCGTCTTGACCATGACCTTGCCAAAAACAGAGCTGCAGGAAACGAACCGGCAGAAGAGGAGTTCAAGATGAGCGATGTAGGCATAATATTCCGCAGCCGTCTGTTCTGGATTGTGGCATTGCTGTGTGTATTATATTATTCAGCCATATTCCCGTTCCAGCGCTATGCTGCCAATATGCTTCAGTGCACACTTCATATCGACGCCACCACAGCGAGCGATATATTCCGCTGGTTCCCGATGGGAGCCATGGTTCTTACCCCGTTTTTAGGGTATTTCCTTGACAGAGTGGGCAAAGGAGCTACAATGCTGATTGTCGGAGCGATATTGATGATAGTATGTCACCTCACATTTGCACTTGTGCTTCCATTGGCGCCGTCCATGGCGCTGGCATTCTCGGCCATAGTGGTGCTCGGCGTAAGTTTCTCTCTTGTGCCTGCGGCTCTCTGGCCTTCGGTGCCCAAAATCATGGATGCCCGCTATCTTGGGTCAGCGTATTCGCTTATATTCTGGATTCAGAATATCGGTTTGGCCTTGTTCCCGATTCTGATAGGCAACGTGCTTACCGCTACCAACAAGGGCGTAACCGACCCGATGGATTACAATTACACATGGCCGATGCTGCTGTTTGCTTGCTTGGGTGTGCTGGCATTGCTGATGGCACTGTATTTAAAGGTGCTTGATTCCAAAAAACATTATGGTCTTGAGGAACCAAACATCAAGCCTACAGCTGCTGAAGAAGATGCTGAGATACAAAGCAATTTCTAATCGGTATATCATATAAATATAATATGTGTGCCCGCATTTGCAATACGATGCGGGCGCATAATTTTTTCATAAATCTGCATGTGAAAATGAACGAAATCGCAGATTAATTGTAATTATATTAACAAGATGTACGGAAAATTTAATAAAAAGCATTATCTTTGCGCCTAAATGTAAATATTAACTAAAAAATCTCAAATGAAAAAGTTGATTCTTATTGCGGCAGCAGTATTCGGAATGATGTCTGCTCAGGCACAGCAAGTTTTGGAAGCTCCTTCGTTTGGTTCCAATTGGTCAGTAGGTGTTGACGGCGGTGCCACCACACCTCTTACCGGTCATGCATTCTTCGGATCAATGCGAGGCATGTTTGGCTTGCATGTACAGAAGCAAGTGTCTCCTGCATTTGCAGTCGGAGCCGAAGGCATGCTGATGGTAAATACCTCATCATGGAATGACCCCATGTCAGCAACCGACGGTGATATCGTGTTCTACGCTAACGGACGCAGCAACACAGCTATAGACCGTTCTTATATCGGTGTTTACGGAGCTTTGAACCTGTTCAATCTCATCGGTGGTTACAAATGCGACGGACGCTTCTTTGATATGGAAGTAGTGGCCGGAGCCGGTTGGGGACATGACTACTATTCCAAGAATACATGGATGCCTTTCAGCTACACCGCACTTGACGAGAACTATTTCGTTACCAAAGTTGGTTTGAACTTCAACTTCAATGTGTGCCGCAACCTCACAGTTGCCCTGAAACCGTACGTTGCATGGAACATGACCGGCACTCAGTCACATCCTCTGGAAGTGTCAAAGACATCTGCCGCATATGATTCACGTCACGCCACATTCAACATTGCTGCATCTGTAAGCTATAACTTCGGCCCCGGTTTCCAGTGCGTAACCCCTGCAGATCCCGCACAGGTGGCTGCTCTTAACGATCAGATCAATGCACTCCGCGCCCAGATCGGCAGTACTGTAGCAGCCGGTGAAGCAGCAGTAAGCCGTGCACAGAGCCTCGGTCAGGAACTTGCAGCCTGCAAGAACAAAAAACCTGAAATCATCAAGGAAGTGAACAACTCACTCACCTCAGTTCGCTACATATTCTACCGCATCGGCAGCTCAAAGATCACAGCTGACCAGCAGCCTAATGTAGAGATGGTGGCTGAATACCTCAAGAATAACCCCAAATCAAAGGTTGTTGTGAAAGGTTATGCTTCACCTGACGGTAATCTTGAATTCAACAAGAAACTTGCTGCAGCACGCGCAGAATCAGTTAAGACCATGCTCGTTAACAAGTACAAGATCAACGCCGACCGCGTAGTGGCCGAAGGCGAAGGTATTGGCGAAATGTTCAGCGAAAACGACTGGAACCGCGTTTCAATCTGCACACTCGAAGACTAATATTCAAAAATTCCCTTATACGAAGGAGGATGCGCATGTCGTGTCCTCCTTCATTGTTTTTTGTTAACTGACAAAGAATGACTATCTTTGTTGCAAAATCAAATAAATACGTGTTATGCCATTAGTGTCGGTTGTGGTTCCGAATTATAATTATGCCCGTTATTTGCCGGAGCGTATGGAATCAATCTTTTCGCAGACATTTCAGGATTATGAGGTAATACTGCTTGACGATTGCTCTACGGACAATTCAAAAGAGATAATCGAGCAATACAGAAACCACCCCAAAGTATCGGCTATAGTGTATAATGACCAGAACTCGGGTTCTCCTTTCAAACAGTGGAGAAAAGGAGTGGAGATGGCAAAAGGGAAATATGTGTGGATAGCCGAATCGGATGACAGTGCCAAACCGGAGTTTCTGGCTACAGGAGTCAATTTACTTGAGGAAAATCCTGAGGCGGTGCTTGCGTTTATGGGTGCGGATATTATGGATGGTGACGGAAAAAAGCTTGATGAGGACTTTGACCGCTGGAGCCGTAAACAGTCATCTTCAAAGGGTTATAGAGTGCTTGACGGCAACAAATATATTAAGCACAATATGTATTGGCGTCCGTATGTGTATAATGCGAGCGGTACGGTGTTCAGACGCGAATGGGCAACTCCCGATAAATTTGAGATTTGCGGTAAGATGCGCAATGCAGGCGATTGGCTTTTCTGGACAATGATGCTTAAGGATCATAAGACGATAGAAGTGTATAAAAAGCTGAATATCTACCGTATGCATAACAATAATGCCACTCGCAAAGGGATGATAAGCGGTAATGTGAAGCTTGAGGATATCAAGGTGATGCAGTATATTGAGCAGCACTTCAGAATCGGAGCATACCGCAAGGCTATGCGTCACGGGCTGTTCATGAAGCAAGTACGCCGATGGGATTATTCTCCGGAATTAAAAGCTGAAATATTCGGGTCAATGAAAGAAAGACTCGGTGCTACTGAAAGAGAATATAAGCTGCAGCGCATAAACAAGTTTTTCTGGCATATATTCCCGTTTCTGCTCACTGAGAAGAATGACCGTATATAGAGGAAATGGAAAAGATAGAAAAACCGTTAGTGTCGGTTATTGTGCCTGTACACAATGTAGAGACATATTTGACCCGATGCGTTGAATCGCTTCTGAAGCAATCCATTGCCGACAAGTTGGAAGTGATTTTGGTGGAGAACGGCAGCAGCGACGGCTCGTTGGCTCTGTGCGAAAAATTTAGCGAAAATCACGATAATGTGCGTGTGGTAGTGAACGAAAAATGCGGTCTTCCCGAGGCTAGGAATTTTGGAAAGCGTTTTGTTCGTGGAAAATACATCGGGTTTGTGGATAGCGACGATTATGTCGATTCTCATATGTTCGAGAGTCTTGTAGATGCAGTGACAACAGCCGGAGTTTCTACCTCATTTTGTGATTTTGAACTGGTATATGACAATGGCGAATGCAAAACCGATTCCACTCGAACGAAAGAAGTGACGGTGAGTAGTGGCAAAGATGTGTCGTACGGTATATTGATGGGTAAACTGACATCTTCGTCTTGTGTGCGCTTGTTTGAAACATCGTTTCTGTCGGACAAAAATTTCCCTGAAGGACAATTTTATGAGGACCATGCCATTGTTTATAAATGGATGACCCAATGCGACAGGGTGGCGCATGTTCATTTTCCATATTATTATTATTGCTTGCGTACCGGAAGCATAACGCAATCGGGGTGCAAGTTCAAAAACAAGATGGATCTGATGGGTGCGGAACTTGGCCGTATAAAATTTGTGCAAGGTTTTGCCGGATTTACAGCCAAGCAGAATCAGAAATTATACAAGCGAATAGTGCGCGATGCTATTTTTGTGCTTAAGAACTATGTGTATTATCACGGTGGTGACCCCAAGGAATATGAGCATGTGATGCAGTTGCGCGACAGATTGCTGAGCGATGTAACGGTGTCGGTGCGGCAAGTAGGGTTCAGCACGTGGTTGCGCCTGAAAAGAATCAAATACGCATGGGGCAAATATTATCGGCATTTGGTAAGTAAGAGCCGGTAATATTGAATCGCGATACATGAACCGATGAAAAACATTCTGTTTGTTCTAAACATCTATCCCGGAAAGGGTGGGATAGAGTCTGTTACCAGTACGCTCGTGGAATATCTGTGCAGATATTTCCGGATTTATACACTGTCGTTATCTGAGATTCCGGAGGTGACAAAACCAAATGGCATAGAACAATCGTTTGTGTTTCCGGGGGAAGAACCTGACAAGAATATTGCGTTTTTCAACGAGCTTGTGGCGCGGTTGAATATCGGGGTGATAATCAATCAGGGGATGTTCCTGCATATATCTGATATAATATTCAATGCTGAAAGGAACAGAAAGGTGCCCGTAATTTCATGTCTGCACGGTATGCCGATGTATGAAAAAAATATATTCTGGAACATGCCGGCTGTAAAGGCAGCTTCACGCTCCGTTAAGCGGAAATGGCGCATAAAAATGATGCTCAACCGGTGCAAGGAGTATAACAACTTATTGGATACATTCAAAAAAGGGCATCAGCGGATTTCAGCTGAGAGTGCCCGCACGGTGCTGTTGTGCGATGAATATGTGTCGTCGTACAATAAATATTATGACATAGTCAACAAGGGATATGTGATAGCTGTGTCAAACCCATTGCCACAAAAATATGAGTCGGTGAAACCACTTAAGTGGGATGAGAGAAAAGATGAGATACTTTTTGTGGGCAGAGTATGCGAGGAGAAAAGAGTGGATTTGCTGCTTAATCTGTGGAGCAGGGTTAAAAACAAAAACGGCTGGAAACTGGTGATTGTGGGCGACGGAGAATCTCTGGATGAATTGAAAGAGCTTGTATCAAGACATAAGATAGAAAATGTGGATTTTCGCGGATATACCGAGACGCCTGAAACATACTACAAGGACGCAAAATTTTTGGTCCTGACATCAAAATTTGAGGGGCTGGGAATGTGTCTTATTGAAGCTATGCGATATGGGGTGGTTCCTGTGGCATTTAATGTGTCGGATGGAGTGAAGAGTGTGATTGAAGAATCGGGAGGAATGTTAGTTAAGATGGATGACAACAGGAAGTTTGTCAAGATATTAAAGGCCATTACGAAAGGAGAGATAGGGGATGAAAGAATGTCGGACATGGCATACGCCAAATCTATGCGATACTCAATCAATACGATAGGCCCGAGGTGGGTGAAAATTATAAATGAAGTTGTTGAAGATTGAGTGGTGAGGTTGGTTAGCAATTGAGGGAAAATTGCTAACTTTGGGGGTGATTTAAGCTATGAGGCTATGGCAAAGAAGATTGTTGAAACACCTTTGATGAAACAGTATATCGAGATGAAAGGAAAACATCCCGATGCTATATTGCTGTTTCGTGTAGGTGATTTCTATGAAACATTTTCGGATGATGCCATAACAGCTTCTGAAATACTGGGTATCACACTTACCCGGCGAGCCAATGGCGCCGCATCAAGCGTGGAACTCGCAGGATTTCCGCATCATGCTCTTGACACGTATCTGCCCAAACTGGTGCGTGCCGGCAAGCGGGTGGCTATATGCGAGCAACTTGAAGACCCCAAGACGGTTAAGAATAAGCTCGTGAAGCGCGGAATCACGGAACTGGTGACTCCCGGCGTGTCAATCAACGACAATATACTTCAGCACAAGGAGAATAATTTTCTTGCAGCCGTACACTCGGCAGCGCGAGGCAAGGTGGGTGTGGCATTTCTTGACATATCCACCGGCGAATTTCTTGCCGCTGAGGGGAGCATGGATTATGTTGACAAGCTGCTTGCCAATTTTGCTCCGAAAGAGCTGCTTGTGGAGCGTGGCAAAAAACGCGACCTTGAGGGAGAACTGACCAACCGCTACCTGATGTTTGAGCTTGACGACTGGGTGTTTACTCCGGAGTCGGCCAAAGACAGGCTTCTGAAACAGTTCCAGACCAATTCGCTGAAAGGGTTCGGCGTACACAATATGCCCGGTGCCATAGTGGCAGCCGGGGCAATACTTCATTATCTTGACATTACCCAGCACACCCAAACTTCGCATATAGCATCGCTAAGCCGCATTGAGGAGCAGCGCTATGTGAGGCTTGACAGGTTCACGGTGCGCAATCTTGAGCTTGTGGATGCCATGAGCGACGAGGGGCGTAGCCTGCTGGATGTGATAGACCGCACTGTAACCCCAATGGGGGCGCGCATGCTTAGACGGTGGATGCTTTTCCCGCTCAAAGATGTAGCCGCCATTAATGCGCGTCTGAATGTGGTGGAGTATTTTTTCCGTCATCCCGACAGTCGGGATGAGCTGAAATCGCTGCTTGAACAGATCGGAGACCTTGAGCGACTTATAGGAAAGGTGGCTGTGGGCCGAGTGACACCGCGTGAGCTTGTGACATTGCGCAGTGCGCTGGCTGCGATAGAGCCAATCAAGGGCATTTGCATGGAGAGTGTGGAACCGGCTATTGTGGCTATCGGTGAGCAACTTGCGCCATGCGTGGCCATACGCGAACGCATAGAGCAAGAACTGGAGCCTGATGCGCCGTCCGCACTCAACCGCGGACCGGTGATAAGAAACGGCGTGGATGCAGAACTGGACGAATTGCGTGCCATAGCCTACAGCGGCAAGGACTATCTCATGAAGATTCAGGTGCGCGAAAGCGAGGCCACAGGCATATCAAGTCTTAAAATTGGGTACAACAATGTGTTCGGTTACTATATTGAGGTTACAAACACCCACCGCTCAAAGGTGCCTGAAAGCTGGATAAGGAAACAGACACTTGTAAATGCGGAACGCTATATCACCCCTGAGCTAAAGGAGTATGAGGAAAAGATACTCGGAGCGCAGGAAAGAATTGCAATCATAGAGACACGGCTATACAATGAGCTTGTGGCTGCGGTGGCGGAGTACATCCATGCCATTCAGCTCAATGCCAATCTGCTGGCCCGTCTGGACTGCCTGACTGCCTTGACCCGCGTGGCTCTTGAGAACAAGTACAACCGTCCGGTAGTGGATGACTCGCTTGAGGTGAGCATTACTGAAGGGAGGCATCCGGTGATAGAAAGGCAGTTGCCTCCGGGAGAGCCGTATATCACCAATTCGGTGCGTCTTGCCAATGACTCCACCCAGATAATGATGATCACCGGCCCAAACATGTCGGGTAAATCGGCACTTCTGCGCCAAACAGCCCTGATAGTGCTTCTGGCGCAGATAGGGAGCTTCGTGCCGGCAGAGAGCGCGCACGTAGGTGTGGTGGACAAGATATTCACCCGCGTGGGGGCGAGCGACAACATATCGCTCGGTGAATCCACGTTTATGGTGGAGATGAATGAGGCGGCATCGATACTCAACAACATGAGCGAGCGGTCGCTCATATTGTTTGACGAGCTTGGCCGCGGCACTTCCACATACGACGGCATATCCATAGCATGGGCCATAGTGGAGTATATACACGAGCACGGCAGCATGCATCCCAAAACGCTTTTTGCAACCCACTATCACGAGCTTAACGAAATGGCTTCGACCTACAAGCGTATTGCCAACTATAATGTGGCCGTGAAAGAAATTGAGGGCAAGGTGGTGTTCCTGCGCAAGCTCGTGAGCGGCGGGTGCGAACACTCGTTCGGTATTCATGTGGCAAAACTCGCGGGTATGCCCCGGGCAATTGTGGACCGTGCTTCGCAGGTGCTGAAGCATCTTGAAACAATCAACTCGCAGCAGAGCGGCGGCGAGAGCGCACCCAAACTGGCGGCTATGGGCGAAGGAGGCAGCGGAGTGCAACTGTCGTTTTTTCAGCTTGATGATCCGGTATTGTCCCAAATACGTGACGAGATACTCAGTACCGACATCAATAATCTCACCCCTATGGCGGCCCTGAACAAACTGAATGACATAAAAACCATACTAACAGGACATAACTAAAAATAACAACACATAGTAATATACAATATAATATGCAAGCCATTAATCTCTCAGACAGAATCAAGGCGCTTTCGCCTTCTAAAACTCTTGCCATGTCGCAGAAAAGTGCCGAGCTGCGTGCTGCCGGCGTGGATGTGATCAATCTATCGGTAGGCGAACCTGATTTCAATACTCCCGATCATATAAAGGAGGCGGCAAAAAAGGCGATTGATGATAACTTCTCGTTTTATTCTCCTGTGCCGGGGTATATGTCGCTGCGCAAGGCTATTGCCGAAAATATCCGTGTTACGGAGGGCGTGGCTGTGGCTCCGGAGCAGATTGTGGTGTCGAACGGAGCCAAGCAGGCCTTATGCAATGTGATACTGTGTGCCATAAATCCCGGAGATGAGGTGATAATACCCACTCCGGCATGGGTGAGCTATGTGGAGATGGTGAAATTGGCCGAGGGTGTGACAGTGGAAGTGCCTGCAAGCATAGAACAGGATTTCAAAATCACGCCGCAACAGCTGCGTGATGCCATTACACCGCGCACACGCATGGTGATGCTGTGCTCGCCATCCAATCCTACCGGCAGCGTTTATTCCAAATCGGAGCTTCAGGATCTTGTGGATGTGCTCAAGGATTATCCTGAAATACTGGTGCTCAGCGATGAGATTTATCGCCATATCAACTTCACGGGTAACTATACATCCATGGCTACATTTCCTGAACTCGCAGGCCGTGTAGTGGTGATAAACGGAGTGTCAAAGGCTTATGCCATGACCGGATGGCGCATAGGTTACTGCTGTGCTCCGGTAGAGCTTGCAAAGGCAGTTACCAAGCTTCAGAGCCAGTACACAAGCGGACCGTCGTCAATAGCCCAGAAAGCGGCTGAAGCGGCCTATAGCGGGCCTCAGGAATGCGTTGAGGAGATGCGTCAGGCTTTTGAGCGCCGGCGCAATCTGGTTGTCAAGCTTGCTTCGGAGATACCCGGACTGAAAGTGAACAATCCGCAAGGAGCATTCTATCTGTTCCCGGAGGTGTCATCTCTCTTTGGCAAACGATACGGGGAGCGGGTGATAAACAATGCTTCGGATCTGGCTTTGTATCTTCTGGAAGTAGGACATGTGGCAACTGTTGACGGAGAGGCGTTTGGTCTTCCCGGATATATAAGACTGAGCTATGCCACATCTGATGACAATATACGAGAGGCGATGAAGCGCATTGCCGCAGCTCTTGCCCAGCTCAGCTGATAAGGCAGAAAACAACCAAGCATAAAGTAAACCGTCGGGATCAGCGATTGATTCCGACGGTTTTCTTAGAAAGTGTTTTTCATATTTTGAATCGCATGCAATGGTTAGAGGAGATAGATGCCGGCGGCATTGAGGGTATCTAAATGGTCATCGGGCCATATAGAGGCCTGTACTTCCCCGATATGGGCTTTCTGGAGAAGAAACATGCAGAGACGGCTCTGGCCTATTCCACCGCCGATGGAGGGTGGAAGCTCACCATTGAGAAGCATGCGGTGGAAGTTGAGATTCTTGCGGTTTTCGGCGTTGCGTGCCTTGAGCTGGTATCGCATGCTTTCTGTGCTGACCCTAATGCCCATTGATGAGAGTTCCACACCTCGGTCAAGCACAGAATCCCATACTATAATGTCTCCGTTGAGTCCTTTGTAGCCATCGCTGTTGGGCGTGGACCAATCGTCGTAGTCGGGCGCTCGTCCGTCGTGGGGCTCGCCGTTGCTAAGCTCGGCTCCTATGCCGATAAGGAATATGGCACCGTGCTCCTTTGCTGCCTGTGACTCCCGTTCGGAAGGGGAGAGGTTGGGGTAACGGTCAAGAAGCTCCTGGGCGTGGATAAAGGTGATTTCCTGCGGAAGGCGCGGCGTGATGTGGGGAAACATCCGGTAAATCATCAGCTCCATTTCCTTGATTACGGAGTAGATGGACCTGACAGTTTGTTTGAGGTAATCAAGAGTGCGGTTTTCGGGGAGAATGGTTTTTTCCCAGTCCCATTGGTCAACATACAGAGAGTGAAGATTGTCAAGGTCTTCGTCTGCACGAATGGCGTTCATGTCAGTATAAAGTCCGTAACCGGGGGCAATGTCATAAGCGGCAAGTTTTACTCTTTTCCACTTGGCAAGAGAATGTACGACTTCGGCTTTGCGGTCGTTGAGGTGCTTTACCGGAAAGCTTACGGCACGTTCCACGCCGTTGAGGTCGTCATTAAGCCCGGTGCCCGACATAACAAATAGCGGTGCTGTGACACGGCGCAGGTTAAGCTCCTCGGCGAGGCGGCGTTGAAAAGTGTCCTTGATGGTTTTTATGGCTGTTTCGGTAGTCTCCGACAGCAGTTTCTGTTTATAATGTGTTGGAATAATAAGTGCCATGCTTAATGGATTTGTCATGCAAATATGCAACAAAATTATGCTATTTGCAAGCAAAATGGTTTGGAAGAGGATTTTTTTGTTGCAAAGCATCATTAAAAGTGCCCAATGTCATCATGCTTGTCTTAGGGGCTGTATTTATTACCGTTGTGGCCTGTTGGCTTTTCAATTTAATGTTGTTAAGCGTTGTTTTTTGTTCCCGGAAGTGAGATGTGCGGACTGACATAAGTTAACACTCTATTGCATGTATAATTCTGTTTAATGCTGCTTGCCTGTCTGTAAAGCGAAGATTTCCTTTTGACGCTCTATTTCTGCTATTCAATTCATCGTACATACGAATATACATATCCATTTGTCCGACATCCTCATATGTTATCTGAGCGCTTTTGTCTTCCTACAAGCAAATTGCTGACAACCTGATAAATGTCAGTGGCTTGATATGCTTTTTGCTGGCGATATATAAATCGCCTTTATATCACTGATAAATTGAGTTTCATCAGAGTTGATTATGTCGTATTTCGTATGTTCAAAATTCATATTGCAAAAATATCACAAAATCCTGATATTCATAAGCTTTAATTATATCCATAAGAACGATTGGGAATAGATAGTGCATATACAATGCCGAGGACGGGATAGAACGTGAGCAGCAGGTTGGGATAGCCGCCACATCATGTCTCAGCAAGATTACGAAAGCAGGCCGAAGAAAATTTAATATACTTTGGAGCTTGCCAGTTGAGAATTTTAATGTACTTTTTTGACTTGCTGACATATTGAGAAATTTTTGAATTCAGAGATATTTAGAGAAAATTAAGGGGGACGCGGTTACGTTTGGCGTTTTTTTTCGTATCTATAATGTAAGCAATGAAAACAGACAATCTGACATCCTCATTTTTGGCACTTCGTGACAAGCTTCACAGAAGCGCTTTGGGATTCCTCAAGAACGATGAGGATGCCAAAGATGCCTTGCAGGACACATTCTTCAACCTGTGGAGAAACGGAGGTGCCGAAACGGGAACCGAGGTACGCAGCAAACTGTTTGCCGTACTCAGGAATATCTGTATCGACAAACTCCGCAAACCAAAGACTTACCCGCTGGACGAAACCGATACGGACAGTCTGGAAGTCAAGCCTTTCTCGTTTGAGGACATGGATAGGTATGAATCGTTGCTTACCGCCGGACTCACCAATGTTCAGAGACGCATATACTCTCTCGTCACGCATGGCGGTATGGAGTACGATGCAATCGCCGAAAACCTCGGCATGTCGGTTGAAGCCGTAAGAATGAATATGAGCCGCGCAAGAAGAAAGATACGTGATAATTACAAACTACTCGACAGATGAAAGAGCATGATGTTAAGCTGACATTACAGGAGACCGAGCAACTCTGCCGTTTGTATATGGACTGCCAACTGACGGTTCTTGAGGAAACCGAACTGCAATATGTGCTTGGAAAAATGCCTTATTCCTCGCCTTGCATAGATGAGGTAAAAATGCTGATGGGTATTTCCATTCCGGTGGATTCACAAAAATCTACCAACAGAAGATTCGGCTGGTTAAATCGTAGTGTCACGGTTGGCATAGCGGCATCCGTAACCATATTGTTTGCCGTAGGTATAGCTCTTTTCAATAACAGTACTGTCAATGATAACTCATCCGGAATTTATATCGCTTATGCCAATGGGCAAAAAGTTGATAAGGAACTTTCAGTGCAGCAAGTTAAATCCGACATGGAACTGGCAGATGAATTCCTGAGACATGTCGCAAAACTGGAAATCCGGGAACAGGAACAGGTCGAAAATTTTATAAACCACATTGAACAATGAAACATCTTTTAGTCATTCTGATATTCTTATTGTCATCCATAGCAGCTATGGCGAAGCCGCCACACCTCGCGGTAGAGCAATTGTTTGACGGACGATACAACAAAGAGAAAACTGTCAGAACTTCAATTTCAAGAGCTGACGGCATATATTATCGCAGTCTGCATATAACAAATAATCCGGGAATCATAAAGATTATTGAAAACGCTTTGTGCGAGGATAATCCGCGAGCCGCAAAATCTTTTGAACAAGAGGGAGAGGGCGGTCGATATACTTCCCTGAAGATAGTCAATAACGGAGAAACTATTGACATTGGACTCCAACAGTATAAAGGAAACGCATTCTTCTTCATAAAGGGCAAGGAAAAAGCCTTCAAATAATACTATAGCAATTTCTCATTATGAATATACTCCGTATGCTGCTCTTAGGAACAGCAGCACTCTCTATGTGCCTTTCCGCCCAGGAAACAAATGATTCCGTACCCGCAAATTGGGAACGCGAATTTGAACTTAATGAGGTTGTCGTTGTGGCGAGTCGTCCTGTTCTTAAACAAGCTCCTGACCGCATAATCTATCTCACAAAGGACGACCCTTACGCTCTTGGTTTGAACGCTGTGCAGATACTTGACAGAATCCCCCGCGTGTCTGTGACTAACGATCTGGTCAGTGTTGCCGGCAAAACATCCGTGAAATACATCGTCGACGGATATCTTCTTGAAATGCCCGGCGAGGCAATCGCCCTGCGTTTGAAAAATCTTCAGGCTTCCGGCATCGAGAAGATAGAACTCCTTACAACACCTCCTGCCAAATATGCCGCCGCCACGAATGTAGCCTACATCAGCATAACCACCCGAAATGAAGCTCTCGGCACACGCGGCAACCTGTGGGGTAACGGAACGGTACGCGAGGATTTCAGCTACCTTCTCGGAGGTAACGTCAGTCATTCCACCCGAAAGGTAGAGCTTTCGGCTGATGTGAGCTGGCAGGATATGAAAGGGATAAACGATCTCGACAGAACATATACATTCTCCGACTATGTGCGCACATCCGACCGCACCAATCATTTCACAAACCGTTCCCTCGGTGCAAATGGACTGTTCAAATACAAGTTCAATGACCGTATCAGCGCAGGAGCAATCGTCAACTTCAGCACCATGAGGTTCAAAAGCAATATGTTGGATGAAACAATAGATAACGGTGTGGCTTATTACTCTCATAATCTCTCACCGGCTAAACCGAACAATGCGATCACGCTTACAGCTTTCGGCGATTGGTCTATCGACTCCAAAGGCAAGTTGCTGAGCCTTACTTATAATTTCTTCAATCGACATACCCGGTCTTTTTCAGATGTCACGACATGGCAGGATGAGAACGACCCTACAAGGCTTACAGATGACGGTACAAACAAATACCGTATCCATTCAGTAAAACTTGATGCCGCTCTGCCGTTTTCCGCGTTCAGATTAGATGCCGGAGCTGCATATACGGGTGTCAATAACAATACAGACCTTCAAGTCTCCGATTTACTGGATGGAAACCGGGTCACCAATACATTGCAAAGCAATACCTTCAAATATGACGAAAAGACTGCTGCCGTCTATGTCAGCGCGGAAAAGAGTTTTTCCAATTCATTCTTCGGTAAATTCGGATTACGTTATGAGCATACCGATGTCAAGGGAATACAGTTGATTGACAATTTGCGTCATGATAAAAGTTACGGTTATCTGTTCCCCTCACTCAACCTGAGCTGGAACTCGCAGAAAGCGGGCCGTTTCTCTCTTTCCTATTCCATGGGCATAACTCGTCCTAATTTCGGAGACCTCAATCCCTTCAGATACTATACCACTGTAAGCGACTGGTTCTCCGGTAACCCGGATCTTGACCCGAGCATCTCTCATAACGCAGAGATCAACTATAGTTTCAAAGGCATTTATGCAGTGCTTTACAACTCATACAACCATAATGCCATAGGCAACATAACGAGATTCAATGCCGATGGAAGCCAGTACACACTTCCCGAGAATTGCCTCAACACCAACAAGACAGGTCTGTATGCTTCCTACAGCCGCTCGCTGTTCTCATGGTGGAACTTCAAGGTTGGCGGCGAAGTATTCTATTCGGTCGCAAAATCCAAAGTGCCAGATTTCAAGGAGGCAAACGATCATGGTTGGAGCGGCAAGCTTGAACTGAATACATCATGGATGCTGAACAGGCAGAAGACACTGATATTCAATCTCCGATTCAGCCATTATTTCCCATGGAAAGACCGGATGATACGTTATTCGTCAATCTCGCTTATTGGCTGCGATATCAGATACTCTCTTCTCAACAACCGTCTGAATCTCGCACTCGCAGTAAACGATCCTTTCGGTTGGAATATCACAAAATCGAAAGCATCCTATAACAATTATGTCGTGAATACCCGTAATGACGTACATTCTCATGCGTTCACATTCAGAATATCATGGTCTTTCGGACGCAATAAAGTAAGCAATGTTTATAGGAACTCCAAAGAGCGTGAATCTCAACGATCTTACTAATAGCCGGCTCTAAGCAATGAAATGTTAGTTCTTGGGGTGTGATGAAAGAATATCTTTGTATTTTATTTGTGTAAAATGTTTATTGTAACTTTGGGCTATGGCGGGGAGCATAACTTCGGCATCGCAACATTTGTGATGCTATCAACATTATTCGGGAATCTCATAGCCAATGTCATCATGTTTGTCTTGGGGGCATCGGGCCGGTTGATTTAATAAGTGTTTTTGCTGAGCCCGGCAATGCTATTATTTCAATGACGGCACAAAAAACATTGAATTTCAACATTAATTTCGGAATAAGACTTACCTTTGGGAAATAAATTGATTAATATGAAGCTGAAATTATTACTTTTTATCGGAATCGCCGTGTTATACGGAGTGTTCTTAGGTGGATGCCGAACATCAAAAGACAAAACGGACAATACAATCCCGTATCAGGTGGCAGAACATTATTTCGTCAAGAACAATGTGGAAGGCTTGCCCCCTACTACTATTACTTCTGCCAAAGAATTTGAAAAATATTTTGGTATGGCGGCTGTAATGGGGCCAAATGGTACACCCACAGAAATAGATTTCAATAAAAGCTTTGTCATCTGCCTTACGGTTGCACCTACTGATATAGATACAGAAATCTCAGTTATATCATTGACTAAAACAAATACAGATCAACTTGCATTGAGCTACAAGATTGAACGCGGCGAAAAGATGTCATACATATCCCGCCCTCTGTTATTATTGGTCGTAGATAAAAAATACGAACTGCCGGTAGTGTTGGATGCTATTTAATTCCTGCGTAGCATTTGCACAGGAATGGAGTACGCCCGACTATTTATTCATAGCTGATAGTTAAAAATAACACCGGTGTGGAAGGCACCGGTGTTATTGTAATATGGTCAAATGACGGATTGTTTATTTGTTGACGCGGAAGCGGTCAATGCCGTCGCGGAGGTATGCCACGACCTGACGGGCAGCGGCTATTCCGGCATTGATGTTGGCTTCGGCGGTTTGTGCGCCCATTTTCTTAGGGGTGAAGAAAACTCGTGCACCGTATTTGGCGGAAAGCTCTTCGGCAATGTCAGGCTTGATGTCGGCCACATATTTAAGGTCGGGGCGTTCGGCAAGGGCTTTATCCAATCCGGCCTCATCTATCACCTCTTTGCGGGCGGTGTTGATCAGCAGGCCGCCTTTGGGCATTAGCATGAGCTGAGAATAGCCAACGGAACCTTTTGTTTCGGGTGTGGCGGGTATGTGAAGTGACACTATATCGTTGTTGCTGTACAGCTCCTCAACGGAGTGTACGGGAGTGACGCCGGCTTCAATCATTACATTGTCGGGGCAGTAGGGGTCAAGAGCGGAGACTTCCATGCCAAACCCTTTGGCTATTCGTGCCACATTCCGGCCAACCTGACCGAAAGCATGGATGCCGAGGCGTTTGCCTTTGAGCTCGGTGCCGGAAGTGCCGGCATACATGTTGCGGACAGCCATAACAGCGAGACCGAACACGAGTTCGGCCACGGCGTTGGAGTTCTGGCCGGGAGTGTTCTCCACGCACACATTGTGAGCGGTGGCGGCGGCAAGATCCACATTGTCGTAGCCTGCACCTGCGCGGACAACGATTTTGAGCTGTTTTGCGGCATCGAGCACTTCTGCATCAACCTTGTCGCTGCGAATTATCAGCGCGTCGGCATCGGCTACGGCAGTCAGCAGCTGATGTTTGTCGGTGTATTTTTCAAGCAGTTCCAGCTCATAGCTGTTTTGCTCTATTTCTTTACGGATACCATCCACGGCAACGGCCGCAAACGGTTTCTCGGTAGCTACAAGTACTTTCATAGGTAATGGTGCTGCTGATTAATGTTTTGCTTCAAATTCTTTCATCGCATTGACAAGCACATCCACGCTTTCCATGGGGAGTGCATTGTAGAGAGAAGCACGGAATCCGCCAACAGAGCGGTGTCCCTTGATGCCTACTATGCCTTTAGTGCCGGCGAATGTAACGAAGTCGGCTTCGAGTTCCTTGTATTCGGGTTTCATGACGAAGCATACATTCATGATAGAGCGGTCCTCAGGAGCCACTGTGCCCACAAACATGCGGCTTGCGTCAATGGCCTCATAAAGTTTTTCGGCTTTGGCAAGATCCATTTTCTCAATAGCCTTTATGCCGCCGAGCTGCTTGTAGTAGCGGAGAGTCTGGAGCGCAGAGAAAATCGGGAGCACGGGAGGAGTGTTGAACATGGACCCTTTTTTGATGTGTGTGCGATAGTCAAGCATTGTGGGTATGGGGCGGTCAACATGGCCGAGAGCGTCATCGCGCACAATGACGATTGTGACACCGGCAGGAGCGAGGTTTTTCTGGGCACCGGCATAGATGATGTCGTATTTGCTGACATCCACGGGACGGGAGAAAATGTCGCTGGACATGTCGGCAACCAGACGGACCGGAAGCTCGGGGTCGTAACGCATTTCTGTGCCATAGATAGTGTTGTTGGAAGTGAAGTGGAAGTAATCCACATCAGCAGGCACAGTATAGTTCTTGGGAATATAGGTGAAGTTTTTGTCTTGGGATGAAGCCACAACATCCACATCGCCAAACAAACGGGCTTCTTTTATGGCGTTAGTGGCCCATGTGCCTGTTTGCAGATAGGCGGCTTTTTTAGCCAGAAGGTTGTAGGGCACCATGCAGAACTGCATGCTTGCGCCGCCACCCAGGAACAGCACTGAATAGCCCTCCGGCACTTCAAGAAGTTCCTTGACAAGGGCCATGGCCTCGTCAATCACAGCCTGAAACTCTTTGCTGCGGTGAGACACTTCAAGCACCGACAAACCGGTGTCTGCAAAATTGAGAATGGCATCCGCCGTGTTGCGAATGGTGTATTCGCTCAAAATAGACGGACCGGCGTAGAAATTATGCTTTTTCATCTCGGAAAAATTTGGAGTAAAAATTTACACTTACAAAATTACATATTTTTATGACTATGCGAAATCCGGAGCGCTATTTTTGCATAAGGTGTTAATGAATTTATAGTGTTAACAAATATTAACCACGCCAATTAATTAAAGGCGGCTGTTTTGCATTAAATTTGTACAAAATGCCTTTGTATGGCTTGTGCCGTAGAGGTGTCTCGGACCATGAATCAACTAATCAATATCAATACGAGTATGACCATTACCATGAAATCGTTGCTTACGGTGCTGGCGTGTGCATCTTCGGTATGTTCGCTGGCGCAGGGGCTTCCCCTGAAGCCACAACAGCTGGAGTATCCTGACAATGAGCCTGCACCATGTTTCCCACTTCCAACCGACCGCCAGCTTAAATGGCATGATCTGGAATTTTATGCGTTTTTTCATTACGGCATGAACACCTATACAGACAAGGAGTGGGGATTCGGCGATGAACAACCTTCAACATTTGCCCCTACCAAGGCCCCCAATCCCAAACAATGGCTTGAGGCTTGCAAGGCTGCCGGCATGAAAGGCGGAATTGCGGTAGTAAAGCATCACGACGGTTTTTGTCTATGGCCTACAGCTACTACGGAGCATAACTGCACAAACAGTTCCAACAAATACGCCAAAGCCACCAACATACCGCGCGATTTTGCCAAGGCAGCACGTGAACTGGATATGAAATATGGATTTTATGTGTCGCCTTGGGACCGCAACAGTGCGCTGTACGGAACAGACAAATATGTTACGGATGTGTTCATGAAGCAGTGTGACGAATTGGCAAAATTCGGATCGGACCAGTTTGAGATGTGGTTTGACGGGGCCAATGGCGGTGACGGCTATTACGGTGGCGCCAACTGCACCCGGAGTGTGGATGCGTCCACTTATTATGATATTCCCAATCTGCGCGATTATGTACATTCCATAGCTCCCGACTGTGTGATGTGGGGCGTGGGTGAGGAAGCACGCTGGATTGGCAATGAATCGGGATTTGCCGGCGAAACGGACTGGTGCATGATGGACCGCGGCCATATGTCGGAAGAGTCATCGCGCAACTGCGGTCAGGAAAACGGCTGGGTATGGCTGCCGGGTGAAAGTGATGCCAAGGCCACGGATTCAGGCTGGTTCTGGCACCCGACGCAGAAGGAGCTGAGTGCGGAGCGTTTGTTTCAGATGTATCTTGAGACAGTGGGCCGCAATGCCAACCTGATACTCAACGTGCCGCCTGACCGCAGCGGCGAACTTCCCGCATCGTCGGTAAAGATGCTCAAGGATATGGGCAAACTGCTTAATGACCGATTGGGCAAGGATCTGGCATTAAAGGCCGGCTCAATCGTGGCCTCAGATACCCGCGCCAACGGAGCACGGCGCACTTATGATGCCAAAAACATGATAGATGCCAATCCCGACACATATTGGGCGCCGAACGATGATGTTACTGCTGCCTCTGTGGTAATGAGCTGGGACAAACCGCAGGATATGCGTTATGTCACGCTTCAGGAATATATAGCCAAAGGGCAGCGTGTGAAAGGGTTCAAAATCGAGACATCTATGGACGGGGAGAACTGGACCGTTCAGGCACCTGAAATTGCCCAGACTACCGTGGGCTACAAGCGCATCATTCCCCTGAATGGCAGCACCGCCCAAAGCTATACCGAACCGGTAAAAGCCAAATATCTTCGCGTGAGCATTACCGATAGCCGCGCATGTCCGTTAATCAACAATATCTCAGTATTCTAATGAAACGCTATATTCTGACAGCAGCGGCAGCGGTGGCATGCAGCACCGTTTTTGCCCAAACAATAACTTTTGACACCCCGGACTACAAAGGAGTGGGTGTATATGACACATGGGAGAAGTCGCCATTCCGCACCGGTGCTCTGGAACCGAATGTGGCTGTGGTGGAAAATCATCTGAAAGATTCTGTCAACACATCATCGCACATACTGGGAGTGCAGCGTTCGCGCTACGGCTCCAATACGATGGGCGTGGAGGTGAAGCTTAATGAACCGTGGCGCATAGGTACAGAATCGCAATATGTGCATGTGCTTATTCACAAGCCTGTGGAGAGCCGTGTGATGCTTATAGGTCTCGGCAACCGTGCGGACCGCCCGGGCCAATCGCAGCGCGTAGAGCAATTTTGGGTATATCCGACAAATGATGTGGATGCAGGCGAATGGGCAGATGCCGTGTTCAGCGTGAAAGCCAACAACGGAGTTGACATATATTCGCTTGTGCTTGCGCCTGATGTGCGTTCTGACTGCAAGGAAGATTTCGTGGCTTATATCGATAACATAGAGATCAGCAATGACCTGACTCCACGCACCGGGGTGGGTGATTATCCTATCAATCTTCCCTCGCAGACCATGATTATGCGTTATGACCGCCGTTTGCATGATGTGAGTCTGAACGGAGATACAATCAAGACGAACTTGGCCAGCGACATTCATGTGCCCCTTTATATGGCATTGCTTGAAAAGCCATTTCAGGCGGCTCCGGGTCAGGTTGTGAAGCCCGGAGTGGGATATAATGCAAAGTGGATGCATTCGTATGTGTATCTGGATAAGAACAATGACGGCAAGTTTACAACCGATGAGCTTGTGGCCTTTACTCCGAAAGTGAACAATGCAGATGATCCATGCGCCCTGCCATCGTTTACCGTGCCGTCCGATCTCGCTCCCGGCATTTACCGTATGCGTTATAAAGTTGACTGGGACAATAATGACCCCGGAGGAGATTTGCAGACCATAGTGAGCAACGGGGGCTCTATTGTGGATGTGCTTCTTAATGTACACGCACCGGAAGTGACCGTAAACAATGATAACCGCAACGGTGAGGTGCTCACAGCCGATGGCAAGAGCCTTGACAATCTGCGTGTGCCTTTCGGCAAGAATCTGAAGGTTAAGATGGTTCCGAGCAACGGATTCACCTACTCCGGTATTAAAGTGCGTCACGGATACAACCTTACAGGTGATCCATTGAAACATTCCAACCCGCAATATCGCGAAGAGGTGATTGATGCATCGGAGTTTGCACCCGATCACACTGTAACGATACCGGGTGCAATGGTTGACGGCAATCTTTTGATTGAGGGATTGTTTGTAAGCTCCACCAAGTAAACAGACAAATTACAACAAGAGATACGAGAGTTCCGCGCGTTGGTGCGGGACTCTTTTTGTATATATGGGTATGGAGCATGCCGGCAGCCGTATGCTACATGTGCATCAGATGAGGTGAGGGGGTATGAAAAAATCCCGGGGAGCGGGCGCTCTCCGGGATTGATATGCGGGATAACAGAAATAGTGTTAGAGATTTTCTACGAGTTTCTGTACATCTTCGTCAGTGGGGTTAAGCTCAAGGTATTTCTGGAAGTACTGGCGAGATTTGTCTTTGTCATTGTCCATGTAGTAGATACCGAGCAAATAGTAAGCGGAAGTGTAGTAAGATTTGTAACGATCTTTGGTGTCAGGGTTGGCATCAAACGTATCAATCATCTTGTTGTAGGCTTCAGCCATGGCAGCATTGGGCTTGTCATCATTTCCGGTGAGAAGGATGGTGGCCTTGTCGGCGTAGAGAATACCTACGTTGGGGGCTTTTTCAATAGCCATGTTGATGTACTTGAGAGCATCAGCAGCAGCGGCAGCACGTTCGGGAGTGCCTTTTTCCATTGTGCGGGCAAGAGACTGATAGCGTTTGGCCATGTCGCGGATGTCCTGAGTGGAGCCGTTACCGGCGTCAAGGTACTGACGGAGGATTTCTACAGCCTTATCGTTTTGGCCGGCTTTTTCATACACGCTTGAGAGCTTGGGAAGGAGGTCGGCGTTTTCGGGATTAAGCTCAATGGCTTTTTCAAGAACCTGCACGGCTTCTTCGCTCTTGCCTTCTTCGCTCAGAGCCTGTCCGTAAAGAACATAGTCGTTGGGGATAAGGTTGGCACCGGGATGATTGAAAAGCTTGCGTCCGGCCTGTTCAGCTGCGGTCCAGTTTTTGAGAGCGGCTTCGTCAAGCAGAATTACGCGCTGCATGTAGAAGTTGTTGGGGTCTTTGGCAAGCACCTGATTAGCCATGTCAAGAGACTTCTGATATTCACCTGCAGAGTAGAGAAGGCCGGCATAGCGCTGCTCATCGTTTTGGAAGTGGTTGGGGTTCTGCATGTATTTGCCGTACTGTATGCAAGCTGAACCGAACTGGTTGTTGTCGTAGTACTTTTCGGCAAGTTCGCGCTGAGCGAGAGCTGAATTAGGCTCTTTTTCGTTAAGCTCCTTAAGCTTGTCAATAGCGTAGGAGGGATTAACGTGGAAGTAGGTGTTGGCGTATTTCACGTAAGCCTCGCGGTTAACCACATCTTTCTCGGCATCCTGATTGATGGCCATTTCGTACAGACCGGCAGCTTCACCGGGATCTGCTTTGGCTTTCATATCGCCCTGAAGCACGTAAATGGCAGCTTCGGAGTTTTTAGAATCTTTGAGAGCCTTAGAGAGATATTTGTCCACATCCTTGGCGTACATAGTGGGGTTGGCTTCGTAATAAGCGCGGGCTACAGCAACAGTAAGTGCGGAATTCTTTTTGTCGGTGTTCATGCCTTGCTTGAACATCTTTTCAGCCTCAGCTTTGTTGCCGGCACGAAGGTCGAGCGAACCCAGACCGATATAGTTGTAACCGTAATGGGGGTTTGCGGCGATACCTTCCTGGTAGTTCTTGCGAGCGGCTGCCATGTCGTTATCGGCAAGAGCGATATTGCCCAAATAGAAATGTGACACAGCTTTGTCGGTGCTGGCATCATTAATGGTGTTGTTGAGAATGGTTTTAGCCACGTCAAGACGCCCGGCATTGTAGTTGTCCACACCATCCTGATATCCGCCCTGGGCGGCAGCGGTGATTGCGGCACCAAGCATCAGGGAAAATAAGAATCTCAATTTCATGTCTTGGTTTATTAAATTATTATTTGATTTTTGTAAAATTTTTTATCTGTTAGACTTATGTCACGCAACAAGGTTTAATTGACCTGAGCGGCTGTTGCAAGCTGCACGACTCTTGGGAGAACGCCGGTGAGCTGTATAATCTTTTGACCTCTGTAGCTGGTGACGAAAGAGTAAAATCCGTGGGTAAGGGTGCCACCGGCAGCAGCAGTTATCATATACACCTGACGGTAGAGGGGATATTTGCCATCAAAGATGTAAGCCTGATAGGGCTTGTAAGCGCGGATTTCATCATCGGCACTTACGGGTAGAACCTTTACGGCATTGCTGAAAGTGTTTTCTACATTCTCGTTTTCCTCCACGGCCTTCACCATTTCCTCACGGGTGCGGGTGCGTTCGGTCATATCGGAACTGATCCAGCTTACGCCTATTATGCCAATAGCATTTTTGTTTTTAGCCACTGCGTCAAATACGGCCTGCGGTGTTTTCTGTGCAAAGACATTCGGCCCGAACTGGCCGCCGTTGAGAAGCGAATCGCGCATGTAGTGTGCGGCTGATGATCCCTGATGGTCAAAGACCACAGATATTTCGCCGAGAGGAGAGGGGCTTACCTCATCCCAGCGTAAAACCTTGCCAGTGAGTATTTCGCGCAGCTCCTGCTTGCTCATCTGCTCAATCGGATTTTCGGGGTTTACGATCAGAGCGAGCGCGTCAACAGCTATCTGGCTTTGGCGCACAATTTTGTTGTGGGATTTCAGATAGCTGATTTCCTGATCATTGAGCGGGCGCGTGGCGATAATCATTTTAGTGGAAAAGTTGAGCAAGGAATCGAATGCTGCGCTTTCGTCCACATAATAAGGAATGATACTTGCCTGAGGATATATGTATTCAAATACATCAATTTCCTGAGAAAGGATGTTTTCAAAGCTTGCATCGCAGGCAATTGTGGCTATGCCGGATGAAGAAGTAGATGTGGGTTTGCCATTTCCACCTCCCGAACAAGCCGCCAACCCCGCGCATAGGCATAAAGCAAGCACGGGGAGTAAAAAGTAGTGGCGTATATGATTCATTCTACTTATAGAGTGATATTGTTATACAAAAACGATATAGGGGAGTGAAATATTATTCAGCGTCATCAACTGGCTTGAACTGGCGATAAGCACGCCAAATACCATAAACGGTGAACAGAGCGCCGGCAGCCCAGCGAATCCATGTCCAAGAACCGTAAAGCGGAGCGAAAAACCCCACGAAAAACAGTACACCCATACCAATATAAACTATCACCATTATCAATCCGAATATGGTTTGCATTGTGGCCGGTGCCTTGGAAGGCTTGTTTGCGCTACTCATAGTTAGAAAAATTAAAAATTTATAATGAAATTAAGAGATGCCTCCGCACTCCGGGGGCTTAAAATGTTAACGCTAAAGGGCAAGTAATGTTCGCCTCAAGAGCCATATTATAGCTTGTGGAGTGGCATTGCTTAAATTCGTGGTAAAGTTAACACATTTTTCTTAAACCCTAATGAATAAAGTCCAATTCATGTGATACCTAATGCTTAAATTTACTTAATTGGTGTGTTTGCAGACAAAAAAAGGGGCGAACCCTGACCGATTCACCCCCATGCGTTTTTGAAGACTGGTTTGTGTTATAAAGAGATAATGTGCTCAGTTATTTAACAACATCGTTAAGTTCGGCACCGGCTTTGAATTTCACGGCTTTACGAGCGGGAATTTCAATTTTTTCTTTTGTGCGGGGATTGATACCGGTACGTGCTGTCTTCTCAGATACAGCAAAAGTTCCGAAGCCAATGAGAGCGACCTTGTCACCATTAGCGAGCTGTTCGCTGATAGTGTTGATGGTGGCATCGAGAGCGGCCTTAGCCTGAACCTTTGAAAGGTTTGCTTTCTCTGCAATGGCATTGATAAGCTCAGTCTTGTTCATGATTGATAATGATTTTTAGTAAGTTTTAGGTATTTGCAGCAAATATAATAGTAAAAACCGAAAGACAAACAATAAAGTCGTATTTTTTTCGTGAAAACTTACTTTTTTCTCAATATTTCACTTTTTTAGGCTTGTAAAGACTAAAATCAGAATGAGAACTGGCACATCAGCCCTGCGCGGCGTGCATATCGGTGGTCACCGGAAAAGTTCTGGCGTTTGGCGAAGTCTATTTCGGCAGCGACCTGCATTCGGGGCGTCAGATTCCAGAACACGTTTGCTACCCAATACAAACCATATTTGTATTCGTCCGGCGACACTGCTTTGGACGGGAGAAACCTTGTTTGACTCATCTGGACGGTGGCAAAAATGTTGGGCTTGAAGTTGTATTGGAGGCCTAGATTCCAGCCGAAAGCTTCGGGAGCATACATGTGGCCCGGTGCGTGAGGGTTTGCCACAAGGTCGTAGGAACCTATCTGCAAATCACCTCCTGTGCCTTCAAAACCCCTGCCATAGGTGGCGGAAGCATATGTAGTGATGTTTGGGTGAGGATGTGCTACGGAGCTGACCATGGTTCCCCAGCCTACAACATTGCGGTTTTTTTCGGCTATTAGATTCCTGTAGGAAAGTGTGCGAACCACTCCCGAAAGGCGTACGTGCTGTCCGCGTGCCCATTCGTATTGGGCGAATGCAGCCCAATCGGGCATCCAGTTTGTCACCTTTTTGGTGTTGATGCCATCAATGTCGATATTGTCGGAGGGTGTTTCCGCAGATACGGCAAAATACCATTTTTCTTTGACAACGGGCATGTAACGGATAAGTACCGAGGTTACTCCCACCTTGTTGTTGGGGCCCTGAGCATCAACTGTAGGGGGAACAGCGGCAGGATCGGAAAATGTGGATGACGCGTAGCCCACTGTGAAATCATTGATTATGGCGTAGGCTTTTTTCAGATGAAAATCGCGAGCCTCATAACCGTTGAAATTCGCCTCAATATAAAGCTGGTAGTTACCTAAAGTTTTGTTTTGTCCGAGAACTCTGAAAAACAGGCATGTCCCGGCGGGCGTCGTGCCAAATTGCCTTCTGTTGGCCGGATCGGGCTGCATGGGTATGAGGTAGGGGGCGAATGCCGGAGACGGTACCGCACCACCCCAGTCGTAGTAAGCTCTCATTCGCACAGCACCGCCAATGCCCATAGCCAGTTGTGCATCCTTGCTCATGAACAGGAAATAAGGAGATCCGGGGTCCTGGAAGTGACGGAACTGATCGTAATAGAATGCCGAGATTACATGCCGCACTGAATCCACATATCTTTGTGTTTGTTCCGGGGCCGGTTTGCCGTCAATAAATATTATTTTGTTGGAGCGCAGGGTGCTGTCGATCTGCGCGTCGGCTAAACTATTGGATTGAGCAGAGGCGGCGAGCGCACAGATTGTGGCGACAGCCCAGATGGTTTGCTTTAGCATAAGTGTGGTGTTTTTTGCAATCTTAAACACTCGGGATAGTATAATGGTTTAGTAAGAGAAATATATTTTGTGTATCTTTGCGCCCCAGAACGCACATAATCAATAAAACCTATGTTTCGTAACTTACCCCCGGTAACTAAAAATCTTATAATCATTAATTTTATAGTGTGGCTTGCCGTATTTGTGTTGCCGCACCGCCTCGGCTTTGATATGGAGCGAATATTTGCTCTCCATTACTTCCAAGCTCCTTATTTCAATCCGGCGCAGTTGTTTACCTACATGTTCATGCATGACAGCCACAATCTTGCTCATATACTGTTCAATATGTTCACTTTGTTTATGTTTGGCGTGACATTGGAACGTACATTGGGCAGCAAGAGATTTTTGTTTTTCTACATATCTTGCGGCATAGGTGCGGCGTTGGTGCAGGGACTGGTTTGGTTCTTTACGTGGCCCGGTATTTTTGCAAAGGCGCTTGCTCCGCTTAACGGCGTGAGCGTGGCAGAGATGAGCGGGTATCTGAAAGAGAATATGTCACTGCCGCAAGTGCAGGGGCTTCTGAACCAGCTTGCCACTATCGGAGCCTCGGGTGCCATTTACGGTGTGCTGCTTGCATTCGGAATGCTCTTCCCGAATGTGCCGTTGTGCTTCATGTTCATACCGGTTCCCATCAAAGCCAAATGGATGGTGCTTGGGTATGGAGTGATAGAGCTGCTTATCGGCATGAGTCAGGCAAATGACGGAGTGGCGCATTTCGCGCATCTCGGAGGCATGATATTCGGATTCATAATCATTTATTATTGGAAGAAAAAAGGCTCGCTGGGAGGGTTCGGCGGGTATGCATAAAATCCGTCAACTTGTATTGCGCTATCCGCAGCTAAGTGTCCTCATAGTCATAAATGTGGCCGTGTGGGTGCTTCTGCGCTTACTGCTGTTGTGCAGCCCTGCGGCAGGTTGGTCAGTGCTGCGGTGGTGTGAACTGCCGTGTGGTGTGCTGCCGATGCTTCATAGAATGTGGAGCCTGCTGACATACATGTGGGTGCAGACCGATGGAGTGCATCTGCTGTTCAATATGCTGTGCCTGTGCTGGTTCGGGCTTATGCTTCCGCAAGGATGCGGCTGGAGCGTGGGCCGGCTGTATGTGTGTGGAGGCGTGTGCGGAGGATTGCTCTATGCGATTGTAGGCGCCGCGTCCGGTAACACTCTGATAGGGTCGTCGGCTGCTGTCATAGCCGTGGCAATGGCAGTAACGGTGGTCATTCCGAAGCGCAGAGTGACATTGCCTGTCATTGGGCCTGTTCAGCTCATGTGGATTACGGTGGCATTGGTGACGGTGGATGTGGCAAGTGTGGCTTTTGGCGACTTGAGCGGACATGTGGCACATTTAGGAGGCATGTTGTCGGGTCTGCTGGCGGGATGGCAAATGCGCAAATGGCGTTTTACTCCCATACAGATACAGAGCAATACGGAGAGAGAGGATATGCAAGAGCCGACAACTGAACAAATCTTATCCAAGGTGCGTCGGTCAGGTCACAGCTCACTGACTCCGGAAGAGCGCAAAATATTGTTTAAAATGAGCAGAGGGAAATGAAAAGAATCTGGCACATATTTCTTGCTTTGGTAAATCTGCTGTTGGCGGTGGCTATGCTCATATCGGCCTACGGCGGAACTGTGAGCCCTGAAACGAGTGTTGTGCCTGCGCTGGTGGCCATGCTTCTTCCTACCGTGCTGCCTCTGATGCTCGTGGCATTGGTGCTGAGCTGCTTTATAAGCTGGAAGGCGATGGTGTTTAATCTGGTTGTGCTTCTGTGCTGCTCAGGGCCGATATTGAATATCTGCCCGATGAATTTTGATTCTGCCGAGAGGATAAAGGCGAGTAAGCCTGAAACCCGATTCACACTGATGACCTACAATGTGATGGAGCTTTATGACTATAACGGCACCACATGGGATGAGAAAAATAAACGCGACAAGACCGTGAGGTATATGATAGACAGCGGATGCGACATCATAGCTTATCAGGAGGCGTATAATATTCATGCGTTGGGGTATCCGGGTACAAGTAATGAGACAATACAGGATTTGAGGAAAGAATATCCATATTTGGCACGTACTCCCAACAGCTATGTGGGGCTGTTGTCAAAATATCCAGTGAAATGTGTGCCGATAAATCTCGCCGATACAAATTCGTTTATAGTGGGATGCTATGAGGTGGATATAAACGGCAAAATTATCACCATAATAAATGTGCATCTCCAGTCAATCGGCCTTAACACCGATGACAAGAATCTTTATCGCGAGCTGACAAAAGGGGAGAAGGTGAATATGGACACAGTGCGTCATACTTTGCTGCACAAGCTTAAGGTGGCCTTCAAGGCACGTGCACGGCAGGCAATCAAATTGCGCCATTTCATCAATGAGTTGCAGGGACCCGTGATATTGTGCGGCGATTTCAATGATATCCCCGGATGCTACGCGGAGCGTGCCGTAATGGGTCATGACTTGCGCGACGCATACCGCGATGCGGGTCTCGGGCCTTCAATTACCTATCATGCCAACAGGTTCTATTTCCGTATAGACCAGATACTGTATCGCGGAGTGACGCCATTGAAAGTGAGGGTGAGAACCAACGGATACAGCGACCATTATCCGGTGGTAGGCACATTCTCCACCACTCCGGATTTGCATATTCAGTGAAATTATATTAATTTTACGCTCCAATACTTATCGTCAATCTACAATTCCTTATAATGAATAAACCTTTAATTACAGCTGCGGCAGCATTATTGGTGTCCGTGGCTCCAACATTTCAAATTATGGCAGCAGAACGCACCAATCCATTTTTGCAGCCCTATAACACGGTTTACAACATACCGCCTTTTGAATCCATAACTTACGCCGACTATATGCCTGCATTTGAACAAGGCATCAAGGAGCGCAATCAGGAGATAGAGGCAATTGTGAAAAACCGTGCAGTGCCTGATTTTGAAAATACTATCCTTGCCCTTGAAAAAAGCGGAGAGTTGCTTAACAAGGTAATGCTTGTGTTCAGTTCGCTTAACGAGACTGACTCATCGCCTGAAATGGAGGCACTTGCAGAGAAAATCATGCCTATGTATTCGCAGAGCAGCGATGAGATAATGATGAATCCGTTGCTGTTTGCCAAAGTAAAGCAGGTGTATGACCGTCGCAATGAGTTAAATCTTAATGCTTCCCAACTCCGTGCAGTGGAACTTGCCTACAAACAGTTTGTACGTTCGGGAGCGTTGCTTGGTGAGGCTGAAAAGCAGCAGCTTATGAAAATCAATACCGAGCTGACAGACCTGTATCTGAAATTTAACAAGAACTTGCTCGATGACACCAATGCATTTTCAATAGTGATAGACAATGCCGACGAGCTTTCCGGTATTCCGGCAGGCAATGTGGCCCTTGCAGCTGAAGAAGCTGCATCGCGCGGCATGAACGGCAAATGGGTGTTCACACTGCATGCTCCGAGCCGTCTCCCGGTGCTCCAGTATGCGGATAACCGTGCTCTCCGTCAAAAAATGTATGAAGGGTACACCAACCTTGCTTCGCAGGGCAAAAACGACAACAAGCCTGTGATAAACAGTATTCTCAAAGCCCGTGCTCAAAAAGCAAAACTGCTTGGATTTGAGAATTTTGCTGCATATCAGACTGATAATGTGATGGCAAAAACTGTGGATAATGCTGAGGATCTTCTGCTTAAGATATGGCGTCCTGCAATCAAACGTGCCAATGAAGAGGTGAAGGAGATGCAGGAACTTGCCAACCGCCGTGGAGATAACATCACTATTCAGCCATGGGATTACTATTATTATGCAGAGAAGCTTCGTCTGGACAAATATAATATCAACGAGGATCAGGTGCGTGCTTATTTCCCGCTGGAGAATGTTCGCAAGGGAATCTTTGACATGGCCGAAAAGCTTTACGGAGTGACTTTTTCAGAGCTGCCGGATGCGCCCAAATACAACCCGGAAGTAAAGGTGTATGATGTGAAGGATGCCAAGACCGGTGAGCATATAGCAGTGTTCATGACCGATTATTTCCCGCGTGCATCAAAGCGTCAGGGAGCGTGGATGAGCGAGTTTCAGGGAGCATTTACGGATCCTGACGGATCGTCGCAGCGTCCGATTGTGTACAACGTGGGCAATTTCACCAAGCCAACCGGAGATACTCCTTCGCTGCTCACTCTTGATGAGGTTGAGACAATGTTCCATGAATTCGGACACGGTCTTCACGGAATGCTTACCAAAGTGAAACTGCGCAGTCAGGCCGGTACGAATGTGGACCGTGACTTTGTGGAGTTGCCTTCGCAGATTCACGAGCACTGGGCCATGGAGCCGGAAATGCTGAAATCATATGCGCGTCACTACAAGACCGGTGAGGCCATACCTGACTCTCTGATTACAAAGCTGATTGATGCCTCAACCCACAATCAGGGCTTTATCACCACAGAACTTGTCGGTGCTGCACTTCTTGACTTGCAGTTCGGCAAAATCACCGATGCCGACAAAGTGGATGTGGCCGCATTTGAGGCCAATGTGGCTAAAGAGTTGAAGATGCCCAAGGAGATAACATTCCGTTATCGCAGCCCTTATTTCCGCCATATATTCGGCAGCGACGGGTATGCAGCGGGCTATTATACTTATCTTTGGGCCGAGGTGCTTGATGCCGACGGATTTGAGTATTTCAAAGAAAACGGTATTTTTGATCCCGCAACAGCGGAGTCGTTTAAGAAAAATGTGCTTGAGGCAGGCGGTTCTGCCGATCCTATGGAACTATATGTAAAGTTCCGTGGACGCGAACCGAAGGTGGATGCTTTGCTGCGCAACCGTGGGCTTGAAACTACCACCGAGCCGTCGCATGATGTTCCGATGCCCGGTGGCAAATAAACATCAATACATATAATCTTCTGTTAAGGAAGATGCATAATAAAACGGCTGCCCGAAAGGGCAGCCGTTGATATTCTGTGTCATGGAACAAACCGGTTACTTTTTGCGGCGTGACTCAAGTGAAGAGCGGATATTGTGATAGATGCTTTCCACTGTGCCAGAACCGTGGATGTGATGATATTTGCCGGCCTGAGTGTAGTATTCGCGCAGAGGAGAGGTGACATTATGGTACACGTTGAGACGCTCGCGTATGGTGTCGATATTGTCATCGGAACGCCCGCTTTCCAATCCTCGTTTGAGCAGTCGGTCAATAAGCTCTTCATCGTCCACATCCAGCCCTACGACAGCGTGAACTTCGGAGCCGCGTTTCTGGAGAAGTGTGTCAAGGGCTTTGGCCTGATCAATGGTGCGCGGAAAGCCATCAAAGATGACTCCTTTGGCTGTTTCGGGGTTGGTGTCAAGCTCATGCTCAAGGATAGAAATCATGAGGTCGTCGGGGATAAGATGTCCCTTGGAAATGTAGCTGTCGGCAATTTTGCCAAGTTCGGAACCCTGACTTATGTGGCGACGCAAAACATCGCCTGTGGAGATGTGGTAGAGCCCGTACTGATTGATGAGGCGTGCGCTCTGAGTGCCTTTGCCGCTGCCGGGAGCACCGAACATCACTATATTATACATATTGTTATGTGGTTATGATTCGTAAAATGTAGAAAATTACTGGTCGTGCTCCTCGCTTAAAGCCCAGATGTCGGGAAGATTGCGGGCCATGCCGTCAAGATCCAGACCGAAGCCGATAATGAATTTTGAAGGGATTTCAAAACCCACGTAATCGGGGCGCACATCGCACTGCAAGGACTGGGGCTTGAAGAGGAGAGTGGCGAGCTTAAGTTCGGCCGGATTCTGTTTCTTAAGGTCGTTGGCCAGTTTGTGGATGGTTTTGCCGGTGTCCACAATATCCTCGACAACAATCACTGTGCGGCCCTCAAGCGGTTCGGTAAGGCCAAGAATTTCTTTGACATTGCCGGTAGAGCTTGTCCCTTCATAGCTTTTTAGGCGGATGAACATTATTTCAGCATCAATGCCCACTTCACGGATTAAGTCGGCGGCAAAAGGGAAAGCGCCGTTGAGCACGCAGATAAAGAGTGGAACGGTTCCCTGACAATCTTTGGTTATTTGCTCTCCAAGCTCCTTGATGCGGTTCTTGATGGCCTGATTCTCAATATAGGGCTCAAATTTCAGTCCCTTGTAGCAGATTTGTTTCATGGGGTTAAAAAGCTTATTAGACGCAAAATTACGAAAAATCTCTATTCATGGAAAAGTTTTTTGTATTTTTGTGGTTGTTTATCACAGAATACGGATGAAAATATTTACGAACGAAAATATTCAGCTCATTGACCGCATAACGATAGAAAAAGAAGGTGTGTCGGCACACGATCTTGTAGAGCGGGTGGCCGATGGCGTGATGTCGGAGCTGGCCCAGCGATGGCGCCCTACACGATCAACGCTCGTGTTTGCGGGACCCGGCAATAACGGGGCTGATGCCCTTGCCGTGTCGCGCCGGCTATATGAGCAGGGGTTCAGGCCTGAAATATATCTGTTCAATATCGGCGGCAACAGGCTCAGCGCGGAATGTCGCCGTTCGCGAGATGTGCTCGTTGCGTCATGTCCCGATGTGGTGCTTCATGAAATATCCACCAATCTCATATTTCCTGAAATATCATCGTCAACACAGGTGCTTGACGGGCTTTTTGGGTCAGGCTTGCGCGACGGTATTTCAGGCGGATTCCGCGAGCTTGTGCGCATGATAAACGAGTCGGGAGCGTATGTGGTGTCAATAGACATGCCCTCCGGACTTTTTGCAGACTGGAACCCGAATCTTGTGGCGCGTGATGTGATACACGCCCGTTTGACGGTTTGTGTGCAGTTGCCCCGCATAGCATATTTCATGGCTGACAATGCACCTTTGGTAGGCGAATGGAAGTGCATAAATATAGGGCTCAGCAGCTCGGCCATACATGCCACCTCCACGCCGTATCACCTTGTGGAGAGTGGAGAAGTAAAGCGTCTGCTCAGAGTGCGCCCCGAGTTTTGTTCCAAGGCCGATTTCGGCTCGGCATGTCTTGTGGCCGGACGCTACGGAATGATGGGAGCTGCTGTGCTGGCTTGCCGTGGTGCAATACGCTCAGGTGCCGGCAAAGTGACACTGCACTCACCGCAATGCGCATTTGAGGTGATACAGTCGGCTGTGCCCGAAGTGCTGTTCAGCCCGGATAAGGATAAGCTGATGCTCAGTGATGTGGCTTTGGAATATGAATACCAGTCAATAGCAATTGGCCCGGGTATCGGCACTCATGACACTACGGTGCGGGCATTGGAGTCATTTCTGAAATCAGCCTCCCGGCCTGTGATTCTGGATGCAGATGCGCTCAATTGCATGGCTCTGAATCCTTCAATGCTGAATCATTTGCCGGTGCTGTCGGTTCTTACTCCCCATGCAGGTGAATTTGACCGATTGTTTGGCGAACAACCCACTGCCGAAACGCGTTTGCTTAAAGCACTGGAAGTGTCGCGTTATTACAATATCCTGATTCTGCTCAAGGGACGCTATACGGCCCTTGTGCGTCCTGACGGCAAAGTATATTTCAACTCGTCGGGTACTCCGGCAATGGCTACCGCCGGGAGCGGTGATGTGCTTACAGGTGTGATTGCCGGCCTGATGGCTCAAGGCTATAAGCCCGAAGTAGCTGCTTTGATTGGTGCTTACGTGCATGGACGCGCAGGAGAGATTGCCGCAGAAGAACAGGGTGAATACGGTGTTATCGCCAGTGATATAGCAGCCAATATAGGCAAGGCTATAAAACAGATTATGAATTAAAAAATGACGATGATATGAAGATGCTGAAACATATTGTACCTGCACTCATACTGGCAGTAGGGATGCCTTGTGTGGCTCAGACTACCCAAAAGCTTACTGCCAATAAACTGTCGGAGTACGGTCTCATATACTCACTTCCGCTCACCGGCGTGAATGTGACGGTGGAAGTGGAATGTACGGAAAAAACTCCCGGCCCGTTTTTTCAGTACGCAAAAAAATATCTCGGGGAGCAGCCTGTGACCGAGGCATCAAAGATATATACCCTAAAAAGTGTTGTGCTTACACCATATGCCGAGGCTGATGAGAATGAGAGCTATCTGGTGCAATTCAAGTCGGGGAGCACCCCATTTATGATGCTTGACGGCGGAAACTTTCCACTGAGTATCAATACTGAGGCTGTGCAGCAGCCCGAAACAGCAGTGTTGCCGAAGAGTGTGGAGGCACAACCGTCTATTTTGCAGACTGCGGCTGCCCGTCAAGCCATGACCGAGGAGATGATGCAAAGCCCTTCATCGGCCAAGCGTGCCGAACTTGCGGCAGCACGTATATTTGAATTGCGTGCAAGCCGTGCCGACATAATAGCAGGGCGTGCAGACCAGATGCCGTCGGACGGCAAAGCGATGCAGCTGGCACTTGACAACCTCAGTGCACAGGAGGCTGCACTTACTGCCATGTTCCTTGGCACGACACAAACATCTACCCAAGTGCGCACTTATAATTATCTGCCTGATGTTGATGACAGCCAGCAAACAATCGTAGGGCGTATATCCACCCTGAAGGGAGCCGTAGATGCCGATGATTTGTCGGGAGGGCCGCTTTATCTGGAGATAAATGTGACGGAGCGCGGCCAATTGCCGGTAAACGACAAAGGTAAAGAGAAAGAGTTTCCCAAAGGAGGACTTGCATACTGTATTCCCGGTTCGGCTGATGTGGCTGTGGTATTCAACGGTGAGCGGGTAGCGCAGAAAAATATGTCTATGGCCCAAATGGGAGTGGTGTTCGGGCTTGATCCCAACCTGTTTACAGACAAAAAGGAGCCGGCCTATGCAATTTTCAATCCTTATACCGGCGCAATACGTGAAATAGGCACTGTGAAATGATGCTTGGCAAAATCGCTGTGGCGGCAGCTGCGGTATGCACGTTGCTTTTCGGAAGCATGAAGATGCATGCCTTGGAGAAGTCGCAGTCGGTGGGCTTGGTGCTCAGCGGCGGAGGGGCAAAAGGAATAGCACATATTGGAGTAATCAAGGCTCTTGAAGAGAATGATATACCGATAGACTATATATCGGGGACCTCAATGGGTGCCATAGTGGGCGGACTGTATGCAGCCGGCTACACTACAGATGAAATGATGGAGCTAATAAAATCGCGTGAGTTTACAGATGCGGCTTCCGGCAAGATAGACGAACGCTATACCTATTATTTCCTGCGCGATGCCAACGAACCCAACCTGTTCACACTCAATATCGGTGACAAGAGCAGTGCTACATCCATTCTGCCTACAAGCGTAATCAACCCTATACCCATGAATTTTGAATTCATGGCACTTTTCTCTCCATTCACTGCACAATGCGGCGGCGACTTCAATAAGCTGTTTGTGCCTTTTCGTGCGGTGGCATCAGATGTCACCCACAAGCACAAGGTGGTGTGGAGCCACGGCTCTTTGGGCGAAGCGATAAGATCGTCAATGAGCTTTCCACTGGTTTTTTCTCCGGTGCAGAAGGATGGCGCACTGTTGTATGACGGTGGTATTTATGATAACTTTCCGGTGCAGGTAATGACAACGGAGTTTGCACCTTCAATAATCATAGGAGTGGATGTGTCAACGCCTGACAGCGTGACAGCAAACCCGGATATGATTACGCAGCTAAGCGAGATGATAACGCAGCCCGGACGCGGCAAGCTCACACCAGAGCAGGGGATATATATTCATATCAATCTGTCTCAGTTTGGATTGCTGGATTTTGCCAAAGCAGATAAAATCAGCGCCATAGGCTATGCCAGAGCCATGGAAGCCATGGACAGCATAAAAGGGAGAATAACAGCGCGTATTCCGGCGATGGCCCGCAATCTCCGCAGGGATATGTTCAAGTCACAGACCCCGTATCTGAGATTTGATTCGATAACGGTGACCGGGGCATCCAAAAAGCAAAACAATTATATACGCTCATATTTCACGCATTTTCATTCTGATACTTTCGGAGTGGCTTCGGCGGCTTCATCGTATTACAGATTGGCAGCCCCCGGCAAGTTCCGTGCCCTTGATCCTACAGCCGTGTACAATGACAGCACCGGTTTGTTCGGATTAAATCTGAAGGCTTCGGTTAAATCGGATTTCACTGTAGGGTTCGGCGGGTATGTGAGTACGACCACTTCCAGTATGCTGTATTTTTCGGGCGCATACAAAACGCTGAGCTATAATTCGCTGTCAATGGGATTGAGTGTGTGGGCAGGACAGAGCTATCTGGCGGGAATGCTGCACTCAAAGGTTAATTTTGCCACCTCCATGCCATCGGCGCTTACTCTGGAAGTAATAGGCAGCAGACATAAATTCTACGATTCGGAAAAATTATTTTTTGAGGAAAACCAGCCATCGTATGTGACGAGCAGTGAGGCTTTTGCCCGTCTTATCTATGGTTTTGCTCCAAATCATGCCGGAAGTGTGAATGCCGGAGTGGGTATAGGTTACGTGGGTGACAGGTATTACCAGACAATAAGGGAGTTGCCTTATCTGAGCCGTGATAATGTGAAGCAGACTCTTGCGCAGGCAGTGGTTAGCTATAAGAGCAGTACGCTCAACAACAATGCATACCCAACACGCGGAGCTGAATACACTGCCGTACTTATGGGTGTGACGGGCCACAGATCAGTGACGCATTACGCCGAGGCTGATGCAAGCCACCGCACGTGGGCCCAGTTGGAGGCAAGCACGAGGAATTATTTCACGCTCAATCGTTATCTGTCGCTCGGAACGGAAATCGGTGCTCTCATTTCCACGCGCAAGCTGCTCCATGACTATGATCAGGCAGTGGTAGATGCACCGGCGTTTGTGCCCACACCTACAAGCTATGATATTTTTGACCCGTCGTTGCGCGCAAACTCATTCGTCACCGCCGGTCTTGTGCCCGTATGGAGGGTGAGCAGTATGATTCAACTGCGTGCTGCGTGTCATGCTTTCATGCCCTATAGGCCGATATACTGCGGTGAATGGAACAGGGCTTTTTATGGCAACAGATTTTCAAAAATGGAATTTTTCGGGGAGCTGACCGGGGTGTTGTCGTTGCCGTTTGCCAATGTGTCGGCCTTCGGCCATTACAGCACAAGCTCTGCCGGAGGATGGCATTTCGGAGTGTCGCTGGGTGTGTTTATGCCGGCACCGAGGTTTCTTCGCTACAGGTAGTATTGGTTGGTCACGTTGATTCGGTCGTCCACCTCAAACACCCACGGCTTGCCGGTAGGTATTTCAAGGTCAACTATTTCCTGAGCTGTTTTGTGAAGCAGCATCATGGCGAGTCCGCGAAGGCTGTTGCCGTGGGCCGCTATCAATATCGTGTCGTAGTGCTCAAGCCTTGGCACTATGATTTCCTGCCAGCAGCATCGCACTCGCGCAATGGTGTCCTGAAGAGATTCGCTTAACGGTAGTTCATCTGCTGTCAGGGCTGCATATTTTGGGTCGTTGCCCGGATAGCGCGGATCGGAGGGTGTGAGCAAAGGCGGAAGCACATCAAAGCTGCGACGCCATATATGTACCTGTTCGTCGCCATATTTGTGTGCGGTTTCTTCCTTGTTGAGGCCCTGTAAGGCTCCGTAATGGCGCTCGTTGAGGTGCCAGTCCTTGATTACGGGTATATAGTCAAGTTCCATGACCTCTGCCGCTATTTGCAGAGTATGAATGGCACGGCGCAGATAGGATGTGAAGAAGAACTGGGGCTTGAGTCCGGCTTTCACCATTGCTTCGCCGGCGGCATATGCTTCATGGCGACCTTTTGGGGATAATGGAACATCGGTCCATCCCGTAAATTTGTTCTCAAGGTTCCACTGGCTCTGTCCGTGACGTAAAAGGATAATTTTCTTCATAAAACAGGCATATCTTGTTGATAATTATAACATGCGTGGAGCGTGGAGTGTTTTGAAAAGGTCAAATATAAAATAACGCCCCACATAGCCGGATGGCTCGTGGGGCGCAGAATGGGGTGTCTGAGAAATTATTTGTCAAGACGGGCCGTGAGTTGGCTCATGGCCTCAGCCTGATATGCGTACAGACCTTGTTCCGAAAGTTCTACAATCTGATAAGTGCCGTCAGCAGCAGGCATGCGCACATGGGTGTCGTCAACAAATGTCATGAGAACATATTCCTTGTCGTCGGCAATCACGCTCCATGTCTGTTCGTCCTGATCAAAATCAAGGCGCACAACAGAGCCGTCGTTTTGAGAAGTTATGGTGTAGCCTTTGCCATCGCATTCCACAAGGTATTTGCCGTCCTTGCCATCAATCATTTTTGTGCCCTGGGCCACGGGGTTGGAACCGCTCCAGAATTCAATACTGTTGAGCACAAGCAGATCGGCGAGAGCTGACACCTCGTAAACGGGAAGAATCCAGAATGCGAAAAACACAAGTTCGTTGACAAACTTGTTGCCAACCTGACTGTTCCAGCTCAAAAGTTTGTTGGTGAGTTGGAAACGGCCTATGCATGAAGTGCCGAGAAATGAAGCACTGAGCGCAATGACCACAGCCACGGTGAAATACTTTCTTTTCATAAGGTGATGTTGTTTGGATAATGATTTATTTTGGAATTTTCTTTTTTGCTTTTTCGTAGAAATCAAACACTTCTCTTACATAGCTTGTGGTCTGGCGTCCGGAGAAATATCCGTATTTGCAAACCGGATCATTGTAATATTCAGGTTTTGATTTCAGCAGCAGGGCTTGTGCCACCTGACCGTCCCAACGCTGAGTGTCGTATCCGTATTTTTCGGCAAGAGCTATGGCATCAAGCACATGAGCGGGACCGGAATTGTAGGCGGCCACTATGAATTTTTTGCGTTCCTCTGCATCGTGCACCCTGGAGCGCAGCGTGCGGTCAAGAGTGGCAATTATGCGGGCTGCAGTGGCAATGCTGCGGTCGTTGTAAGCCATGTTTTCGGATGTAAGGCCGTAGGCACGTGCGGTGGCCGGCATAATCTGCATGACACCTCTTGCGCCGGCCCATGACACCTGTGTGGAGTCAAACCGGCTTTCGGCGTAGCCTTGTGCGGCAAACAGTCTCCAGTCCCATCCTATTTCCTTGGCATATTGCTTGAAGAGATGATCAAACGGAGATATGCGACCTTTGGAAAAATTGTAGGTATAGAGAGTAGGGGTGCGTTTGCTTATTTCAAAATAGCGCTTGAGCAGTGCTGATTGTGCGGCTCTCGGCGAGCTTTGGTGCGTCCATTGTGAGATGGAGTCAGCGAGCCATGGTTTGGATGGCGACACACCCCATGCTGCCCGTTGCTCAAAACTCACATCAAGACTCACATCAAGGTCATCGTAGTAGGTCTTGTTGATGCGCGCAATGTCGCTGTCCACAACCGTAAGCGGAATGGACCCGTCATGCACCATGGCAATAAGGTCCTCGGTAATCAGAGTGTCGCGGTCAATGGAGTGAATGTTGATGCCACCGCCCAATTCATCGTTGAGATGCAGCATGCGCTGGTGATATTTGCTGTTCTTTTCCACATACACATCGCGCCCCACGAGCTGTGTGACATCGGTGATGAGCTGCTGCCCTTTTTTAGCCTTGGGCTGCACAAGGACCTGATGTGTGATGCTTTCAACGCCGCATGGCAGCACATGAGCCTTGTATTGGGCAGTGACCGGTACTTCGTAGGCAATAAGGTCCACCAATCCTGAATCAAGCATTTCCACGGCCGAAGAGAGGCTCGGTGCCACTTCAAGCTGCAGGGTCATCCCCTTGTCGGCGCAGAGCGAGGTCAGGAGGTCGTAATCGTAGCCCATGCGCTGCTCACGATAGATGAAAAAGGATGTGGGGCTGTAGAGCGTGGCCACCCTGAGTGTGTCAGGGAGCGGGTGACGTGAAGAGTCGGCACCGTCGGATTGCTCAGAGGATGATGCGCCGGAGCATCCTGCCGCAAGCAGGGAGATTGCTCCGGCTATCATAAAGCCGTATGCGAGTGTCTTAAATGTCAATACTCAAATACTCCTTTGGAAGATATGATTGTGAGACGATTGGTGTCGCTGTCCTCAACGCGGCCTATGACCTGAGCGGGAATGCCGAAGCTTTCGCTTATGCGGATAACTTCGTTGGCATGTTCGGGGCGGAGGTATATCTCCATGCGGTGGCCCATGTTGAACACTTTGTACATCTCGGCCCAGTCGGTGCCGCTTTCGCGCTGGATGAGGTCAAAGAGGGGAGGGATTGGGAGCATGTTGTCCTTTATGACATGCTTGTTCTCTACAAAATGCATCACTTTGGTCTGTGCGCCGCCGCTGCAGTGAACCATGCCGTGGATTTCGGGACGCATTACCTCCAGAATCTTTTTGATGACCGGAGCATAAGTGCGTGTGGGCGAGAGCACGAGCTTGCCCGCATTTAGGGGCGAGCCGGGAACTTCATCGGTGAGGCCGCATGATCCGGAATAAACCAGATCTTCCGGTACGGCGGCATCATACGTTTCGGGATATTTTTCGGCTATCTGCTTGGCAAATACATCATGACGGGCTGAAGTGAGGCCGTTGGAACCCATGCCACCGTTGTATTCGCTTTCATAAGTGGCACGCCCATAAGAGGCCAGTCCCACAATGACATCACCGGCAGCGATATTGGCATTGTTGATGACATCGCTGCGGCGCATGCGGCATGTGACCGTGGAGTCAACAATGATGGTGCGCACGAGGTCGCCTACATCGGCAGTTTCGCCGCCGGTGCTGTAAACGCCCACGCCAAGCTCGCGAAGCCGGGCAAGCAGTTCCTCAGTACCGTTGATAATGGCTGCGATTACGCTTCCGGGTACGAGCATCTTGTTTCGTCCAATGGTGGATGAAACGAGGATATTGTCAACGGCACCGACGCACAACAGGTCGTCAATGTTCATGATGAGGGCATCCTGTGCAATACCGCGCCAAACGCTGAGGTCGCCGGTTTCGCGCCAATAAGCATAAGCGAGTGATGATTTTGTGCCGGCACCATCGGCGTGCATAATGTTGCACCACTCAGGATCGCCCCCCAGCAAATCAGGTATTATTTTACAAAAAGCTTTAGGATACAGACCTTTGTCAACATTTTTGATGGCGTTGTGCACATCCTCTTTTGAGGCTGACACACCGCGAAGATTATAGCGTTTGTCGCTCATAGTGGGTTAGTTATGTGTAAGAGTAGAATAATCAAAACCAGTTGATGAACATGAGCCAAAGGAGTGCCCATGGCATTACGAGGAGGAGTGAGTCAATGCGGTCAAGCACACCGCCGTGACCGGGAATGATGTGTCCGCTGTCCTTGACATGTGCGGCTCGTTTGAGCATTGATTCCACGAGGTCACCCCATGTGGCTACGATGCTCACGGTGATGCCCAGAACAATGATGCTCCACGGCTTCATGTGCGTGCTGAATGCCAATGAGCCGGAAAACAGCGAATAACATGCCACGGCAGCTGCCGTGCAGAATATCATGCCGCCGAAAAATCCTTCCCATGTTTTCTTGGGGGAGATACGTTCCCAAAGTTTGTGCCGTCCAAGCGTTATGCCGGTAAGGAATGCTCCGGTGTCGTTGCACCATATCATGATAAATAGAGCCAGAAGTATTCCGGGTCCGTAGAACTGCTGGATAAGACAAGAGCAAAGTAATGGCAGGGCGATGTAAACATTGCCGCCGAATGATGTGGTGAGACATCTGGCAGGCTCAAGCGAGCTGAAAAAGAGTTGCGCCACGGGGCGGGCAATCAGATAGAGGAAAGGAAGGAAAAAGAGTGCTGTATATAGCATGGGAAGGCGCTGCGGCGAGAGAATGCCGAATGCCAGTCCCAAAATGCCGCATACAGGTGCTGCGACATCCATGGCAAGAAGAAATTTGCGCCCGGGAAGAGTGGGTGAGCCGAGGCATATACGGTTAAACTCAATAATACCTGCGGCAGCCAGAAATGCGCAAAGTACGGGATAGGCCCAATAGCCACCCCACACGATAGATGCGATTATAAGGCCCACATATACAGTGCCCGACAGGGAACGAACCAATATATTTTTCATTATACGTACAGAAGCAAAGTTGGTTTTCCCACAAAGGTAAGTAAAAATATCCATCGGGAAGCTGCAAACAATCAAAAAAATCAACCACAGGAGATGTGCTGAAAAACATGGATATAAAGGCGTGGGGTGTGAAATATTTTTGTTAGTTTTGGGGGTGCTTAACCGGCATTGCCAAATTGAAAAACTATATTACCAAAATTTAATACTTATGTTACGTCCTGAAGATTTGGAACAACTTAACCAAAAGGGTATTACAGAGGAACAAGTGGAAGCACAGCTGGCACGTTTCCGCACGGGGTTCCCTTATCTGAAAATCAATGATGCGGCCCGCAGCGGTCAGGGAATCGTGGTGCTTGATGAGGCAGAGCGCAAAGAAGCGGTAGAACGCTGGCACAAATATTTGGCCGATGGCGGCGAAGTGTGCAAGTTTGTGCCCGCAAGCGGAGCAGCCTCACGCATGTTCAAGGCTTTGTTTGAATTTGTGGATGGGGATGAAGATGTACCCGTACCGGGTTCGGCTGTAGAGAAACTTATTGCCGACATTGACAAGCTGGCCTTCATTGCCGATTTGAATGCCACCACACAGCGACTGCACGGAAAATCAGTGCATCAGCTTGTGGACGAAAAGAGATATAAAGATATTATTGCCGCTATAATAAAACCGGAGGGCATGAATTATGGCGGTCTGCCCAAGGGGTTGCTCAAATTCCACTCATATCCTGACGGAAGCCGCACCCCGGTGGAAGAGCAGCTGACAGAGGGCGCACAGACAGCCGCTAACGGTGAAGGTGTGGTGAACCTGCACTTCACTGTAAGCTCCAATCACCGCAAACTGTTTGAGGAGAAGCTCGCGGAGGTGATTCCCGCCACGGAAAAACGTACAGGTAAGAAATTCAATGTGAGCCTGAGCGAGCAAAAACCGAGCACTGACACTATTGCAGTGAATCCTGACAACACTCCTTTTGAGGAAGACGGTCATCTGCTGTTCCGTCCCGGCGGCCATGGTGCATTGATTGCCAACCTGAATGACATTGATTCGGCTGTGGTGTTTATCAAAAACATTGACAATGTGGTACCGGACTCGCTTCGCGGCATTACGGTGGAGTACAAGGAAGTGCTTGGCGGATATCTGATGCAGTTGCGTGACCAAGTAGAGAAGTATCTTACAGATCTCGGCACAGGCAATTACACTCGCGGCACGCTTCAGAAGATGGTTGGATTCCTGCATTTCAATTTCTCTATCACCGACCGCCGTATCGACAAGATGAACGATACCGAGTTGGCAATGTATCTGCACATGAAACTGTCGCGTCCGTTGCGTGTATGCGGAATGGTGCGTAATGAGGGTGAACCCGGCGGCGGCCCATACATAGCTGTGAACCCCGACGGATCGGCTTCTCTTCAGATTCTGGAGAGCCATCAGATTGATACCTCGCGTGAAGATTATCGCCGTATGATGGCAAGTGCCACACACTTCAATCCGGTGGATCTGGTATGTTACATCAAGGATATTCATGGCAACAAGTTTGATTTGCCCAAATATGTAGATCCCGCAACAGGATTTATCTCCGAAAAATCATCACACGGCAAGCCCCTGCGCGCTCTGGAACTTCCCGGATTGTGGAACGGTGCCATGAGCGATTGGCTGACAGCCTTTGTTGAGGTGCCCATTGAAACATTCAATCCTGTGAAGACAGTGAATGATTTGCTGCGTCCGGCACATCAGGCTTAAAGTTTTTTACCGCATTTTGCGCCCCGCTTCCCGAAACTGTTGCGGGGTGCAGTGTGTTTAAATAGAAAACAAACAGAATATGAGCAAACGGGACGATATAAAGCGGATATGGAGTGAGTGTTTTGATGATTCATCCGAGTATGTTGACATGTATTTCAGCAGAGTGTACAGCGATGCTGATGGCATGACTCTGGAGAAGAACGGCAAAACAGTCAGCTCATTGCTGCTGCAGAGATATGCCATGCGGTTTCATGGTAAGGATGTGCCCGTGAGCTATGTGGCCGGAGCCGCCACGAGGCGCAATGCGCGTGGCAAAGGGTATATGAGCGAGCTTATGATAGAGGCCCTGTATGCATCGGCAGAACGCGGCGACATGCTTTGTGCGCTCATACCGGCTCATGACTGGCTATATTATTATTATGACCGTTTCGGCTTCAGCACCGTGTTTTTTGTGGATGCACAGCGTTTCACTTCGTTTCATTCATTTCCTGTCACCGGAAGTTATCATCTGATGGAAGACCCGTACGCACCCGAAGTATATGAGGCGTTCAGCCGTATGGAGCATGAGCGCGAGGGCGCGGTTGTGCATTCGCAACGTGATTTCCTTAATATCATTGACGACCTCAGTCTTGACACCGGCGGCCATATGGTGGTGATGTCAAATGACCAGAATGAAATCGTGTCTATGGCATGGAGCGTGGTACGAGACGATATGGTAGTGGTGAATGAACTTCTCGGAGTGGATGCAGATGCCCGCACAGCTGCATTGAGACAGTTAAGAGGAATATATGGCGACATGCCGTTTAAGGTGCTTGCCCCGGCATCGGAAAATGAGGGGTCAAGACGCAAGCTTTATCCTCACGGCATGGCGCGTCTGGTGAATGTGCTGATGTGTCTGGAGGCAATGGCGGCGGCACATGAGAAATGGACCTGCAACATTAGGGTGCGTGATGATCTGATGCCTGTCAACAGCCATTATTACAGGGTGGCCGGTGGCAGAGTGGAGATTGATGATGTGTGTACCCCAAAACCTGACCTTGATGTGGACATAGATGTGCTCACCAAAGTGGTGTTTTCATCACCGCGCATAGGAGATGTGCTGGGCGTGCCGAGCGTGCGTCCGCGCATGGCTCTGATGCTTGACTAAAGCGGATATATAAGGACATAAAAAGAACTCCGATGCAACTCGCTTTTATATCGTAAGTTGCATCGGAGTGCTGTTTCTTATGCTAAATCAATTGCTTTGTTACTTGCTGTTGAGTGATTATTTGGCATTGTTGGGTCTTTTGCCTTTGAAATCGCCTTTCATGCCTTTGTGGTGGTTTTTGAAACCGTGTTTTTTGTGCTTGGAAGCACCGTTGACAAAATTGTTTTCGAGGAACTGCTGATACTGCTGGGGAGTAAGAATGGTCTTGATTTTGGCAAGATATTCGGTGCGTGCAGACTGCATTTTTTTAGCCTTGATATTTTTGCAAGAGTCTGAGAATGCCTTGCAGTTGGGTCTTTTGATTTCTTTGATGGCTTTTTGCTGCTCATCGGTGAGGTTAAGACCGGCAAAAGGATTTCTGCATTCTTTCTTATCTTTCTTGCATTTGGTGGGGTTTTGGCATTGAGCTTCGGGAGTGCAGTTGTTGTTGCAGTAGTTGGTTGCGTTGTTCTGTGCGGAAGCGTTTATAGCCACGAAAGCTACGATGGCGGCTGCAATGCCAAGGATTTTCTTTTTCATGTTCTAAAAGTTTTTAATTGTATTGTTTTGTCGATTGTTTGCATATATGACAACACAGGCGCAGATTGGTTTAATCCGCGCCTGTGAGTTTAACTTTTATTCTTGGTTGTGTAAAAAACTGTTATTCGGCTGTTTGAACCAGAATGTTATCCACAAATGCCTTGCGATGAGCTGAGTCGGAATCCTCTACATGGTCGCAATTGAGCCATTTGACATTGTTTATGCCTACAGGATTCAGTACTTGAGAAATGAATACGCTGTTGAAAAATGTGTCAAGAATGGCGCTGTTTTCCTGCGAAGTGGTTATGACGGTGCATGAGTCAATGTCAAGCATAGGGAGCAAAGCACCTTCGGGTGTGGTGTCGTATATGATACCTTTCATGAACACTTTGTCTATAAATCCCTTGATCATGGCGGGCATCATGCCCCACCATATAGGAAAGATGAAAATCAAACTATTGGTGGTGCGCATCATTTTCTGATATTTATCGGTTAATGCATCCGGGGGATTGCCCTGCATGGATTTTTCAATATCGGATTTTGACAGCACAGGATTAAAACCATCGGCATATAGGTCTATAACATTGTAGTCGCGCCCATTTTCTGTGAGCACAGTGGTCATGTTGCTTAATATGCTATGATTGAAGCTTTGCGGATTGGGGTTGGCATAAACAATGGTAATCATAATGACTGAAGTGAATGTCGTGGGATATTGAAAATTACAGCGAGGCATGACACAAAAGCCAATGGCCTGCTGATTGTTACTTACGAAATTGTAACAACCTGCAGGCGCGTATGGTTTTGAAAAAGCTGATTTTATTTCATCTGCTCAAGTGCCCTGATAACTTCATCGGTGCTAATGCCTAGCAATTGCATTTCCCGAGCCAAAGAGGGGAGGGTGTCGGCAAAGAACTGCTCCTTGCGTGCCGCACTGACGCGCAGCTGTGCGTCAGGAGCCAGAAAATATCCCAATCCGCGGCGAGGTGCAATGATGTCGTGTTTTTGCAGGTACTCCAAGGCCTTGAGGACGGTGTGGGTGTTGACGCTTAGGGTCACGGCAAGTTCACGCACGGAAGGTATGCGCTCATCGGGCACCCATTGTCCGGTGGCTATGCAGGTGAAGCACCAGTTGGCAATTTGCAGGTATATAGGCGTGTCGGATTTGAAATTCATAACTGGCGGTTGGAAATTTTGCGGCAGGTCAGCCATATCATTATTGCCGAGACGACACCGGATGTCAGACCGCTGATAAAAATGATGTTTTTAAGCTGTTTGCCAATCTGCTGTCCAAGTTCATAGGTGGAGGCTGTGGCGTCGGCCTCAACGAAAGGAGTTCCGCTTACAGCCATTACAACGCCATAAATGGCTCCGACCAAGCCCATTAGTATATTTACGCCTATGGTCCAAAGAATGGCTTTTACGATACGGTTTTTCTCATTGGCCATAAGTGTATAGAGGCACACGGTAATCGGGAGCAATGATGACAGAAGTGATGTGCCATAGGTTTTGGTGATGGCATCGTTTTGCAACTCAATAATGTCTTTAAGTGTGTCGGCTATGGGGTGAATGGCATTTCCGATGAGCAAAACGGCATAGTAGGGCACATTGATGAGAAGCGGAAGAACCACTACCGAATAGAGTATGTAGAAAGCGCATTTTTCTGCATTGGTGGCCGGAAGTGTTGTTTCAATCACCATGTTGCTTTTACGGGCAAATACAATCGGTCCGAAATAGAGCATAAAGCCGGTTACGGTGCCCAGTAGTCCCATAGACAAAATGCCAAAAGCTGAAGCGTTGAGCGTGTAGGTGATGGCTCCCGTGAGTAATGACACGAGAGCATATATTGCCATTTGCCATTTAATTGCAGGCTCATAGAGCGAGGAAATTGCCCATGCTCGTTTCCATGAGAATTGATTGCTCACTTTGGGGACGGTTATTTCAGATGTCTGTGTCATGGCTCGGAATGTTAAGAAGTTGAATTATTTCGTTGCTTTTGGGTGAGAGAAGCGCATTGTAGAGCAACTGGTAATTGATGTCGGTAGGTTGGTCGGATTGTTCCTGGACGGTGATATATCGGAAAAGACCTTGATCCTGTTCGCAGTACAGACATTCCTGAGGGGGCATCATGTCACAGAGGAATGCAAGCCGTTCGGTGATTTTCCATACGGGCATTGAAGTGACGAGGTGGCCCTTGTGTATCACTGTGAGAGTGTCAAAGAGAGATTCAAGGTCGCTCACGGTGTGGGTGGATATTATTACGCATTTTTCCGGGCCTATGAATCGGGCAAGAAGACGCTTAAGCGATTGTTTTGCTGTGATGTCAAGTCCGTTGGCCGGTTCGTCAAGGAGCAGTATGCCGGTGTTGAGTGCAATCACGTGGGCAATCTGGGCTTTGCGCCGGTTGCCGAACGACAGGCTTGCCAGTGGCTCGTAGCCGGTCATGCCGAACTCTCTGAGACATTCCTGAAGTATCTCCATGGAGAATGAGGGGTAGAAACGGGCATGACTGCGGGTGTATTCCATGATGTTTTTGCACGGAAGCATCATGTTGTCGGTATAGATGAAAAGGTTGGAGAGGGTAGAGGGCATGCGCATGTATGATGGCTCGCCATATACAAGGCATGAGCCTTGTGTGGGGGTGCGCAGTCCTGCAATAATGTGCATGAAAGTGGTTTTGCCGGCTCCGTTTTCACCCAAAAGCAAATGTATGCCGCTACCTATGGAACAATTGATATCGCTCAGGGCTGTGAAGCCATTATGGTAGCGATAGGTGAGATTGTTGATCTGTATCATTTTACAATTATTCTTCTACAGGTGTGACATTGAAGCCTGCTTTCTTGAGTAGGCTGATTACGCCCTTTTCGCCGGGAAGGTGGCCTGCGCCAACGGCTATGAGCATTGAGGTGGTGGGGAGTGCACCAATGAGGAAGTCAACCCATGCGGAGTTGCGGTTGTAGATGAGCTTGTCAGCTTCCCGGGGTGACATGCCGAAATCGGGGTCGGTCATAAGCTTGTTGATGGCGTCAAGATCGCCGCTGAGGTATGCCCGGGCCATATCGCGGGCTTTGGATGCAGCGGTGGCATCATTGCGCACCGTTTTCATTAGATCGGCGGCTTGCTCGGCGAGAGATGAGCCGTAGAGCAGGTTGAGTTGCTGAGAGAGAGTTTCAAGCCCGTGTATGCTTTTGCCTGCTTTTGCTCCGAGTTGCTGAATTATATTGTCAAGTTGCGCGTTGGGATTGAATCCGGGTATTGCATTCATGCTCTGAAGCACGGCGAGTTGTGCTCCCAATACTGCCGGGCGCAGATAAATGAGCTGCTGCGTGGGTATTGCCTGTCCTGCATATTTTGATATGAGGTTTGATACCGAATCAATCTGTGCGGGCGACAGAAGTATGTTAAGTGTGCTGTCGGCGGGAGCTGCCATGTATTTTTGCAGTTCCACCATGCCTTGCGGGGACGACATTTCGCTCATGACCAATTCTCCCCACACTTGGTCAGTGGACTGCAGCGCGTTCATGAGGCCCGGTATGGAATCCTGCATGCCGGCGGGCGCAACGTGATGGGTACCTACGATGTAGGACGGTTTTTCAATGCCATTGCCTGAGATTTTCCATAATAGCTGTGCCTGTGCCGAAAGAGTGACGGCAAGAACAGCGGTGAGTGTCATAACAAACTTTTTCATGATGAGCTTAATAAGATTCAATGAGTGTTGGAATGTTTTAGTGTTGTACTTAACTACAACACTGCAAATGTATGATGACTTTTTTTGTCCTGCAAATTTTCATGTAATTTTTTTCAAAAAAAATTACATGAAGTTGGTATCATTAATTCCCGGACATAAAAAAAGCGCGTCTAAATGACGCGCTTGATATTGTGATTCAGGATTTTAACCTCCGAAGTTGTCGTAATGGATGTTTTCGGGATCTACTCCGAGAGAATCCAGCATTTTGTTGACAGCCGCACTCATCGGGCCTGGTCCACACATATAGTATTCTATATCTTCGGGTGCTTCGTGGTTCTTGAGGTAGGTTTCGTAAATTACCTGATGCACAAATCCGGGAGTATATTTCACTCCGGCTGCATCAGCTGCGGGGTCGGGACGGTCAAGAGCCAGATGGAAGTGGAAGTTGGGGAATTCTTTCTCAAGTTGCAGGAAGTCCTGAAGATAGAACACCTCGTTGAGCGCACGTGCACCGTAGAAATAATGCATTTCTCTGTTGCGGCAGTTGAGCGAGCGGGTCATGTGCATGATTTGGGCACGCAGGGGGGCCATACCGGCACCGCCGCCTATCCACATCATCTCTTTCTTGGAGTCGAATATGGGATGGAAATCTCCATAAGGACCGCTCATGAGCACTTTGTCGCCGGGTTTGAGTGTGAAGATGTAGCTTGAAGCTATGCCGGGCATCACATCCTGGAATCCTACTTCGGGTTTGGGCTTGAAGGGGGGGGTGGCGATGCGCACGGTGAGCATTATGCGGTCGCCTTCGGCCGGATAGTTGGCCATTGAGTAGGCGCGAACGGTGGGTTCTTCATTCTTGCACTTAAGGGTGAACAGACCGAATTTTTGCCATGCGGGCAGATATTCGTCACCTATCAGGGCCTTGTCGATATCCTTGTCGTAATCCATGGAGTAGGCAGGGATTTTGATCTGGGCATATGAGCCGGGGATGAAGTCCATGTGCTGGCCGTGAGGGAGAGCCACGATAAATTCTTTGATGAATGTAGCCACATTGCGGTTGGAGATAACGGTGCATTCCCACTCCTTGATGTCAAGCACGGATGCGGGTACGCCGATTTTCATGTCTTCTTTCACTTTCACCTGACAAGCGAGACGCCAGTGGTCCTTGATTTGTTTGCGTGAGAAGTGGACAGTTTCTGTGGGGAGGATATTGCCACCGCCCTCAAACACCTGTACCTTGCACTGTCCGCAGCTGCCTTTGCCGCCGCAAGCGGAGGGAAGGAAAACATTGCAGTCGGCCATGGTGCCCAACAGTGCTTTACCGGAGTCGGCTTCAACCACGGTGTCGTTATTGACGGTGATTTTCACTTTGCCTGAGTGCACCAGATAGTGCTTGGCTATGAGGAGCACAGCCACAAGGAGCAGGGTGATGAGCAGGAACACGCCCACACCTGCAATGAGAGTGAGTGTGGATGCTGATGTGCTGAGAAGTATCATATTCAGTGTCATTGTTAGCTATGCTTAAAGTTTAATGCCCAGGAAGCTCATGAAGGCTATGCCCATGAGAGCTGTGAGGATGAAAGTGATGCCGGTGCCACGAAGGGGTTTGGGAATGTTGGAGTAAGTGGCGAGCCGCTCGCGTATGGCAGCGATGGCCACAATGGCCAAGAGCCAGCCGAGACCCCATCCGGCGCCGGCGCAAGTGGCTGTCCAAACGCTTCCGAAACCTCGCTGCTGCATGAACAGCGAACCGCCGAGTATGGCGCAGTTCACAGCTATAAGCGGCAGGAATATGCCGAGAGAGGCGTAAAGCGACGGCGAGTATTTTTCCACGGCCATCTCCACGAGCTGAGTCATGGAAGCAATCACTGCTATGAACATTATGAGCGAGAGGAAGCTGAGGTCAACATCAGCGTATTCGGGGCCGAGCCAAGTGAGGGCACCGGCGCGGAGCACATAAGTTTCAAGCAGATAATTGATAGGCAGGGTGATGGTGAGCATGAATGTTACTGCCACACCGAGACCCAGGGCTGTTTTCACATTTTTTGATACTGCCAGAAATGAGCACATGCCCAGGAAGTAGGCAAATATCATGTTGTCAACAAAAATTGACCTTATGAACAGATTTAGATTTTCCATTTGTTAATTTCCTTGGGGTGTGACAATTAATTTTCCTGAAGGTCCTTGTTGCGTGAACGGTGAACCCAGATTATGCAACCCACAACCACAAGGGCCATCGGGGGCAGAATCATGAGTCCGTTGTTGACATAACCGTGTTCATAGCACCACTGGGGTATTACCTGATAGCCCAAAAGTGTACCGCTGCCGAGAAGCTCGCGGAAAAAGCCTACTATGATAAGGATTATGGCATAGCCGATGCCGTTGCCCACTCCGTCAAGAAATGAAGGCCAGGGCTTATTGGCCATGGCAAAAGCTTCCAGACGGCCCATGAGAATACAGTTGGTGATTATGAGGCCTATGAATACCGACAGCTGTTTGCTCACATCGTAGGTGTAGGCTTTGAGCAGCTGGTCAACTATGACCACGAGGCCGGCCACTACCACGAGCTGCACGATGATGCGGATGTTGGTGGGGATGGTGTTGCGCAGCAGCGAAATGATGACATTGCTGAATGCGAGGACGGCAATTACTGATATGCCCATCACTATGGCGGGCTCTAATTTGGCGGTGACTGCGAGCACTGAGCAGATGCCGAGAATCTGCACGATCACCGGATTGTTTTTGGAAAAGGGGTTGAGCAGGACGCTCTTGTTACTTATCTTTTCTGCCATGGCTTACTGAATGCTGAGATTGTGGAGGAATGTTTTGTAGGGAGTGATGCAGTTGGCAAACATTGCGCTCACGCCTTTGGATGTGATTGTGCCGCCGGATATGCCGTCAACATAATCTTCGCCGCCAGCGGGCTTTTGCCCTTTCTTCACCACGGCCACTGGCATGAAATCGCTGCCATCGGGTGTCACGCTCTTGCCAACAAATTGATTGGAGAATGCCGGTTTTTCAATTTCGGCACCCAGTCCGGGAGTTTCTCCCTGATGGGCGAAGTAAGCGCCATAGATAGTGGAGCCGTTGGCATCAAATGCCACATAGCCCCAAATCGGGCCCCAAAGGCCGGCTCCGTACATGGGCAGGATATATTTTGTCTCGCCGTTGTCAAGAGTACATTCAAATACCGGCAACCGGCGTTCGGCATCAGGCAGTTTGGCTTGCTCTGCCACGTTTATAGTAAAGGCATCTCCGGGGATTTCCTGACCCTGAGAGTTTACAACAAAAGAGCGGGTCACATATTTCTGGTAATCGGAGATGATATTCTGTTTGTCGGGCGTCACGTGCACGGAAGCCAGAATCTGCCGCATCTTGTCGGCATCGATATTGGCTTGCTGGCGGTCACGCAGCGACAGTGAGGTGAGGGCGAGAGCCGACCCTACTATCAGCACCAGCACTATAATATATATGGTGGTGTAAATATTGGATTGCTTGTTCATTGTAGTGTAGCTGAATAATTAGGTTATTCTACTTTGGCTTTCAAACGGCGCATGCGGCGGTTGATGTTGGCCTGCACAACGCAGTAGTCAATGAGCGGTGCGAGAGCATTGCCAAGGAGCACGGCGAGCATGGCACCTTCGGGATAGCCGTTGTTGTAAACACGAATCAGTACAGCCATTATTCCTACCAAGGCTCCATAAATGTATTTGCCTGTGCCGGTGCGGGCTGCGGTGACAGGGTCAGTGGCCATGAACACGGCTGCAAAAGCAAATCCGCCATAGCAGAGCTGCTGCCACGGAGTGAGATAAGAGGCGGGGTAGGTGGGTGTGGCACAAAGGTTGGCAATCCAGCCCATCAGGAGGCCGCCGAGCACAACGGAAAGAATTATGCGCCAGTTGGCAATTCCTGTAAAGAGGAGAATGGCACCGCCGATGCACACGCAAAGAGTGGATGTTTCACCAAATGAGCCGGGGATGAGTCCGAGAAAAGCCTGCCAAGTGGTGATGGCGTTTCCGGCAAGGTCAGTCAGATGAAGCTGGCCGGCGGTTTGTGTGGCAATCTGTCCCAGCGGTGTCGCGCCTGAGAATCCGTCAGGAGCCTGTATGCCGAGGCCGAAAATCTTGGATGTGGCCACGAACACATGGTCGCCGCTCATTTGTGCCGGATAAGCAAAGAAAAGGAAAGCACGTGTGACAAGGGCCACATTGAATATATTGTAGCCTGTGCCGCCGAATACTTCTTTGACAAAAATCACGGAGAAAGCGGTGGCTACTGCAATCATCCATAGCGGGGTTTCAATGGGGCATATCATAGGGATGAGTATGCCGGTAACAAGAAATCCTTCCTGAATTTCCTCATGACGCATCTGGGCGATTATGAACTCAATGCCCAACCCCACGACATAAGTAACCACTACCGACGGTAGAATGGCCAAAAAACCGTAGGCCATAATGGACCAGAATGGGAATTCGGTGGCTCCGCCGGCTACAAGGTTCTGATAGCCGGTGTTGTACATGCCGAAGAAGAAGCATGGCATCAGGGCAAGCACCACCAGTATCATCACGCGCTTGGAGTCAAGGCTGTCATGGATGTGGACTCCTGACTGCGAAGTGGACTCCGGTGTGTAGAGAAACGTCTCAAACCCCTCAAACACCGACTGAAGCGACTGAAGCTTTCCGCCGGGCATGAAGTGCGGTTTTATACGGTTCAGATATTTTCGTAACATAGATATTTTGGGTTGTATAGTTATTCAAGCTCTTTGCGCAGGTAATCAAGGCCTTCACGCACTATTTTCTGAAGCTCCAGTTTGGAGGGGTCGATATATTCGCACAATGCAAAATCGGCGGGAGTCACTTCGTAAATGCCCAATTGCTCCATTTTGTCAATGTCGCGGGCCAATATTGCTTTGATGAGATATTCGGGAAGAATGTCCATTGGCAGTACCTTGTCATACTGTCCTGACATGATCATGGCTCTTCTGCCACCAAGAAGTCGGGCATCGGGGGCGAATTTCTTACCCGGTAACAGGGCGGATAGGAATGAGCGGTTTACGCTCATTTTGTTGGGGCTGAGTGAGGCCCATCCCATGAATTCGTCCACATCATCGCCTTCGGGGATAACTGTGACCTGCTGGTACGGGAAATGGAGATAGCCGTTTTCTCCGGCATTGACGCCTGTGAGAACACTTCCGGCTATGATACGGTGATGGCAATTGTCGTTTTTCACATCGCCCTGCAGAATGGGAGAGAGAGCGGCACCGGCACATGTGCTTACGTATCGGGGTGCTTCCACTTCCGAACCGCACAAGGCTATGACGCATTGCCAATCGGTTTTGTCGGTGAGCAGAAGCTCACCTATGCGTGCCAGTGTTACGGCATCAAGCAACAGTACGCTTTCGCCTTTGTTGACCGGTGCGAGGTTGTCGGCCTGAATGCTCGGCAAGCCTGCGGGATGCGGGCCGTAAATTTCCACGTGCTCCACACCGTGAGGTACCGGAACTGCTGTGCCGGGACGAGTGGAGTAGTAAATTTTGCCCGGAGTGAGCTTTGTGAGAGCGTCTGCACCAGCCTGAAGTTCCTTGGCTTTATCGGCGAGCAAAATGCTGTAATCGGGGGCAAGGGGAGCGCTGTTGAATGCGCTGACAAAGATGTTGGCCGGTACAATGTCGTACTTGGGCACGATGTCATACGGCAGCTGGCGCATCATGGCCCACATGCCGCTCTGCTGGAGAAGCAGGCGGATGGCTTCGGGGTTGCCCTGTCGTGCTTCGGCGGTGCTGTAGGTTACATAGGTCTGGTCTTTGGAGGCCTCAATTACCACGCGCACTATGCGCCGGCGTTCGCCGCGCTCTATCTTGGCAACTTTGCCGGCCAGTGGAGAGGTTAAGCATACATCGGGGTGGTTCTTGTCGCAAAGCAGGGGTGAACCCACTTCCACACTGTCGCTCTCCTTTACGGTGAGTTTTGGCACAAACCCCGGGAAATCGATCGGCTCCACGGCAGCAGATGCCGCCGGGCAACTGATTATTGCGTTGTCGGTCACAGCGCCTTTAAGCTTGAGATCAAGCCCGCGCTTAATGTGAATGGATGTTGACATCTATTGGTAAATGCTTGAAAAATTGCGATAATGATGTGAACTATATAATAGGCGCAAAGTTACCAAAATATTTTAATTTTTTTAAGCATAATGCTAAAAAATCAATAAGGACCATGTGTGAAGCGGATACACATTATTATATAAGGAATGTATTGGGAAAAGAGGATAGAAGATATATGTTAAAGAACATATTGATGTACGAAAAAATGCCGTGAATGCTGTAAAATAATTAAATTTATAAGCAAAATTTTGCTGGATTAAAACAATTCAATAATTTTGCAATAATCTTTGGATGCATTCCGGTTACCTGCCGGAGCCATGAGTAAACTAACCCTTATATTAAGCCAAATAATTATTAAAAACAATCAATAACCAATTACAAAAAACTTTTTAATTCACATTTTAAATTATGGAAGCTCAAAAGCCCACTCAGCCCGCTGCCAAGAAACAAAGCAGCAATGTAGGCGGTATCAAAAACGCCTTCTTGGTAATCATCGCTTGCTTTATCGTAGCAGTTTGCCTTTTCATCTTCTGGTTCGGTCACGAATCACACTTTGAGGAAGGTCATCCTATTGATCTTTGGGGAACAATTTACAAAGGCGGTTTCATCGTGCCTGTACTTCAGACCCTTTTCCTCACAGTTATCGTACTTTCAGTAGAGCGTTTCATCGCTATGCGTACTGCCAAAGGTAAAGGTAACATCACCAAGTTCGTTGCCGGCATCAAATCATGCCTTTCCAAAAACGACCTTGCCGGTGCCCAGGCTCTCTGCTCCAAACAGAAAGGTTCTGTAGCCGCTGTTGTAAGCGCAGCTCTGATCCGCTACGAGGAGATGGATAAAAACACCGTACTTTCCAAAGAGCAGAAAATCGCTACTCTTCAGAAAGAAGTAGAAGAAGCAACCGCACTTGAGATGCCCGCTCTTCAGCAGAACCTCCCTATCGTTGCTACCATGACCACCCTCGGTACTCTCGTCGGTCTTCTCGGTACTGTAATGGGTATGATCAAATCATTCCAGGCATTGGCACAATCCGGTGCTCCTGACTCCACCGAACTTTCTACCGGTATTTCCGAGGCCCTTATCAACACCGCCTTCGGTATCGCAACCGGTGCATTCGCTGTAATCTCCTACAACTTCTACACCAACAAGATCGATAACCTCACCTACGCTATCGACGAAATCGGTTTCTCTATTGTACAGACATTCGCAGCTACTCACTAATCCCTGTTACAACATTAATTTAACCAATAATTTATTGAAGTAATATGGGAAAAGTAAAAATTAAAAGAAAGAGTACCCTCATCGACATGACCGCGATGAGTGACGTGACTGTTCTTTTGCTTACTTTCTTCATGTTGACCTCAACCTTCCTTCAGAAAGAACCAGTAACCGTGCTGACACCATCGTCAGTATCAGAAATCAAGGTTCCTACTGCCAACGTGGCTCAAGTACTCGTTAGCCCCGAAGGAAAGGTGTTCCTCTCCATAGCCGGTGAAGCCGATCCCAATGTGGCCGGCGGCGAATGGGGCAGTGAACAAATCCGCAAGGAAATTCTTCGCAAAGCTGTGTCGAAGTACAATGAGCTTCATCCCAGTAAGAAAGTAAGCCTCACCGAGAAGGATGTGGAAGTGTTCTCCAAGATCGGTAGCTTCGGCGTACCGTTCCAGGCTCTTCCCAAATTCCTGAGAATGTCACAAACCGAGCAGGACAAGATTATCTCTGATATGAGCCGCAGCGATGTTGGTATTCCTATCAATGATAACAAGGACCTGAGCACCCTCAACGAGTTTCAAATCTGGATGCGCGCCATCTATGATAGCGGAAACGAAAATCTTACCGCAGCTATGAAGAAAGGTGAAGGTATTGCCGTTAAAGCTGACAAGGACACTCCTTACAGCACTGTACAGCATGTACTTGACAATCTTCAGACTCTTAAGATGAACCGTTTCAGCCTGATGACCGCACTTAAAACAGAGAATGACTAATTATGGCACAGATAGAACAATCAGATAAGGGCAAAAAGAAGAAAGGCGCCCAGAAAAAGATGCCCATCCATGTGGACTTTACTCCTATGGTGGATATGAACATGCTTCTGATTACATTCTTCATGCTTTGTACCACAATGATCAAGAGTCAGACTCTGCAAATCACCCTCCCTACCAATGAGAAGGTGGACCAGACTGAAATGAACAAGGCAAAAGAATCAGAAGCCATTACCCTGATCGTTACTACTGAACGTGATGCCGAAGGCAACATCAAGAAGGACGATGAAGGTAAACCTAAAAACACTGTATATTTCTACGCAGGTAAACCCCAGGTTGTTGGCGATGCTTCTACCGGAGCTATCGAAGATTCAAACCTGGAAGAGGCCCAGTTCCTCGGCAACGAGGATGGCGCTGCGCGTGGAATCCGCAAAATCCTCCACAACCGCAACAAGCAGGTGCTTGAGAAGATTGACAAGCTCAAAGCCCAGTGGCGTAATAAGGAGTTCTCATCCAACAAGGATATCAACGACTCCATTTATCAGGCCAAGGCTAAGGAGATTCGTAACGACTCAACCCTTACCCGTCCTGTTGTAGTTATCAAGGCTACACCCGAGGCATCTTGGGAAAGCCTGATCGGAGCTCTTGACGAAATGCAAATCAATCAGATCTCACGTTATCAGATTGATAACATGAATCACATGGATACCCTTATGATTGAGGCATATAAGCGCAAATATAACCGCTAATTGATGTTAGATATATATTAATCGTTAAAACCTGAAGAAAATGGCAAAAGATGTAGATCTTTCATCAAAAGAATGGCGCGATATAGTATTCGAAGGCAAAAACAAAGAATACGGCGCATATGAGATGCGTGCAAAATCGGTTTCCCGTCACAATAAGGCAATGATTGTTATTGTCATCGTGATTATAGCCGTGTTTGCTCTTGCATTCCTTGTAAACACTGTGATCAAATCCGTTGAAGCTCGCCCCACCGACGAGGCCGAACAGGCTCTCGTGGAGATGGCTACAGAAGAAGCGGAAGAAGAAACTCCTGAGGAGGAACCCCAGCGCGTTGAAGAGCAGCAGCCCGAAGTGGTGAAAGAAGAGCTGCTTAACACCGTGAAGCTCACCGAAATCGCTATCGTTGATGACAACGAAGTGAAGGAGGAAATCAAGAGCCAGGATGAACTTCGCGAAACTGAGACCGCTGTAGGTAAGCAAAATGAAGACCGTGGTGTGGATGATATCATCAACGCCCAGGAACACAAAGATGTGGTTGTGGTAGAGGAAAAGAAACCCGAACCCGTTGACGACAACAAAGTGTTTGAGTCTGTTGAGCAGAATCCGCAGTTCCCCGGTGGCGATGCCGCTCTGCTGAAATACGTGAGCGACCATATCCGCTATCCGAGCGTTGCTCAGGAGAACAATATCCAGGGTCGTGTTGTGGTACAGTTCGTTGTTACCAAGACCGGCAGCATCGGTCAGGTTAAGGTGGTTCGTTCCAAGGACCCGGATCTTGACAAAGAAGCTGTTCGCGTGGTAAAGACTCTTCCGAAGTTTGTGCCTGGTAAAATGAATGGCCACGCTGTGAACGTATGGTACACGCTGCCTATCACATTCCGCTTGCAGGGTGTGTAATCAGTAAGTCATATAACCATCCCATTTTGAGGGGGCGCATAAGCGTCCCCTCATTTTATTATGTTGACTTGTAAGCCGGAAGCAATGGGAATTGATAAGCAAATTGGCGCGGTTAACGGGCTTGTGGGCTTATGGTGAGTAGGAGGCTAAGAGTAATGGTGCCTGTGGCTAAAACACGGCGTATGCGTGCTTATTAATTTAGGGCGAGATAAGGCGGATTGGAGACTTGCAATTTGAGCCACAAAACGCCTTTTCAGCATGCTGAAAAGCTTTCAAATGCTGTTAGCGATTGAATAACAATAACACGTACCACTTTTCAGCCTACTTTTTTGCAATTGGTCTCTTGCAATTAGTTCGGCTTGCTTATAGTTTAAAACAAATAAAGGTGCACCATAAGTGCACCTTTATATTCTATAAAGTAGAGATGTGTGGCTTATTCTGAAACTACTTCAAAGGGGATAGTTACAGTTACATCTTTGTGGAGGCGGATAGTAGCGTTGTATTTGCCTACTTCCTTTACAGGCTCAACAGAGATGAGCTTGCGGTCGGTGTTGTGACCGAGTTTCTCAAGTGCTTCAGCAATCTGGATGCTGTTGACAGAGCCAAAGATAGTGCCGGTGGCGCTTGTCTTGGCGCCAATGGTGAGTTCTACGCCCTGCAGAGCTGCGGCAGCAGCTTCGGCATCAGCTTTGATTTTGGCGAGCTTGTGAGCGCGCTGACGCTGGTTCTCAGCAAGAACCTTGAGTGCTGATTCGGTTGCGATTACGGCTTTGCCGAAGGGGATGAGATAGTTGCGGCCATAGCCCGACTTAACTTCAACCACGTCGTCTTTGTAGCCGAGGTTGGCTATATCTTCTTTAAGAATGATTTTCATAATTACTTGGATAGTTAAGAGTGTGGGTGAATTTATTTCATCAAGTCGGTTACGTAGGGGAGCAGGGCGAGGTGACGTGCACGTTTCACGGCCTGAGCCACACGGCGCTGGAACTTGAGCGAAGTACCGGTGATGCGACGGGGCAGGATTTTGCCTTGCTCGTTAAGGAATTTTTTGAGGAATTCGGGATCCTTGTAATCAATGTACTTGATACCGCTTCTTTTGAAACGGCAATATTTTTTCTTTTTAACGTCAACCGACAGGGGGGTGAGATAGCGGATTTCAGATTGAGTTGTTGCCATGGCTTAGTTCTCCTTTACTTCTACTTCAACTTCTTCTTTTGCAGTGGCTTTTGCGCCTTTGAGGCTGCGACGCTTGGCGGCGTATTCGGCAGCGTACTTGTCCAGACGGAATGTGAGGAAGCGGAGCACGCGCTCGTCACGACGGAAAGCTGTTTCGAGCTTTTTGACAATGGTGGGTTCGCCATCAAACTCTACGAGAGTGTAGAAGCCTGTGGTTTTTTTCTGGATGGGGTAAGCGAGCTTGCGCAGGCCCCAGTTTTCTTCGTTCACGATTGTGGCGCCGTTGTCGGTGAGCGTCTTGGTGAACTTTTCTACCGCTTCCTTCATCTGATCGTCAGACAAAACGGGAGTTAAAATGAAAACGGTTTCGTACTTCATGACGGTTTGTAAATGTTGTTAATTAAAATATATCGTTAATTGCTTGGGCCATGTGGCCAAAAAGCGTTGCAAAGGTAATGATTTTCTTTTAATTGGGCAAATATTGACGGAATTTTGGTTTGGATTTAATTGCTTAATGGGCTTTGGTGAGGGTGGCAGCGATAAAAAAGTGGCGGGATGCTTCTCAGCGTCCCGCCGTATTCCAATTAACCATGAAAAAACCTAAATAGTAATTATTGTACCAATTATTAATCTTATATGTCTTATGTGAGTTTTACCTTAAGTTCAGACTCTTAATAGGGTGTGTTGTCTTACCAATTGAATCACAAATCAATTTATGCGGCTTTAGTTCAAGAGGCCGGCTCTGAGTTATGTATAGTAATGTGAATAATAGTTATGAGGGAGGTGTCAACGGTAGTCGGCGAAACGCTGCTGAAGCTCCTGACGAGCGAAGAATATGCGGCTCTTGACGGTGCCGAGGGGGAGGTTCATTTTGTCAGCGATTTCATTGTATTTGTAACCGGCAACGTGCATTGAGAAGGGTACGCGGTATTTTTCGGGGAAGGCCTCGATGGCATCGGTGATCTCGTTGGCTGAGAAAGAGCCTTCGGGGGTCTCGAAGCCTGAGTCCTGACTGATGTTTAGGTGGTAGTAGTTCTCGGTCTGGTCGATGACAGTTGCGCTGCGGGCAACACGGCGGTAGTTGTTGATGAAGATGTTGCGCATGATTGTGAACACCCATCCTTTGAAGTTGGTGTTGTCGGTATATTTGTCGGAGTTGGCGAGAACCTTGAGGGTCGTGTCCTGCAGGAGGTCATAAGCGTCGTCGCGGTTGGAGGTGAGCATGTATGCGAAGTTGAGCATGTTGTCCTGGAGGCCCATGAGGCGGTTTTGGAAAGAGGTTGAAGCGTTCATAATATGATGTTTTGTTAGGTTGACGAACATGTTTGTTTGTCGTTTGACGATACAAAGATACGCAATATTGAATTAACCAAATAATTGTTGCGTTAATGTGTGTTAAAACTATTACACAGTTGTTACAAGATAATGTAATACGCAGAAATACAGGGGAATAAAATATTTAAATAAAAGTTACAAAAATGTGACGAAGTGTGAATATTTGTGTGACACGAGGCTGAAAACAGTTATGGGAATGGCAAAAAAAATCAGCAGACGGCCTTAAGGGTCGTCTGCTGTTAAGTGAAAACATGTCTTCTGTTAATTGGCAATAAAGCTGGCAAGATTAGGCCGGGAGGAGGGGAGGTAAGTGTAAGCTCTGGCAAACTGTTTCAGAAATGCGAGGGTCTTGGCACTTGGGCCATTGCTTTTTGCTGCATCATGCGAAGACGCAATAGGAGTGGGTTGTGGGGTAGAGGTGTTGTGCATAGGCAGGTGCTTTACGATGACAAATATTTGGTTTGGACATTGTTAAAACGCCCGATAGATGATGATTATTGTATATGAGAGTCAAAAAATTAGGCTAATGGCTTGTGAACGAGATTTGTGAATATTATTGTGCTGACAAATGCTAAAAATGATAAAAATAAGCTTTGGCGCTTGCAAAATGACAAGTAATGCCTTATCTTTGTAAAACATTTGCGTTTGTTGCATACGTTGATGGAATTACACAATACAATAAAGTACATACAGCTAATTAGATTTTTAACTTAACCTACAATTTGCCTATAGATATACTGCTACTCTAATAATAATAGGAAAAATAGTAATGCAGGACAAAATCAAGCTGACCGACGACAAGTTGGTTTCGGCTTACATTAAAGGCGACAATCAAGCTTTTGACATACTTTTGAAGCGTCATCAGACACGCGTATTCAACTATATACTTTCGGTTGTGAAGAACCGTGATGTAGCTGATGACATTTTTCAGGAAACCTTCGTGAAGGCTATTATGACTCTCAAGCAGGGCCGTTATGCGGAAACGGGAAAGTTTTCAGCGTGGATTACGCGCATAGCGCACAATCTTATCATTGACTATTATCGTCAGGAAAAGAGTGAGAATCTGGTGTCAACCACTACGGATGAAGACTCGGCAGATGTGCTCAACCGCAAGGATCTTTGCGAGGGCAATATTGAGGATTTTCTGATAGATGAGCAGATACAGTGCGATGTGCGCCGCATAATTGAGGCTTTGCCTGACAATCAGCGCGAGGTGCTTGAGATGCGTTATTACAAGGATATGTCGTTCAAGGAGATTGCAGAAGCCACAAATGTGAGCATAAACACAGCACTTGGGCGTATGCGGTATGCCATAATAAATATGCGCCGTATAGCCGATGAACATAATATTGCACTGACCCGATAAACCCGACATTGTTTCGCTTAAACGGGCAAAAGGTTTTATCTTCTGGCAAGTACTGATATACGGGGTGTGTCGTGATGACGGCGCACCCCTAATTTGTGAAATCGCCCTCAAATTTGTACTTTTGCTGCAAAACAAGTATGTATGAGCAATAAAATTATGCATATAGCCAGCTTGCTGGTTGTATTTTTGATAGTGGCCTCGCTCAGTTTGGTGCGAGACCGTAAATTGCTTGGACGGGAGATTGCTCCTGACAAGGAGGAGAATAGCTTTGTGAAAGAGTTGCCTGACGGCTCGGTAATGGTGAATACCTCTGAGCTGTGTAAGGATGTGGCGGGATATGCAGGTCCGGTGCCATTGGAGATAACGGTGACCGACGGTGTGATAGACAGTGTTCACGCGCTTGAAAACAGTGAGACACCCGGTTTCTTTCATCGTGTGACTGAATCCGGCTTTTTGCAGCGATGGAACGGAATGAGTCTTGACAGTGCGCAGACCATGGAGGTAGATGGCGTGACAGGTGCAACCTATTCTTCACGTGCGGTGATAGAAAATGTGAGAACTGGAGCTGCCTATTTGTCACAACATGAGGTAATGACGGCATCTGAGCCAATGAAATGGAGTGTGGCATGGGTGGCGGCTCTGATTGTTGCACTCATGGCTGCTATAGTGCCACTTAAGGTGAAAAATAAACATTACCGTACTATCCAAGAATTGCTGAATGTGGGTGTACTCGGATTCTGGACCGGCACGTTTGTGAACTATACCATGATGCTGAATTTCATGAGCAATGGCATTCACTCATTGGCTGCGTTGACAGCCGTAATCATGCTTGTGACGGCATTCATATATCCTCTGTTCGGACGAAACGGCTATTATTGCGCATGGGTTTGCCCTCTGGGATCATTGCAAGACCTTGCAGGGAGGGTGCCTACCCAAAAATGGCATATGGGTGCTGGTGTGGTAAAAGCGTTTACATGGTTGCGCCGTGCATTATGGTGCGTTCTGCTCATTTGGATGTGGACCGGAGTGTGGGTGAGCTGGATAGATTATGAGCTGTTCAGTGCTTTTGTGGTCAAGAATGCTCCCGCAGGAATGCTTATTGCCGGAGGTGTGGTTGTGTTGCTGTCGGTGTTTGTGCCCCGACCTTACTGCCGGTTTGTATGCCCCACCGGAACGCTTTTGCGCATGAGCCAGAATGTAGAATCTCCTAATGTGTGATGTTATGAACAAATCAATATGGCTTACGCTGCTGCTTGCGGCAGCCTTAGTAACAGTGAGTGCGCGGCTTGCGTGTGTGCAAAACCGTTGTGATTACGGGCATTCTGCCAATGAGGATGACGGCGGGGCAAAAGCTATCGACAATATTATGACGAGAGCGAGTGTGCGCCATTATACGGATGAAGCGCCCACCGACTCAATTGTACAGATATTGCTTCATGCGGGAATGGCGGCACATAGCTCAGGCAACAAGCAGCCATGGCGTATGGTTGTGCTTGTGGATGATGAGCTTAAAGACAGTATAGGCGCAGTGTTTCATAACATGAAGGCCACGGCCGAGGCTCCGTTGGCCATAGCCGTGTGCGGTGTGCCGGGAGAAACATTCAAGGGCGAGGGCGACGGCTACTGGGTGGCCGATTGTTCGGCAATGGCGCAGAACATAAACCTCGCCGCCCATGCAATGGGGCTCGGCGCAGTGACATGTGCTGTTTATCCACGTAAAGAGCGTGTGGCTAAAATCAGGGAGTTGCTTGAACTGCCTGACAGTATAGTGCCGTTTGCAATAATACCTGTCGGTTATCCCAAAGCCGCTACTACGGCCAAGGACAAATGGGATGAGGACAAGGTGAGCTATATGTAAGTGAATTGACAGTCAGTCGTCGTAACGACCACGGATTTTGTCCCATAGCGACTGCTTTTGGGTGCGTATATGTATATGCACCTTGGAGTCGTTTTTGTCAAGGAATATGATGGAAGAGTGAAGTACCAGAGCTACTTTATTCTCAAAATCCACGATTTTGTGTATATGGGTAAGTGGTATGGTATGGAATGGCGAAGATGGAGCAATGCTGTTTATTATGAGATTGCCATCATCGTCAATATAGAAATCGTGATTGTCCATAAGGTGCATGAACATAAGATCTATGTCAAGCTCGTCGGGAGAGGCGGGTCGTTTTGGAAATTTATGATATAATTCCTGTATTACCTGGTTATTGATCATGACTAAGGTTCGCGATAGATGTCGTGTAGTGTTTAAAAGTTCTTTTTGGCTTCGTGTGACAGGGAATTGAAATACACAATGCTGTATATTTAACGCCGCCGGCCAAGTAATGGTTCTTTGAGTTATCCCTATTTTAGTGTGTTGATGTATTTGTTTTTTATGATATTACCGTATTTATACGGGTTAAATCAACATATCCCTTAATGAAAAAAAAGAAGCGCGGCGACAAGATTGAGGTTTGTCGCCGCGCTATGTTTAGTTGCGATTAGGCGAGGAAGCCGAGGAGCACACCGGCAGCAACAGCCGAGCCAATTACGCCGGCCACATTGGGTCCCATGGCGTGCATCAGCAGGTAGTTGGAGGGGTCGTACTCCAGACCAAGGTTATTGGAAATTCGTGCGGACATCGGCACGGCAGAAACGCCTGCGTTACCGATGAGCGGATTGATTTTCTTGGACTTGGGCAAGAAGAGGTTGAAGAGTTTCACAAACAGCACGCCCGAAGTGGAGGCGATGATGAATGCCATGAAACCAAGGGCAAAAATACCGATTGTTTCAGTGGTAAGGAACTCTGAAGCCTGAGTTGATGCACCCACTGTCATGCCAAGAAGTATGGTGACAATATCGGTGAGGGCATTGGATGCGGTTTTTGCCAGACGGGTAGTCACGCCGCATTCACGAAGCAGGTTGCCAAAGAAGAGCATGCCGAGCAGAGGAATGCCGGAGGGCACCACAAAGCAAGTGAGCAAGAGTCCAACGATAGGGAATATGATTTTCTCGTTCTGAGTCACCGCACGTGCTGGTTTCATCTTGATAAGACGCTCTTTCTTTGTTGTGAACAGGCGCATGATAGGCGGCTGAATCACCGGAACGAGAGCCATATAGGAGTATGCCGATACAGCAATCGCACCCATGAGGTTCGGAGCGAGCTTGGATGAAAGGAATATGGCGGTTGGGCCGTCAGCACCACCGATAATGGCAATGGCACCGGCCTGATCGGGAGCAAACCCGAGCAGCAAAGCCACCATGTAGGCACCGAAGATACCGAACTGGGCGGCTGCGCCAATAAGCATGAGCTTGGGATTGGCAATGAGGGCCGAGAAGTCGGTCATGGCACCGATGCCGAGGAAAATCAGCGGGGGATACCAGCCGGCACTTACGCCATTGTAAAGAATATTGAGTACGGAGCCTTGCTCATAGATGCCTATTTCAAGTCCGGCTTCAGTGTTGAAGGGTATATTGCCTATAAGAATACCGAATCCTATTGGCACAAGTAGCATCGGCTCAAAGTCTTTCTTGATGGCGAGCCATATGAAGAAAAGACCCACCGCCAGCATCACGAAATGCTGCCAGGTAGCATTATAGAAACCTGTGAGATGCCAGAACTCACTAAGGTTGGATATTAAAAAATCGCCAAATGACATAGAATTAACTGATGTAAAGTGAAACAACTAATGGACTATGCCACGTGATTAGCCCTCAATTGAAAGGATTACAGCACCTTCAAGCACAGCGTCACCGGGATTTACGGAAATGGCTGTTACCTTGCCGTCACGACCGGCGTGGATGGCATTTTCCATTTTCATGGCTTCAAGCACGGCTACGGTGTCGGCAGCTTTCACGGTGTCACCAACTTTCACGGCTATAGACAGGATGGTGCCGGGAAGGGGAGCTTTGACCTGATAGCCGGAGCCGGTGGTAACGGGTTTGGAAATTATCTTTGCGCCGCTTTCAGTGCGGGGAGCAGCTGAAGGACGAGGAGCGTTGACAACTGTTACGGGCTTTTTGGTGGCATCGAGTTCCACTTTATAAGGAATTCCGTTTACTTCCACCTGCGCCACATTGTTGTCTATGTCGCCAATGGCTACTTTATAGGAGTTGCCGTTGATTTTATATTTATATTCTTTCATTGGGATAGTAGATTTATGAGAGTGAAACAATTAGTGGCGAGGCATTTCGCGCATGTTGTAGATTTTTGAGTTCCAAGGCGAGTAAGCGCGTTTCACTTTGTTGATAGTGAGCACGGTGTTCTCGCGGTCATGTGTGTCGAGATGCTCGTGGAGAGCCATGGCGATAGCAGCGATTTCTTCGCCGGTGTCATGGTCAGGGCGTTCGGTTTTCTCAACCTCCTTGAGATTGATGCCTTGTGAAGCTGCCTTGTTGCGGCGTGTAATCTTGGCACCTATCTTGCTGATGATGTAGAAGCATACGCTGAGAAGCAGGAGCGCACTGAACACGATGCACATGGCTATGATAGCCATTCCGAAGCCGTTCTCGTCCTGTTCGGCAAACATTTCCACTTTCTTGTTGGTCTCGCGGAGCACATTGGCGCTGGACGGAGTAACGGTGTTACCGAGTTCACCGGTGCGCACTTCCCAAGCATCCGGATTGCCAATGCCGCCTTCACCGTCCACTTTGCGGGCGTAAGACTGTCCGGGCAGAAGAGATGCCGGTATGGTGATCTCGTCAATGAGAGAACCGTCGGCATCATATATGCCTATCCAGTTTTCCTGGCCGGGAGTGAAGGTGATGTTGGTGTGGAATGTGCCTCGGGAGGGTTCGCCGTCGGCCCAGAATATCACGTGCTGGCGTTTTGCGATTCGTGTCAGGACATCGCCAAGCGGCACGGGATATTTTTTTACATTGTTGGAATCATTGCTGATGAAGATGCTTGAAATCTCCACCGGGGCAAAGTTGGAGTTGAACAGCTCGATCCATGCCGAGTAGCGACCGTAGTCATCCACATATCCTGAGTCGTTCTGCACCATTACCTCGTTGATGCGCAGCGATTTTCGGCCTTGAGCCTGAGCATTTGCCGCAGCCATCACAAGCACCAGGAGCAATATGATATATTTTTTCATGTAGTAACTCTTTAGTGAAGTCAATGGATGATTACAGAGGTATGTTGCCATGTTTTTTGGCGGGGTTGGTGAGTTTCTTTGTGGCGAGCTGCTGAAGAGCGCGGATCACGCGGAAACGGGTGTTGCGAGGCTCGATGACATCATCAATGTAGCCGTAGCGTGCAGCGTTGTAGGGGTTGCAGAACAGTTTGTTGTACTCTTCCTCTTTTTCCTTAAGTACTTTTTGAGGATCTTCGGATGCTTTAGCTTCCTTGGCATAGAGTACCTCAACAGCACCTGCGCCACCCATAACGGCTATTTCGGCAGTAGGCCAAGCATAGTTCATGTCGCCGCGCAGCTGCTTGCAACTCATCACTATATGGCTTCCGCCGTAGCTCTTGCGGAGTGTGACAGTGACTTTGGGCACTGTGACTTCACCGTAGGCATAAAGCAGCTTGGCACCGTGAAGTATCACACCGTTGTATTCCTGACCTGTGCCGGGAAGGAATCCGGGAACATCAACGAGCGTTACCAAAGGAATGTTGAACGCATCGCAGAAACGAACGAAGCGTGCGCCCTTGCGTGAGGCATTGCTGTCAAGCACACCGGCGAGGTATTTGGGCTGGTTGGCAACGATACCTACGGCCTGGCCGTTAAAGCGTGCGAAACCAACAATGATGTTCTTGGCATAGTTGCGCTGGATTTCAAGGAATTCGCCATTGTCAACTATGGCACCGATAACTTCGTACATGTCATAGGGGCGTGTAGCTGAGTCGGGGATGATGTCATTGAGAGAATCCTCAAGACGGTCAATGGGGTCGGAACAAGGAACCAACGGGGGCTCTTCAAGGTTGTTCTGAGGAATATAGCTGAAGAGCTTGCGGATGATCTTGAGGCAGTCTTCGCCGTCTTCGGCAGCAAAGTGAGCCACACCGCTCTTGGATGAGTGAACTTCGGCACCGCCAAGAGCATCCTGAGTCACATCTTCGCCGGTAACAGTCTTCACTACTTTAGGACCTGTGAGGAACATGTAGGATATTCCTTTGGTCATGATGGTGAAGTCGGTGAGTGCGGGTGAATATACGGCACCGCCGGCGCAGGGGCCGAGGATGGCACTGATTTGCGGAATAACGCCTGATGCAAGGATGTTGCGCTGGAAAATTTCGGCATATCCAGCCAGAGCATTGATGCCTTCCTGGATACGTGCACCACCTGAGTCGTTAAGACCGATAACGGGTGCGCCCATCTTCATGGCCATATCCATGATTTTGCATATCTTCTGAGCCATTGTTTCGCTCAGAGAGCCGCCAAACACAGTGAAGTCCTGTGCGAATACATACACAAGACGTCCTTCAATTGTGCCGTAGCCGGTTACAACGCCGTCACCAAGGAAGCTTTTCTTTTCCTGGCCAAAGTTGTAGCAGCGGTGGCGTACAAACATGTCAATTTCTTCAAACGATCCTTCGTCCAGAAGCTGTGCAATACGTTCACGGGCAGTGTATTTGCCGCGTTCGTGCTGTTTCTGGATGGCTTTTTCGCCGCCTCCCAGGCGGGCTTCGGCGCGCAGGGCTATGAGTTCCTGCACTTTTTCAAGCTGATTGCTCATTCTATAGTGAATTGTTTTTTATATGATAGATGGGAATAGCAATTATTTCTTATTTGGATCCTCGCAAAGCTCAATCAATGTGCCGCAAGTGCTCTTGGGGTGCAGGAAAGCGATGTTGAGACCTTCAGCACCTTTGCGGGGAGCTTTGTCGATGAGGCGGCCACCTTTTTCTTCTACTTCTGCCAGAGCATTTGCCACACCGTCTTCAATAGCGAAGGCAATGTGCTGAATGCCACCGCGGCCACCGTTGTTGGCTATGAATTTGGCTATGGCGCTATCGTCAGCGGTAGGCTCAAGAAGCTCAATTTTGGTTTGACCTACTTTGAAAAATGCGGTGCGCACTTTCTGGTCTGCAACTTCCTCAATGGCAAAGCATTTGAGTCCAAGCATGTTTTCGTAGAATGGGATAGCCTCCTCAAGCGAGGGAACGGCGATGCCCACGTGTTCAATGTGAGAAATGTCCATAACTGAAATGTATGTTAATTAGTTAATAATCGGTATGTTATCGTGATATAATAAAGGCATGGTGCACTACTGTCCATGTTAACAGTGCAAAATTAGCAAAATTTATCAGCCCATAGCAAAAAAACATCAAAAAAAGCAGCCGCGGTATGGCGGCTGCAATAGTGAGATAAGAACCGGTTCTTAGTCGGTAATGGGGTATTTGTGGCGTATGGGATCGTCATACTGTTCCTGTGCCTGACGCAGAATGTGGCGCATTTGCTTTGTGATTTGTTCGGTGCCCGGCTGACCGTAGATGTTGTGCATCTCTGAGGGGTCGTTCCACAGATCATATAGCTCCCAAGTGTCAATGTCGTTATAAAAATGGATGAGCTTGTAGCGGTCGTTGCGCACTCCGTAATGGCGTTTTACCATGTGTTCGGCGGGGTATTCATAGAAATGATAGTAGATCCAGTCGCGCCAATCATCAGGGTGCTCACCCTTGAGCAGCGGCAGTATGGACACTCCGTGCATGTCTTCGGGTGTCGCTACACCGGCTATGTCAAGGAATGTGGGTCCATAATCGATGTTCTGCACCATTTCAGATATGTCTCCGCGCGCGTCAAGCCCCTTGGGAAGATGCATAATAAGCGGAGTATTGAGCGATTCTTCATACATGAAGCGTTTGTCAAACCATCCGTGCTCACCCATGTAAAAACCTTGGTCGGAGGTATAGACCACCAGCGTGCTGTCAAGCATATTGTGTGTCTCCAGATAGTCAAGCACACGGCCCACATTGCGGTCAAGGGAAGCGACTGTTTTGGCATAGTCGCGCATGTAGCGCTGATATTTCCACTCGGTGAGGTCGTTTCCACTAAGCGAGTCGGCATAGAATTTCTCTATTATGGGGTTGTAATGCGCATCCCAGCGTGCGCGCTGTGCGGAGTCCATTCGGCCAAGGAAATATTCGTAGTTATGGCGCAGGCGGGTGTCCACTCCGGGATATATCATTTTGCAGTCATACACTATGTCCATGTCGTGTGGCGAGGCGATGGCCATTTCCTGCTCCTTGGCAGCCTGTCGGCCTGAGTAGTCATCATAAAAGTTTGCAGGCTTTTCAAAGAGTTTGTCTTCGTAAAGGTCAAGATCGCAGGTGTCGGCCATCCAGTTGCGGTGTATAGCTTTATGATGTATCAGGATGCAGAACGGTTTTGATTTGTCGCGTCCGTTCTCCATCCAGTCTATAGCCTTGTCGGTAATTATGTTGGTCAGATAACCGTGTTCGGTTATTGTGTCCCCGGACTGCAGTATGAAGTCGGGGTTGTAGTAGTCGCCTTGGCCCGGAAGTATCTCCCACCTGTCAAACCCGGTGGGAAGAGTATGGAGATGCCATTTGCCGAACAATGCCGTTTGATAGCCGGCCTTTTGCAGGTATTTGGGGAATGTTGGCTGCGACCCGTCAAAAGGTTTGCCGCTGTTGTCGGGAAATCCGTTGGCATGGCTGTGCTTTCCGGTCAACATGCATGCGCGTGACGGTCCACTGAGTGAATTTGCCACAAAGCTGTTGACAAATTTCACCCCGTCGTTGGCAATGCGGTCAAGATTGGGGGTGGATATATGGCGCTTGTCATAGCAGCTCATCATCTGGGCTGTATGGTCATCGGTCATGATATACACTATGTTGTAGGGCTTGTGCTCTGCATTGTTTTGCCGAGGAGTGCCTGCAGTGGCTTCGGCGACCATAGCGGTGGCAGCTATAGGGATAATAATGTGGGCTGTGGATGGGTTCATGGCATATAGTTTTGAGAATGCAAATATAATCAAAAATATGATGCCATGGAGTATGTGGGTGCAAATTAATGTGCAGCAGTGATGGCAGAAGCGATGTCTGACACATTCTCTCCGGCAGGACTGCAGAACAGTTGCAGTCCAAATTTCGGAGCTATGGCCACAAGGTGTTCAAAGATCTCGCTTTGCACGGCTTCGTATGCCGTCCATGCCGTGGTAGTGTAGCAGTAGATCTGCAGGGGGATTCCGTTTGGCCCGGGATCCATGATTCTTACTAAAATCTGCTGGTCGGTGCCGATAAGGGGGTGATGGAGCAGATAATGGCACATATAGGCCCTAAGCAAGCCAAGGTTGGTGTCGATGCTTCCGTTCACGCATGCCACAGCAGGGTTGTAGAACATGCCTTTGGTCTGTACACGGGTGATGAACTCATTCATGCCGGGAAGTGTTTTTACGCTTTTTATCAGCTCAGGCGTGGCGGGTTTCACGCTTTCCACATCTACCAGCATGGAGCGCGATATGAGCCTGTAACCGCTGTCGCTCATGCCGCGCCAGTTCTGAAATGATGTTGACACCAATGTGTAGGGCGGCAACGTGACTATGGTGTTGTCCCAGTTTTGTACTTTGACGGCGGTAAGTGACACATCAATGCATATGCCGTTGGCTATAGTGGAGGGCACAACGATCCAGTCTCCGACATGAAGCATGTCGTTTTGCGACAGCTGTATGCCGGCTACGAATCCTAGTATGCTGTCGCGGAACACCAGCATCAGAGCCGTTGCGAATACTCCTACGCCGGCAAGGAGAGCTGCGGGAGATTTGTCAAAAATGATGCATAGTCCTATAATCGTGACAATGATCCACACCACTCCTTTAGCCACATTGAGAATCCCCTTAAGCGGCAGATTGCGGGTATTTTCCTTGCGGTCAAAACGCGTCCAGATGAATGTAAGCACTGCGTTGATGGCAAGGGCAGTGACTATGACGGTGTAGAGCGTGGCCAGAACTTCCAGTACGTGCAGGATAAGCGATTTGGGCTGGAACGCAAACGGGAGCAGCCCGAGAAACACCAGCGGAGGTATTATATGGCTGCATTTGGAGAACACACGCTGATGTATCAGATCGTCACCCATGTCGGTGTGACGCCACCTTACAAGCTGTCGGGTGCCGATAAGTATCAGCTTGCCAAGGAGCCATGATATCAAGAAGGCTACTGCTATTATTATGGCCACGTAGAGAGTTTCCTCGGTGGTATGATTGCGGCCCAGTCCGATTTTGTCAAGGAATGAGTCGATGTTGCTGAGCAGCCATACGGCAACATCATGAGTGGGAATTATATCGGCAAGCATAATGAGTGATGAATTATAGTTTACATTTTAACATCATGTCCGCTCTCTTTGTTCCATAAAAAAAACAGCCCGGTGTGAAGCCGGGCTGCTGGACTGTGGATGATATATGTTTATTTCTTAGGACCCATTTCCATGATGAGTTCGCCACCCTGCATTATGTCGGAATGCATGATGTAGGGCTTGTCGTAGGGTTTGCCGTTGAGTTTCACGGAACGTATGTACATGTTTTCAGGCGAATTGTTGACGGTTTTGATTACAAATTTGCCGCCGGGAACAGCAAATTCCGCTTCATCCCACATGGGAGAACCAAACCAGTAACGGCCTGAAGCCGGCTCAACCTGATAGAATCCAAGAGACGAGAGTATGTACCATGCTGACATCTGTCCGGCATCCTCGTTACCTGACATTCCGTCGGGTGCTGCTTTGTAAAGATTGCGGCATACATAGCGCACTTTTTCAGCGGTTTTGTCAGGCTGACCGAGCATGGAGTAGATGTAGAGAGTATGGTGGCTCGGTTCATTGCCGTGGGCATACTGACCGATAAGGCCTGAAATGTCGGGTGACGCATCGTCACCTTCCAGCTGTGAGCTTGCAGTGAAGAGGGAATCAAGTTTGGCAAGCATGTTTTCGCGAGAGCCGAAACATTGCTCCAGACCATCAATATCGTGTGGCACAAGCCATGTGTATTGCCAAGCATTGCCTTCGCAATAATCATCGGCGCGGTGTTCGGTCTTGAACGGCGAGAACGGTGTGCGCCATGAACCATCGGCCATGCGTCCACGAATGAAGTGTGTTGCGGGGTCAAAGTAATGACGGTAGGAATGGCTGCGCTCAGTGAATTTGCGCATGGTGGCAGTGTCGCCCATAGCTTCGGCGGCACGTGCTATTGCAGCATCGGCAATGGCAAACTCCATGTCAAAGGCAATAGCCTCAGTCATTTTGTCGCAAGGGATGTAGCCATATTCCACATGCATACCGTAGCCACGGGCAGTGTCAGTAGCGGTTTTGAGCAATGCGGCATAGGCTTTGTCGCGGTCAAGGCCCGGAGCTTGCTTCACAATGGCATCAGCCACAGCAATTATACCCGGGTTGCCTACCATACAGTCGGTTTCATTGCCCCAAAGGTGCCAAACCGGGAGGCGTCCCTGCTCATCGGCTATGCGCACCATGGTAGATGCGAATTTTCCTGAAAGTTCGGGATTGATGATGGATGTCAGAGGAAGAGCCGCACGATATGTGTCCCAAAGAGAGAATATAGTGTAGTTGGGAGCATTTTTGTCGCCTTTGTGCACCTTGAGGTCAGCACCGTAATATGATCCGTCAACATCGTTGAATGTGGCAGGCACTATCATTGTGCGATATAGTGCTGAGTAGAATTTTGTGCGCTCTATCGAGTCGTTGGTAGTGATTTTGATGCGGCTGAGTTCATCATTCCATGCTTTGTCGGCAGCCTTGCGGGTGGCATCAAAGTCCCATCTCGGAAGTTCTGCGGCCATATTGGCTTTGGCACCTTCAATGGATGTGGGCGATATGGCAACCTTCATAAGCACTTGTTCGGCAGAATCGGTGGCAAACGAGGCGCGGCCATACATGTTGTTTTCACCCTTTAGCTCCCATGAAGTCATAGGCTTGGAAAGCTCGGCATAGAAATATACTTTTTGGTCTTTTGCCCAGCCGGTGGAGTAGCGGTAGCCCTGCACATGTGTGGAATCGACAGCCTCAATGTGAGTTTCGGTAGGTTTGTCCCAACATCCGCCGTTCTCAAGGTCAAATACTATGGCTGCGGAATCGGTGGCAGGGAAGGTATAGCGGTGCATGCCCACACGGTTGGTGGCGGTAAGCTCTGCAAGCACGTTGTAACGGCTCAACGGCACGCTATAATAGCCGGGTACGGAGATTTCTTTTGACCGGTCAGCGTAGCTCCAAAGGCCGCTTCCGGGTATGGAGTCATTGCCTCGGGAATAGGTTACATCTCCTACCACGGGCATTACGGTGACATCAAACAGGTCTCCTATGCCTGTGCCTTCAAGATGGGTGTGGGAGAAACCGATTACGGTGGAGTCGCTTTCATGGTAGCCTGAGCACCAGTCCCATGTCTCCGACACGCTTGTCGGACCTAACTGTACCATGCCGTAAGGCACGTTCGCGCCCATGAACACATGCCCGTGGCCTCCGGTGCCTATGTGGGTGTTCACGTAGGCGGTGTAGTCTGATGCTTGGTTGTCGGCTTTTTGTGAGCATGCTGCCAACAGTAGCGGAGCGGCCCACAATAAATGCTTTGCTTTCATATTGATTGGTTTACTTTTTGGGTTTGTCGGTCAATTTGAATTTGAGAGTACCACCCTGCATGAGCCTGTCATGACTGATGCGGAAATCTTTGAGCGGTTTGCCGCCGAGGGTCATTTCGCTGATATAGACAGATTCCGGAGACTCTTTTTCCACTTCTATTTGCAGTTTTGTGCCAGATGGATCGGTTATGGTAACGGAATCAAATACCGGTGATGTAAGTGTGTACATCGGCTCTCCCGGGCAATCGGGGTAGAATCCCATCATTGAGAATATGGCCCATGCTGACATTGTGCCTGTGTCATCATTGCCGGGAATACCGTCGGGTTTGGTGGTGAAATGCTTGGCAAGTAACTCGCGTACCTGCTTCTGTGTACGCCATTCCTCGCCTTTTACGCGGCTGAAAAGGTAGGGATAGGCTATGTCGGGTTCGTTGGCCGGATCGTAGAGGCCTTCGTCAAACACCATTTGCAGTTTGTCAACAAATTTCTTGTTGCCGCCCATTAATTTTATCAGTCCGGGCACATCGTGAGGAACGAAGAATGTGTAGTTCCATGCACTTCCTTCATGGAATCCCGGTACCGGCTCAAAGTTTTCTCCCTGACGGGGATTGAACGGGGTGAGGAACGAGCCATCCTGCATGAGAGGACGCAACGTACCGCTCTCTTTGGAGTAGTAGTGTCTGTATCCCTTGGCACGCTCTGCAAGCTGGCGGGCAAACTCTTTGTCTCCTTTTTGTGCGGCAAGCCATGCCAGAGCATTGTCGGCCACATAGTATTCAAGTGCGTGTGACACGGAATTGTCGCCGCTGAGATCGGCAGCATGTGTGCCCATGGGAACATAGTGCCGGGTAAGATACGGATCAATGTCGGGGCGCATAAGGTTGCTGTCGCCGGGAAGGGTGGCAGAGCGTTTCATGGCCTCATAAGCTGCGTCCAAGTCAAAATCCTGAAGCCCCTTGCGCCATGTATCAACAATTACCGGTATGGCGGGGTCGCCCTCCATAGTGAATGTTTCACGGCCATAAAGTTCCCATTTGGGGAGCCAGCCCCATTCCTTGCTCATGTCAACCATGGAGCGTACCATGTCAATCTGCCGTTCGGGATATGCAAGGGTCATGAGCTGATGCACATTGCGGTATGTGTCCCAGAGCGAGAATACTGTGTAGCGCTGATGTCCTTCGGGAACGGTAAGATTTTCAAATCCTTCCATCTGAGGGTATTGGCCGTTGACATCTGTCAGAATGTTGGGGTGGATGAGCGCGTGATATAGGGCTGTGTAAAATACCTGTTTCTGCTCATCGGTGCCACCGGTCACGGCAATGCGTCCCAAATCATTACGCCATTGTGTGCGCGCTTCGGCCAGTATTTTGTCAAAATCCTTGCCTTTCTGCTCTTTTTCAAGATTTTCGCGGGCATTGGCTATAGAGACATATGAAATACCCAGTGACACTTCAATTTGTTCACCCGGCTTGAGGTCGCGGTAGCTCCACCAGTAACCTATATCATCGCCGCTGAGGTCGCGGCCATACTGTGTATAGAGCTTGTATGTGCCGTCGTCGGGAGTCCATTCGGCTTCCACGCCGGTCATTTCGGGTTGCATTTTCCAGTAGCCGCTTGTGGAGGGTTTCTTGCTTACACGTGCCACGAAATATACAGGAAAAACTTTTTGAGGGTTGTAGCAGAAAGTGCCGAGAAGTTTTGAACCTTCAATTTCAGTATCGCTCACGCGACGCACTGTGGCTCCGCTTTCGTTGGTCAGTCCCTGGCCGAGATTTATCAGAATGTTGCCGTCGCCGCCCGGGAAAGTGTAACGCTCTACCGCTGAGCGGGCAGTAGCGGTGGCTTCGGTGATAATGTCGTATTTGGAAAGTTTGTTGGTATAATATCCGGGAGAAGCTTTCTCCTCGGTATAGGCCGAGCCGTATTCCTTGTAGTTGACATTCAGAGGCCCTGTAGTGGCCATGGTGAGCAGGGAACCCATGTCTGGACATCCCACGCCGCTCAGTGAGCCATGGGCGTAGCCGGTAAAGAATTTGTTTTTGAATTCATAGGGAGTGGACCACCAGCGGGCATCTTTGTCAAAGACATTTGTGTCGGATCCCATCACATTGAACGGTACCACCGACATCATGCCGTTTGGTACAATGGCTCCGGGATTGGTGGTGCCGAAATTGGATGTGCCTACAAAAGGATTGACCCATAAGGTAGGGTCATCGTGGGTTTCAGCAGCGGATGCGCCGAGCCATAATGTGGCAGCAACCGCAGTGGCTAAATAGCGGAAATTCATAGGGGGCTATATAGTTATGGTATTAGTAATCTTTTAGCTGCAAAGATAGGTAACTGTCATGATATTTGCAAATTCAATACTGTCATGGTGGCTTGGGCAGGCATGTAAACAAGTATATCCGCTGCTTGCTGATTTAGCGGCGGATATACAGAATATGGATGAGTGTGTTATTGCTGTCAGTCTTTTACCAGATCCATACCACGGTTTATGGCCTCGCGGTTGAGGGGCAGCAGATGATGGTGACGCTCCGGAAGTGCTTTTTTCAGCCCGGCCATTACGGAGTCAACCGACACTATCGGACGAATTTTAAGCAGTGCTCCAAGTACAATCATGTTGTAGGTCTTGGCATTCTTCATCTCAAAAGTGGCATCCATGGCATCAACGCGATAAACATTGATATCGGTGCGTTGCGGCATACGGTGAATACCGTAGGAATCGTAGATGAGTGTGCCCCCGGGCTTCACTTTGCTTTCAAATTTGTCAAGGCTCTGCTGATTGAGGATTACGGCTGTATCGTAGGTGTCAAGTACCGGTGATGAAATTTTGGCATCGCTTAATATCACGGTTACATTTGCAGTACCTCCACGTTGCTCGGGACCGTATGAGGGCATCCATGTGATTTCAAGGTTGTCCATAAGTCCGGCATAAGCCAGAATTTTGCCCATAGAGAGCACGCCTTGTCCACCGAAACCGGCTATAATTATCTCTTCTTTCATTTGGCAGTGTTTTTGAGGTCGCCCAGCGGGTATGCCGGGAACATGTTTTCTTCCATCCATTTGTTGGCCTTGGCGGGGGTGAGTTTCCATCCGCTGTTGCATGTGCTCACTATCTCCACCACAGATGTGCCACGGCCTGCAAGTGAGTTCTCAAACGCAGCTTTGATTGCGGCTTTGGCCTTGCGCACTGCTGCCGGCGTGTGCACAGCCTGGCGTGTTACAAGGCATGTGCCCGGCAACTCGGCCAAAAGGTTGGATATTTTCAGCGGATAACCATTGAGGTCCACACGGCGTCCGTAGGGCGTGGTGGCGGTGACCATTCCTTCAAGGGTGGTTGGGGCCATCTGACCACCGGTCATGCCGTAAATGGCGTTGTTGATGAATATTATGGCTATGTTTTCACCACGATTGGCAGCGTGGATGGTTTCGGCGGTGCCTATGGCAGCCAAATCGCCGTCGCCCTGATAGGTGAATACCAGTTTGTCGGGATTTAGTCGATGTGCGGCGGTAGCCACTGCAGGAGCACGGCCATGAGCTGCCTCTATCCAGTCAATGTCGATATAGTTGTAGGCAAAAACGGCACACCCCACAGGAGCGATGCCTATGGCTATGTGTTCAGCGCCCATTTCTTCTATTACTTCAGCTACCAGTTTGTGCACTACGCCATGAGAGCATCCGGGGCAATAGTGCATGTGGTTGTCGTTGAGCAACCGTGGTTTTGCATAAACGCGGTTCTCTTCTTTAATGATGTCTTCGCGGTTCATGATGCTCATTTGTTAGGATTAGCGTCGGGAAAATGTTTCAGCATCTGGTCAAGCACTTCCTGAGGATTGGGCACGTTGCCACCCATGCGTCCGTAATGGAATATGGGTACACGGCTTTCGGCGGCGAGACGCACATCCTCAATCATTTGGCCGGCATTGAGCTCCACTACGAGAATACCTTTGACGCGGTGGCTAAGCTCAGAAATGATTTTTTCAGGGAACGGCCAGAGGGTTATGGGCCGGAGCAAACCGACTTTAATGCCTTTGGCTCGTGCCTCTTCAATGGCTTTCAGACAGATACGGGCAATGGATCCGAATGCCACAAACAGATACTCGGCATCGTCAGTGAAATATTCTTCATAACGAACCTCAGCATCACGAATGGCTGCATAGGTGCGCTGATAACGCTCGTTGTTTTGCTCCATTTTGTCGTCGTCAAGCTCCAGAGTGGTAAGCACGTTGGGCTTGCGTGTCGCGGGACGTCCTGTGACAGCCCATGGGCATTGTTCGGCAATTTCACGCTCGGTGCGGCGCGGACGCACGGGAGGTAGCACTACTTTCTCCATCATCTGGCCTACAATGCCGTCGGCCAGAATCATGGCAGGTGTACGGTATTTGAATGCGAGGTCAAATCCCAATCCCACAAAATCGGCCATTTCCTGAACTGTGGCAGGGGCAAGGACTATCAGATGGTAGTCGCCATGACCACCGCCTTTGGTTGCCTGGAAATAGTCGCTCTGTGATGGGTGAATGGTGCCCAGTCCGGGACCTCCGCGCATAACATTGATGATCAGCGCGGGCAATTCGCCTGCGGCTATATAACTTATGCCTTCCTGCATAAGGCTTACGCCGGGGCTGCTGGACGATGTCATGACTGCTTTGCCGGTAGATGCTCCGCCATACACCATGTTTATGGCAGCCACTTCGCTTTCGGCTTGAAGCACAACCATGCCGGTGGTTTCCCACGGCATCAGAGCTTCCAAAGTTTCAAGCACTTCGCTCTGCGGAGTGATGGGGTAACCGAAGTAACCGTCGCAACCGTAGCGTATGGCTGCGTGGGCTATGGCTTCGTTGCCCTTCATCAGTTTTATCTCCTCTTCCATATGTGATATTTTGTTTTTTAACTGATTATTTTTGCACTACGCGAAACACTTCAATGCATCCGTCGGGGCACACGGTGGCGCATGCGGCGCATCCTATACATTTTTCCGGATCCTTGGGATAAGCGTAATGATAACCGCGATTGTTCACCTCTTTGGGCTGAAGTGAGAGCACATCCACAGGACATGCCACCACGCAAAGGTCGCATCCTTTGCATCGCTCTTCATTGATGATAACGGCTCCTGATATTTTAGGCATAATGTAACTGAGTTAGATATGTTGTGTTTCTAATACACAATACAAAAATAGTCAAAGTTTCGTAGAATCACGTTTTTTAACATTTACTTAACCTATGGCACATTTGTTGCAAAAATGTGCCATAATGGGAGGCTTTAGTGCAATATGCTGATTCTTATACGTTTCCCCTTTAATTTTTGAGGTGAACACAATTCTACAATCTTTTCGGCGTAATCTTTGGGCACTGCAACGAGCGCGTTATGGTCGCGCAAAGTTATGGTTCCGATGTGTGATGCAGTGAGGTCGGTATGTGCCAGCAGGTATCCTACAATGTCACCTTTGGATATTTTCTCTTTTTTGCCTGCATTTATGTGCAAGGTGGTCATGGAAGCCGTGATGGTGTCGGGATTATTGCCGTCAGGCACCCATGAGCGGTCGGTGACAATATATTCGGGTATGTTTTCTCCCTCGGATGTAATCACATACACTGTGCCCCGGGCGTTCATGCGGGCTGTGCGGCCGTTGCGATGTGTCCAGCTTTCAGTGCTTGGAGGCATGTGGTAGTGAACAACGCTTGACACCCCTTCCACATCTATGCCTCTTGATCCGAGATCGGTGCTGACAAGTATCGGCGTGGTGCCGTTGTGAAGCAGAGTCAGGGCATTGTCTCGGTCCATTTGTTCAAGACCGCCGTGGTACAATCCTACAGGAAATCCTTCCTTGCGAAGAATAGAGTGTATGCGTTCGGCACTTTCTCTATGGTTTACGAATACTATCACTTTTCCATTGGGCAGAGAGTGCAGGAGCCGGATGAGTGTGGACGCTTTGTCGCGTTCGGGACTTGGTATCTCCACTATCTGAGTGCGTTTGGCCGGGTGCGCGTTCTGCTGCGCTTTTATGACTACTGGGTCGTTTACCGGCATGTAAGGGGGCAATTCTGCAAGTTCGGTGGCACTGGTGAGTATCACTCTCTCGGGTCGGTGTATGCGGCGTACGATGCGGCTCATCTCGTCGGCAAACCCCATTTCCAGGCTTTTGTCATATTCGTCCAGCACGAGTATCCGTGTCTGTTCTATGCTCAGTGTTTTCCGTTGAAGATGGTCGAGAATGCGCCCCGGAGTGGCGATAATTATGTCAGGTGATGGCGTCAGGGAGGAAACTTCATCCAGCATCCTGTGTCCACCGTATAGTACGGTTGTTTTGAATCCTGAGGCAATGGGGCGTATGACATCATAAATCTGGAGTACAAGCTCTCGGGAAGGTGCAAGCACTACGGTCTGTACTTTCCCGTTGGGGGAGTGCATGGCAGAGAGCAGATTGGCTGCAAATGCCAGTGTTTTTCCCGATCCTGTGGGTGCTATAAGCACTGCTGCGGGGTGACGGAGATTAAGCATTTGCTGTTGCATGGCATTGAGTTGCCCGATGCCATGGCGCAGCTCGATATTTTTGGTTATGAGTTTTGAGTCCATGTATGGGTTTGTGTTCGTTTTGTTTCGCATAGACAAATATATAACAAAAACACATGATTTTCCCAACTCCCCTCAGAAAAAATGTGTATATTTGCGGATGCAGACCGCACTGTAGCCACGCCAGTAGGTTGGGTTTGGTGCCTTTCCCATTTGGCAAGAGGCTGGAGGGTGGAATGTGTTTTTCAAAAGCGTTTATCCGCGCTGATTCTTGACTGCTTGAAATTCTCGCAAAATTTCATATTCATGTCAAGGATTGAGCAACGGTAGATGCCCGTGGATATGTAGTTGTTTTCATACGGCACAATGTTTCGTGAGAAATATGGCCGGATGTATTGATTGCATATACTGGCGTGGGCTTCTGCGTGTTATCCTAAGAAAAATGTTACCTCTTTGATTATCAGAGAGTACAAGCAAGGATAGCGAAAACGAGAACCGAGAAAGAACCACGTAAGGTAACAAGACAAGAAAAGAGGTCGGCTGACCTCTTTTTTGTTACTCCACTATAATTGGGATTGTTACCCGGTAATGTAAATACTCATTGAAAAGTGGGCCGGTCGCTCATTGAAAAATGGGCCACCACGGGGAGCCTAACCGTCGATATTTTTCCTTA
>ERZ1027273.9-NODE-9-length-94899-cov-9.592921_pt1 | contig 94899 bp, 94 predicted proteins | sample MGYA00519256_ERZ1027273 | MGnify/ENA primary metagenome ERZ1027273 (study PRJEB26926, sample SAMN06164431) | human gut metagenome | biome: ENVO:00009003; feature: ENVO:2100002; material: ENVO:00002003 | host: Homo sapiens | place: USA | collected 2012 ...
TAATATCAAATATAGTATAGCATATCTAAAAGAAAAATTCAACCATGTTGATTTTTCAAATGAAGCTATTTTATACTTTGATATTTACGTCTATTTGTTAGGCTAACCGCAAAGTTACTTCCTCCCATTCAGCCCGAACTTCCTTGTATACGCATCAAAGTCAACATAGCAGTGATCCATATCAACATCGCCGTCGATTCCGCTGATACTGCCCTCCCACGAATACTGCCACATAAAATATGTTCCGCTGTATGCAGGCTTGTCGGTGTCAACGTGAGCCACCCACACGGGATACTTTGAAAGCGCCGTCATATCAAGGTAGCTGTTAAAAAACGAAGCGTAGGAATATACGACAGGCAGATAGCCTGCGTTTGCTATCTCCTCGCAGAACGCTTCCGTCATTGCAGTGAGGGTCTGCTTTGAATAGCCGTTCTTTACATACCACTGATCCTCTATATCAAATACTACGGGGTAGCTTATCTCATAGCCGGAAATAAGGCTGAGTACGAATTTAGCCTCATCTCTCGCTTCTTCTACCGTTTCGGCATAGCAGTAGTGATACACTCCGGCAGGAATGCCGTTTTGCATAGCGCCTTTCATGTTTTCGTGGAAATATGTATCGCTTGTCATAGGGTAATCGTCGCTTATCCTGCCACGGCTTGAACGTATCATAGCAAAGTCGATGCCCGAACTTTTAACCTTTGCCCAGTCTATCGTGTCGCCCTGCGCCCACGAAACGTCAATTCCCGTCAGTGCGTCTGTTGTATACAGCGATATAGTTTCGACAGACATTGCCGAGTTGTCATAGGCTCTGCGGTTGTCGGTGACGCTGCCGTTTTCGCTGTTTGTGAACATACCCTTCAGCGTATATGAACAATCGTTTCCGAGCGTCATAGCGCCTGTGTTTATGACCTGCGCATTGTTTCTTATCTCCAGCTTTCCGCCGATATAGCTTTTTGCATTGAAGCGTACAGTGCCTGTCACACCTATCTCGCCGTAAGAGGTAAAGTCCGAATTCACATCAAGAGTTCCTGCGAATGCCGTCTGTGCCGTATCGGAAAGCAGTGTAACGCCCGACAGCGAAACCGCAGATCTTCCGCTCGCAGACATCGTACCGTCAATATCCAGAGCAGAACCGCCGTAGGTATTGAGCGTGCCGTTTATTATAAGCGATGCGCCGTTATCCGCAACAAGTCTGCCCTTTATATCAAGGGTAATACCGTATGGCACGGTAACGGATGTTCCGCTGAGCAGTACCATCACAGTACCTGCCGGTACAGTAAGGCTTTTGCCGAGTGTTATATTGCTTTTTATGTAATAGGTTCTGTCCGCCGCAAGCACGGAGGTGCCGTCCCAGGTGTAAGGGTCAGCCGCCGCCGCAACCGGAAGCGACACGGAACATAATATGAACAGTGCCGACAGAAAACCGGCGATTATCCGTTTTCTTAATTTCATTTGCTTTTCCTTTCGGATTATCTCAGCTGTTTTGTTTACCGGATACTTATCCAAGATAATTATGTCATATTCCGCACCGTTTGTCAATATTCACGGCGGTGCGACAATTCCCGACGTTACATTTTTCGTCATTCCGACAGTATTCCCCGTCCTTATTTGTACACAGTTACAATATATTAAGCACGATGCGTTATTGACAGTACCGTAAAAAAGGATTATAATTTCTATATCTATGGGCTTTGCCCGAACAAAATTAAACAATGTTGTACGGTAGAATATATGAACAAATATGTAAGAAATATGACGCAGGGAAGTGAGCTTAAGCACATACTTATGTTCACTCTGCCCTTGCTTGCGGGAAATCTGTTCCAGCAGTTTTATAATATAGTCGATTCGGTAATAGTCGGACGTTATCTCGGTCACGAGGCACTGGCGGCGGTCGGTGCGACAGGCTCGATTACGTTCCTGTTTTACACGCTGTGTAACGGACTTTCGGCAGGTGCGGGAATACTGATAGCGCAGAGCTTCGGAGCGGGGCGGCACGACGATGTAAAGCGTTTTATCGCAAACTCGGCTTATGCGCTCGGCTTTGTAGGTCTGGGGCTGACGATTATTTCGGTAGCCTTTGCGCATCTTCTTTTGCAGATGCTCGACACTCCCCAGAACATACTTGCAAACGCTGCGGACTATATGCGTACTGCCTGTGCAGGAACGATTGCGGTAGCAGGCTACAACTGGATAAACTCGGTGCTTCGTGCGCTCGGGGATTCGAAAACTCCGCTGTATTTTCTTATTGTCGCAAGTATACTGAATGTCGGGCTTGACCTGCTTTTTGTAATGGTATTCGGTATGGGGGTAGTCGGTGCGGCGCTCGCTACAGTTATCGCACAGGGAGTTTCCGCTGTCGGAAGTATTTTGTTTGCGGTAAAGAAGAACGAATATTTCCGGCTGAAAAGAGAACATCTCAGGCTTCGCAGGGAGCAGTTTGTACGTTGTATGAAAACTGGTACTCCCATAGCTTTGCAGAATGCGCTTGTTTCCGTGTCGATGATCTCACTTCAGAAGACCGCAAACTCATTCGGAGATATAGTAGTTGCCGCATACACTGCGACAATGCGTGTAGAACAGCTTATACAACAGCCCTTCAATTCGCTCGGCACGGCACTTTCGACCTTTGCAGGTCAGAATGTCGGAGCGGCAAAGCCCGACAGGGTGGTAAAAGGCTATCACCGTTCAATGCTTATATCGACCGCTTTCGGTTTGCTGATGCTCGGTGTGTTCGCTTTTACAAGCAGATATATAGTCGGCTTCTTCGTTGCCGAAGAACAGGTTATAGATATAGGCGCAAAGGCGCTTTTGCTGTCTGCCTGCTTCTATGTTCCGCTGGGCTTTATCCACACGACAAGAGGACTTTTAAACGGTGCGGGCGATGTAGGGTTTGCCTTCCTGAACGGACTTGCCGAGGTAGTCGGCAGAATAGGCTTTGCGGCAATACTTGTTAATATACCCGGAGTGGGAATGTGGGCGGTATGGACAACGACCTGTCTTACCTGGGTGCTGACAGCTGTAATGTGTCTTATCAGATATAAGGGCGGCAAATGGCGGAAAAAATGTCTTGTTGATATTGAAGCCGCAGAAACGGAGGTAATTCATGCTGAGCAATAAAACGCAAGCCGAAAAAAGCGAAACATTTCTGCTGGCACACGCATTGCTATTGTTTGTGCTGTCACTGCTTGTCGGGGTGCAGGGCGTATTCGAGATAATCGACTATATGCCGCACATTATATCGGCAGGCTGTATAAACTGCGGAGCGTATGCGGCATCTATACCGTCTACTCTTATAATGTATCTGTGGTTTTCTGTTTCTGTAGCGGTCTTTTATTACAGGGAAAGCAGAAAAATGTTCACCCTTATCCCCTATATGTGCATTATAGGCATAGCGCCGAGCCTTGTGTATGACTTGTCGTTCATATCGGAAAACGGCTTTGTTTCCGGCGGAGAATATAATGTAATGCTGTATCTTGTTATGGATATATTTCTTCTTCTGGACTCGATAGTTATGATACAGCTTGTGCGAGGTACAATGAGCAGAAAAGCCGCTATGATATGTCCTGCGATATATCTTATTACGGGGCTTATATACTTTTCGAGCGTTTTCGTTTTTTACGGCTCGGTCGAGGGTACTAATTTCATGGGATATTATTTCTGCAACAGCGTGACGAATATCGTATTTTCGCTGTCGCTGTTCCGCTTTGTAGATGTGTTGTATCCTGCAAGAAAAAAAGGAGCAGAAGATGGAGAATAAGTACATAGCGCTTACATTTGACGACGGACCGAACACGGTCACAACCCCGCAGGTGCTTGAAATGCTGAAAAAGCATAACGTTACGGGCAGCTTTTTCCTTGTAGGCAATAACATAAACGAGGAAAGCGCAAGAACAGCCCGTGAATGCTTTGAGTACGGCTGTGAGATATGCAACCACAGCAGGACGCACAGTGCGATGCCTCAGCAGACAAGCGAAGAAATAAAGGCAGAAATTGAATACACGAACGACAAAATAAAGCAGATAACAGGCGGTATCGCCCCGAAATTTTTCCGTCCGCCGTATATTGCGCTTTGCGACAGTATGTATGACGATATACCGCTGACATTTATCTGCGGAAACGGTGCGGAGGACTGGCTTGACGAAATATCCGCAGAAGAACGCAGTAAGCGTATAATCGCTCAGGCGCAAAACGGTATGATAATACTTCTGCACGATATGGAGGGCAATTTCCGCACGGTACAGGCACTCGATACGATAATACCGGAGCTTAAAAGGCAGGGATATACATTTGTGACGGTAAGCGATCTTTTCGCAAAGTGCAAGGTAACACCCCGAAAAAGAGTTATATATTCAAATGTGCTGACGGACTGAAAAATTTGCGGATTTACGCCGTGCTGTTTTATTCGATTTCTTTATAAAAAGTACTTGCATTTTATCCGCTTTTTTGGTAAAATAAAATATGAGCGCAGAAGTATAAAAATATGCGTGAAATTTGTATTTCTTGAGGACAGCCTCATACAAATAAAGTAAAAGCGAAAGGATCATTACCATGAGCAAATTAAACAAGAAGAATGTAGAAGATTTACAGGTAAAGGGCAGAAAAGTCCTTGTTCGTGTAGACTTCAACGTACCTATGAAGGACGGCAAGATCACAAACGACAACAGAATCCAGGCCGCACTTCCTACGATCAATAAGTTAGTTGAGAACGGTGCAAAGATAGTTCTTTGTTCACATCTCGGCAAGCCGAAGAACGGTCCCGAGGACAAGTTCTCTCTTAAGGCTGCTGCAGAAAGACTTGCAGAGCTTGTTAATACAAAGGTTGTTTTCGCTAAGGACGATACAGTAGTAGGCGAGAACGCAAAGAAGGCAGTTGCAGAAATGAAGGACGGCGAGATAGTTGTTCTTGAAAACACACGTTTCCGTGGCGCTGAAGAAACAAAGAACGGTGAAGCATTCGCTAAGGAGCTTGCAGATCTCGTTGACGACGATGTATTCGTAATGGACGCTTTCGGTTCTGCACACAGAGCACACGCTTCTACAGCAGGCGTTACAAAGTTTGTTAAGGAAACAGCAGTAGGCTACCTTATGAACAAGGAAATCGAGTTCTTAGGCAACGCTGTTGAAAACCCCGTAAGACCTTTCGTTGCTATCCTCGGCGGTGCTAAGGTTGCAGACAAGCTGAACGTTATATCAAACCTCCTCGAAAAGTGCGACACACTTATCATCGGCGGCGGTATGGCTTACACATTCTTAAAGGCTAAGGGCTATGAAGTAGGTACATCACTCGTTGACAACGAGAAGATCGACTACTGCAAGGAAATGATCGAAAAGGCTGAAAAGCTCGGTAAGAAGCTTCTTCTCCCCATTGATACAACAATTGCAAAGGAATTCCCCGATCCTATCGACGCTGAGATCGAAGTAAGCGTTGTTGACGCTGACAAGATTCCTGCTGATATGATGGGTCTTGACATCGGTCCTAAGACAATGGCTCTGTTCGCTGATGCAGCTAAGTCAGCTAAGACAGTTGTATGGAACGGTCCTATGGGCGTATTTGAAAACCCCGTATTAAAGAAGGGTACAGTTGCTGTTTGCGAAGCTCTTGCAGAGGCAGACGCTACAACGATCATCGGCGGCGGCGACTCGGCTACAGCTGCTATCAACCTCGGTTATGCAGACAAGATGAGCCACATCTCAACAGGCGGCGGTGCTTCTCTTGAATACCTCGAAGGTAAGGTACTTCCCGGTATCGCTTGCATTCAGGACAAGTAAAAATAACGAGGGCGGATATTCTCCGCCCTTATTGTTGTGTAATAAGCAATTTATAATAAAAAACGAAAGGAACACTGTATCATGAAAAAGACAGTAAGAAAAGCAGTTATCGCAGGTAACTGGAAGATGAATAAGACAAGACCCGAGGCTAAGGCTCTTTTAGAAGAATTAAAGCCTATGGTTGCTGATGTAAAGGACGTTGAGGTCGTAGCCTGCGTTCCCTTTACAAACCTTGAAACAGCTCTCGCTGTAACAGCAGGCACAAACATAAAGATAGGCGCTGAGAACTGCCACTTTGAAAAGAGCGGCGCTTTCACAGGCGAAATTTCAGCTGATATGCTCGCTGAAATGGGTGTTGAATATGTTGTACTCGGTCACTCCGAGCGCCGTCAGTATTTTGCTGAAACAGACGAAACAGTAAACAAGAGAACAAAGGCTGCTCTTGAAGCAGGCTTAAAGCCCATCGTATGCGTAGGCGAGCTTCTCTGGGAGCGTGAATGCAACATTACGGAAGAAGTTATCGCACGTCAGATTAAGCTTGATTTCTTCGGCATCTCCGCAGACGACCTCAAGAAGTGCATAATCGCTTACGAACCCGTTTGGGCTATCGGTACAGGCAAGACAGCTACAGCAGATCAGGCTGAAGAGGTTTGCGCTTTCATCCGTGCTACACTCGCTAAGCTTTACGGTGCAGATGTTGCAGAAACGATCACGATCCAGTACGGTGGCTCTATGAACGCAAAGAACGCTGAAGAACTGCTCTCAAAGACAAACGTTGACGGCGGTCTTATCGGCGGTGCTTCACTCAAGGCTGCTGATTTCACAACTATCATCAAGGCTGCCGTAAACGGCTAATCAAAAATCGGATATTTACGAAAGGACGACTAAACAAATGGCAAAACCCGTTTTACTCGTTGTTATGGACGGCGTAGGCTTTTCAAAGACAGGTCTTGGCGATGCAGTTACACTCGCCAACACTCCTACACTTGACAGACTTTTAAGAGAATGCCCCAACACTCGTTTAAAGGCTCACGGTGACGCTGTAGGTCTGCCTACAGATGACGATATGGGCAACTCAGAGGTAGGTCACAACGCACTCGGCTGCGGTCAGATCTACTCACAGGGCGCAAAGCTTGTTAACGAATCTATCGAAAGCGGAAAGATGTATCAGTCTGAGGCTTGGAAGGAACTCGTTGACAACTGCAAGGCTAACAACAGCACCCTGCACTTCATCGGTCTTTTATCGGACGGTAACGTTCACTCAAATATCAAGCACCTGTTCAAGATGCTGACAGAAGCCAAGAACGAGGGCATCAAAAAGGCAAGAGTACACATTCTGCTCGACGGAAGAGATGTACCCGCTACTTCTGCTCCGATATATATTGAACAGCTTGAGAGCTTCCTCAAGGAACTTAATGCGGACGGCGCTTTTGACGGTAAGATAGCAAGCGGCGGCGGACGTATGAAGGTTACTATGGATCGTTATCAGGCTGACTGGCCTATGGTTGAACTTGGCTGGAAGACTCACGTCAAGGGTGAGGGCAGACAGTTTGCATCAGCTATGGAAGCTGTTGAAACCTACCGTAAGGAAAACGACGGCATCATCGACCAGGATCTCCCTGCATTCGTAATCGCTGAGAACGGCGAGCCTGTAGGCAAGATAGTTGACAAAGACAGCGTTATCCTCTTCAACTTCAGAGGCGACCGTGCTATCGAGCTTTCAATGGCATTTGACGATGACGACTTCACTGCATTTGACAGAGGCGCAAAGCCCGACGTATGCTTCGCAGGTATGCTGCAGTATGACGGCGACTTAAAGCTCCCCGCACGCTTCCTTGTAAATCCTCCCGAGATTACAAACACTCTCACAGAGGTACTCGTTGCCGCAGGTCTTAACGAATATGCCGTATCCGAAACACAGAAGTACGGTCATGTAACTTACTTCTGGAACGGCAATAAGAGCGATAAGTTCAGCGAAGAGCTTGAAACATACAAGGAGATACCCTCCGACAACGTTTCATTCGATCAACGTCCGTGGATGAAGTCCGCTGAGATAACAGACGATCTTATCGAAGTAATAAAGAGCAAGAAGTATGACTTTATCCGTTGCAACTACCCCAACGGCGATATGGTCGGACACACAGGCAGCCTCGACTCAACAATAATCGGTGTTGAAGCGGTTGACCTCGGCCTTTCAAGACTTATCAAGGTTTGCGATGAGTACGGTGTTACACTCGTAGTAACTGCCGATCACGGCAACGCAGACGAGATGCTCGAAAAGAACAAGAAGGGTGAGGTTCAGGTAAGAACAGCTCACTCGCTCAACCCCGTTCCTTTCATCATCTATGATAAGGAAGTCAAGTACACTATCAAGGACGATACAAAGTACGCTCCCGGCGTTCCCACCAAGTACGGTCTGGCTAACGTTGCTCCCACCATCGTTAAGATGCTCGGTCTTACAGCGCCTGACTGCTGGCAGGAAAGCATGATCTAAGCGGCGGCGAGTCGCCGCTGACTGTTCCGCCTTTGGAACAGTCGGTGCTATCCGCAGGATAGCTTAACGGCGGGTGGCAATGTGTCGCTTCAAGTTCCGCCTGCGGCAATGTACCGCTTCAAGTTCCGCCTTTGGAATTGTCGGAGCTATTCGCAGGATAGCGAAACGGCGGGGCTGAACGCACTGCGAATCGCATAGCAATGCGGTTTGTGCCAGTTAAGACATATACTTTGTCAGGTGCAGAGTAAAACAGAAAATCGTGTGAAGCGGGTTGCCGTGTATAGCGATTATTTGGCTTTACAATGCGGTTTGATAGGATATACAATTGATACGATAAACGGCAGGCACGGATAAAATGTGTCTGCCGTTTTTTGCGGCAATGTGCCGCTTCAAATTCCGCCTTTGGCATTGTCGGAGCTATCCGCAGGATAGCGAAACGGCGGGGCTGAACGCACTGCGAATCGCATAGCAATGCGGTTTGTGCCAGTTAAGACATATACTTTGTCAGGTGCAGAGTAAAACAGAAAATCGTGTGAAGCGGGTTGCCGTGTATAGCGATTATTTGGCTTTACAATGCGGTTTGATAGGATATACAATTGATACGATAAACGGCAGGCACGGATAAAATGTGTCTGCCGTTTTTGTGTTTACAGTTGAAATTTGCCGCATTTGGCTTTGTTGTGCGGTTTGTGGCAATCAAAGAATGTACGCAGTAATACGGCAGGAACGGGAAAGTAAGGTTGCAAACGAGATATTCCCGCTGTTGCTGAAGTGCCATAAATGGCTTTATTATGCGGTTTGTGGCAATCAGAGAATGTACGCAGTAACACAGCAGGAACGGGAAAGTACGGTTTCGGACGAGATATTCCTGCTGTTACCGAAGTGTAATAAATGGCTTTGTTGTGCGGTTTGTAGCATCGGAGAATGTACGCAGTAACACGGCAGGAACGGGAAAGTACGGTTTCGGACGAGATATTCCTGCTGTTGCTGAAGTGCCATAAATGGCTTTATTATGCGGTTTGCTCGGGATTATAGGAGAAAAACGGCAGGTGCGGAGAAATACCGTTCCTGCCGTAAATATGACGTTTTACAATTCCGCTTTATATATCAAAGCGTCGCAAACCGGCTCTGTGTAATAGTTTCTGCGTCTGCCGACCTCAGAAAAGCCGTGTTTTTCATACAGCTTTTTTGCCGGCTCGTTATCACAGCGGACTTCAAGAAAAATGCTTTTTATGCCGTTATTTTTGCATTTATTTATGAAATATTCCATTAATTGTGTGGCGATGCACTGATGTCTGTATTCAGGAAGCACTGCTATGCGATACAGCTCGCATTCATCGGATACGCTCTGACCGCAGATAAAGCCTACCGGCTTGTTTTCGGCTTTATCATCACGAATAACGGCATTTATCGAGCCTTCTGTGAACACCTGCGACTCAATACTTCGCTCTGTCCACGGCACCGAAAAACACTTTTTTTCAATCACTGCAATGTCGCTACAGATTGATGAATTACGATGATTTAAAGCCGTGATTTTTCCTTTATCTGTCAAATAGTCATTGTCAATGAGTATCATACCACGTTTTGCCAATATTTACATCTACCGTCATAGGAACGGTGAGTTTTACGGCATTCTCCATTTCTTCCTTTAAAAGTAATGCTACCTTTTCTGCGCAATCTTCTTTTGCCTCTACGATAAGTTCATCGTGAACCTGAAGTATCAGCCTTGCGTCAAGACCGCTGTCTTTAAGTCTGTTGTAAACTTTTATCATCGCAATTTTAATTATATCGGCGGCTGTACCCTGTATGGGGGTGTTCTTTGCGACACGCTCACCGAAAGCCTGCAGATTCTTATTCTTTGCGGCAAGCTCTTTGATATATCTTCTTCTGCCGAACATAGTTTCAACATAGCCGTCACGCTTAGCCTTCGCAACGGTCTGCTCCATATAGTGAGCTATGCCGGAATATTTGGAAAGATAGGAGCGGATATATTCGCTTGCTTTCAGCACTGAAACACCGATGTCCTTTGACAGCGAGAATGCGCCTATTCCGTAGACTATGCCGAAGTTGACCGCTTTCGCCTTGCTTCTGAGGTCGGGCGTTACCCACTCTATCGGCTGATTGAACACCTGAGATGCGGTAACGGTATGAATATCCACTCCGTCAAGGAACGCTTTCTTCATTATCTCGTCGCCCGAAATATGAGCCAGCACACGCAGTTCGATCTGTGAATAGTCGGCATCGACAAGCAGGCAGCCGTCCTTTGCGGTGAAGAATCTTCTCATCTCCCTGCCGAGCGGAGTTCTTACGGGGATATTCTGAATGTTCGGCTCGGCGCTTGAAATTCTTCCCGTCCTTGTTTCTGTCTGCTTGAAGGTCGAATGAATCCTGCCGTCCTCGCCTACTACCTTCAGAAGTCCTGTAACGTATGTGTTCTGCAGCTTTGTAAGCGCACGGTATTCGGTTATCAGCGGAACTATAGGGTGCTTGTCCATAAGGCTTTCAAGCACATCGGCGTTTGTGGAATAGCCTGTTTTTGTCTTTCTGGCGCTGGGCAATGCAAGTTTTTCAAAAAGCACGCTTCCGAGCTGTTTTGGCGAGCCTATATTGAATTCATAACCTGCGTATTCATAGATCTCACGGCTGATTTTTTCTGCCTTTGCCGAAACCTCTTTGCCGAAAGCCTTTATACCGTCTGCGTCAATGCTTACACCCTCACGCTCCATAGCTACAAGCACAGTGGCAAGAGGTATCTCTATATCGGTAAGGACTGCCGCAGAGCCTGTTTCACTGATTTTGCAATTAAGTATATCGTTGAGGGCGGCAACGGTTATCGACTTTTCCTGTATGCTGTTTCCCTCCGGAACTCCGTACTGAGCGCAGAGCCTTGACAGGCTGTAATCGTTTGAATCGGGGTCGGTAAGGTAAGCCGCAAGCGTTGTATCAAATTTATTGTTATTGAGCTTTTCAAGTCCGGAAACTGTAAGCGTTTCCTTTATATCAAAGGTGTACTTCGTGCTGTCGCTGTCGGCATAGGCTTTAAGCTCCCCGTCGGACAATTTTACCGGAGCGCCTACTGCGCCTGCGTATACGCTCCCCTCCTGCGTCAGAACTATATCGCCTGCAGGCATTGCGGGTATCTGCTTTGCGGCGGATTCTTCCAAAGCCTCTTTTGAGCCTGCCGGAGCGGAAGTCGGGTGCAGCTTCAGCTTCTGGAGCATCTTGTACATTTCAAGCTCAGACAGCAATCTTGCAAGCTCGGTATCGTCACGTTCTTTCGGAACATAATGCGAAAGCTCGGTATCAATAGGTGCGGTAAGGCATATTTCGGCAAGCTGTCTGCTCATATAACAGCTTTCCTTGCCGTTTTCGAGCTTTGTGCGTACACCCTTTGTGATAAGCGTTGAGCCGATGTTTTCATAAACTCCGTCCACGCTTGTAAATTCCTTTATAAGTGAAAGAGCGGTCTTTTCACCGATACCTGCAACGCCCGGAATATTGTCGCTCGAATCGCCCATAAGCGCCTTTACTTCTATCATCTGTTTCGGGGTCACGCCGTACTCCTCCATAATAACATCGGGCGTATAGTAAATGTCGCCTTTTGTCTTGGCAAGTCTTACGGTAACGTAATCATTTACAAGCTGGAACGAGTCACGGTCGCCCGTTGACACTGTACAGGGTATCTTCTTATCCGCACAGGCGGCTGAAACAGTTCCGATTATATCATCGGCTTCAAAGCCCTCTTTTTCGATAATGGTTATTCCCATTGCGGCGATTATCTTTTTCATATAGGGGAGCTGTTGAGCGAGGTCTTCGGGCATACCCTTGCGGTTTGCCTTATAGCCGTCGTACATCTTATGGCGGAATGTCGGTGCTTTAAGGTCGAAAGCTACCGCTATCATATCCGGATTTACATCCTTTTCAAGCATAAGCAGAGTGTTCATAAAGCCTGTTACGGCATTTGTGGCAACACCTCTTGAATTTGTCAGCACACGGATACCGTAGAATGCACGGTTTAATATGCTGTTGCCGTCAATAATAAGAAATCCCATATTTATCCTTTCGAGCAGAGGTCAGATTATTTTTTCGGTGATTTGTGTTTGATTTATGTTTGATTATGTTTATAGTATACCATAATTCAGCCCGTTTTACAACCGCTGAAAACCCCGATATTTTCAGGGTTGTTCAATATATAAAGCGGTGCAAAGCGGGCAAAATCGGGGGCAATTAGTAACAAATTAGTATCAGATTTTTGTCAAATACTTCTTATCAACTGCCCCGGTAATTGCCCCGGTTTTCTGCGTGGAAATTACAATCCTGTTGCCGCTGATTTCACGCACATAAAGGGTTGAAGAATACACCCACGAAGAAAATTTTGTGCTGCTGCCATATACCGGGGCATTGGAAGTCAGCTTCACCTTATCACCAACCGCAAGGGAAGCCGCTGCTGTTCCCCCGCTGGAAGAAACGGCTTTTCCCTGTTCCGTAGTGATATAGGTATCAAATCCGGCTGCTTTCAGCTTTGCCGCCATAGCATCAGCATTTTCTTTCTTGCTATATGCTCCAACCTGAATTTTGTAATAGCCGCCCGCCTGAACCATGTAAGTATCAAAGCCCGCCGCCTTTACCTTTGCAAGCTGTGCATCAGCGTTTGCTTTCTGCTTGTATGCCCCGGTCTGTACTCTGTAAAGAGTGCCGGAAGGCTGCTGTGAACCGCCGCCCAAACGGGAAGTAACCTTTGCCGCAAGATCGCCCAAACGGTTATAAAGCCAATCGCCGGGGCAACTCTTGTTTGCAAACCAGCGGTGAACGGTAATAATCATTTCATCCGCTTTCGGTTCATAGGCAAGGGTTTTATCCTTATCCCCAAACCAAAGCAATTTACTTTTACCGTTACGCTTGCAAATGTCGGTGCAAAGGTCAATCAGGGCGGCATATACCGCATCCGTCATTGCATAGGGGGCGGTTTTGTCAGAAGAACATTCGATTGTAACCGCCCGCTGATCGTTGGCATTGCTGGAAGAACACCAAGAACGGTTTTTTTCCTCTACACAAAGAGAAATTCGCCCATCCGTACCAATACCATAGTTGCAGCTTGCTTCCCGATCCGGGCTTGTGAAGCACCCACAAATTGATTCACAAGAAAGCTGCCCCACCACACAATGGGGGGTGATCCGGTCAATGCTGTGTGTACGCTGCCCGGAATGGTTCGGTGAAAGTTTGGTATATACAACCAATCCTGAATTACTCATTTTCTTTATCCTCGCTTTCTGCCTGTTTCTTCAAAACTTCAATCGCCTTGACGATAACCGAAGGGATAGGCACACCCATCAGCCCCGCATTTTCAATAATGGAAATTGTTTCATTCGCAATAAAGGCAATCACAACCGCATCACGGATGAAATTAGAACCCATAACCAAATCAAGGCGGCAAGCGACCAGCACCACAAGAAGGGTAACGCCCTTTCTGCAAAGCCCCTTCCACCCTGCACGGCTTTCAAGTGTTCCGTTTTCCGTCTTTTCGGAATTGTGGAACACGCCCGCCACAATAAGCCCGGTCAGGTAGTCAATTCCCATGAAGATCATCAGCGTAATAAGGGCGGCATCCCACCCGCCGAACAGGGAAGCAATTACACTTCCGATAACGCCGATTCCCGTACAAATTCCTTCTTTCATGTTTTCATCTTCCTTTCTTTGTTGGTAGTAGGCAAGCGAAAACCCGCACACAAGGCTTATATAAGCCCTATATGCGGGTTTTTAGCTTGTCTGTGATAGTTTCCTTGCCCTCGACTTATTCAGCCAGTTCAGGGCAATCAAGGTCAATCAGAACCTGCTTCACCTGTTCCTGAATTCTCGCCGGAACATCAGCAAAGGTTTTCTTGCCCTTGACAATCAGGGTTGCATAAACAACTGCCATTTCTGCCACATCCTTTCTGAACAAAATTTTTATGATAAGATTGGTAATCAATCCGTATCACCTTCAACCAAAGCCTGAACCGCTGCTTTCAGTTTTTCCGGTACATCATCAAGAGTTTTCAAGCCCTTTCTGATAAGGTCAGCATATACCTTTGCCATGATTTTTCACCCCTTCCTTACACCATCAGTTCATACACTTCACACAAAGCAATCTGTGTATCTGTGATCTGCTGCTGCAACGCTGCATTGTCCGTTGCCTGTTGCAAAATGAATTCATCCTTGCTGTACTGAATCATGGTGAATTCATAGCCCACGAATTCATTTTCTTCACCCACATTTTCAGAAATTTCCTGAATGTCGGTGTGCTGCCAAACGCTGAATTCATCAATCACAATGGGTTCAGGCTTGACGGTGCTTCTTACTCTGCCATAGTCAACCATGTTTTACGCCGCCTTTCTTTTATATTTTTTGGTTTTGACAACATCCCGATAATATCGGTCTGCATCGTCTTGAATTGGTGCAATGTACTTTTTCCGCAAGCGGTAACTATCACAATGCTTTAGCCATCCCTTATAGGAATTTACGGAACACCATTCTGAATAGTTCATCATCTGCCCGCTTGCTGTTTTCTCCCTGATTGCAACCATCTTTTTCTTGAAGTTGGTGCAACTGCTCTTGCGAAGCAAGGTATAATTCAGGAAGGTTCGATAACCGACAAAATCAACACCCCGCACATAGGAAGGGAACACTTGCCAATTCCCTTTGATAGTCAACCGTAATTCCCGCATGAAATAAACATCAATTTCCCGTTTCAGGGCATGAAGTTCTTCTTTGCTGCTGCCGAAAATCACAATATCATCCATGTAACGGAAGTAATGCTTCACCCGCTTTTCTTCCTTGATCCAGTGGTCAAAATCAGAAAGATAGAAGTTTCCGCAATATTGGGAAAGATAGTTTCCTATCGGTATTCCGGTTTCTTCATCAACATCTTCATCAAAGAACCAAAGATCACGAATATCTTCAATGTTAGCGGTGCAAATGCTATCTATGATTTCATCCAACAACCAAAGCAATTCACTATCTTTGAAAAGCCGTCTGAACTTTGCTTTCAAAATATCGTGATTTATTGAAGGGTAATAGTGCCTTACATCCAGCTTCAAGCAATATTGGCAATTCGGAACATCCTTCCACATTGCATCTTGAACATCATGCAACGCTGCGTGAATTCCTCTTTTGGGTAACGCTGAATAGGTGTTCTTTGTCATGTGCCGCATTAGATACGGTTCAATCACTTGCAGAATCGCCCATTGGCAAATACGATCCGGGAAGTAGGGTAGTTTGAAAATCTCCCGGTCTTTGCCGCTGTCATGCTTGATAAATTTTTCGTAAGGTGAAGTTTGGTAGGTGTGATTGATAAGCATTTCTTGAAGGCGTTTCAAATAGCCTTCTACATCTGCATCAACCGCTTTTACTTCCTCATACCATCCCTTTCCCTTCCGTGCGTTTTTGTGTGCTTTGCGTAGGTTATCCATAGAATAAATTTGTTCATATAGATTCCCGTATCGCTTCATTGTTGAATGTTCCTTTTGTATGCACATCAGCCGAATCTTCAACCTTTGAAAATTAACTTTCAAAGCCTACCAACACGACCAAATTTTATTTTTAACTTCCCCCTTTCGGGGGCTGTCTGTTTTGCCATGTGGCACGGTCTTTCAGGAATACAGATTTATCATTGAAACAGCCGGGGAATTTTCCCCGGCTGAATCGTGCATTTACTAACTGCCTGCTGATATTCCGATTACGATTAGAAGTAGCATTATTCAGATTCCAATAGAAAGTACCTGCATTAGCACTGTTATTCCATTTACTGCCTAATTTAGTAACCTTTTTCATGGTTTCTGTTTTAGTGCCGTCTGTTCAACCGGATTGTAAACAACAATACTCCCTGAACTACCGATTTTATTTAATTGTTCAATGTTTGTTCAACGGTGTTAAGCGGCTTCCTTTTTGGAAGGTACATACACCAACCGCCCGCCGATATCCCGATAACGATGAGAAGCAGCACTATTCAGATACCAATAGAAAGCACCCGCATCAGCACCGTAATTCCATCTACCGCCCAATACAGCAACCCGCCAGCCGGGATTTTGATTCCAATAGTAATCACCAACGGGAAGGGTGGAATTGCCTGTGTGTTCAGCCGTAACGAACAACCAATCGAATTCTTCCGAATAGCCGAAAGCGGAAATATAACCGCTGCCATAATCGGGGTGAATTCCGGTATTTTTATAGGGGCTTGCTTTGCTATCATCAACAAAGCCATGATCCGCAACATAAAGCGTTCCAAAATCGCCCGTGGTAAAAGTAGCGGGGTTTTCCTCGTTCATGCCGTCAATCCACGCCCAAATGTTACCCCAAATGTTTTCTTCACCACGATAGGAAACAATGTTGTAACCGTTGGCATTGGTAACAGAACCGGAAGCGTTACCCAAATTCACGGTTGCCCCGGTGATCTCCGTCATGGAAGTGCTGCCATCATCTGTTTTGTTGGTAACACCGTTGCCAATCGCTTTCTGCATATCGAAAGAAGCGTATTCAATCAGCATCAAAAGCTGCGAAGCGGCGATTGTTGCAGCATACGCCTGTTCCCAACCTTTACCCCGGTTCTGTGCCAGCTTTCGGGTGTTCGCTCTTGTCAGATTTTGCTGCAAGCCGGAAGCGGGCTTTGCGTTTGCAATACTGCAAAGCACATCAGCGGCGAAATCTGCCACCTGTGCATCGTCCAAAATATAGGCGTTTGCGGAAGTGTCGAACAACGAACCTTCAAAGGCTGCAAGGTAAATATACGGGTTCACATTGCCATTTTCCACAAAGGCGGGGTGAACCTTAAAGCCGGGTTTCAGGGTGTCCGAAACATAATAGCGGGCTTTCCTGATCTTCATGCCCTTTGCACCCTTTTCAAGCACCATAGGAACAACCTTGTAATAAAATTTAGGCTGTTCAACCATCACCTGAACCTTTGTTCCGGCTGCGTTCTTTCCGGTTGTGGTGTAATTGGCATCCCCGTAATAGGCGGTTACTGTTCCATCATCCGCAACATTGCAGCGTTTACGCCCGCCAAAGGCATTGATTGAATCAAACCCTTCCCCCGGTGTACGGTTTACCGCCCCGGAAAGGCGGGTAAATTTCTTGTTTGCAAAGTCCACTTCCACGCCGTAAATATCATCAGCGGAATAGCCGATAAAGGCTTCAAGGTCTGCAATCTGCTTCTGCAACTCCTGAATATCCCCGATTGTAGCAACCGCCGCCTGATCTACTTCAAGGGAAACATTTTCAGCGTTTCCAATCGTAGTTACAAGCTGTACATACGCCCCCGAAACGGTAATACCGTTATAGGCGGGCATATAGCAATTCCCGGAAGTTTCCCTTGTTACGGCATAGAGGATTTCCCCCGCATCAGGATCAACCGCATATAAGCCCAAAGCCTTCATGTAATACCCCGCTGTCAGTTCGGTATTGGTAAAGGCGGCTTCAACCTTGATTGCAACCTCATTTGTGCGGGTAACTTTGGAAATCAGGCTTGTTTGCTTCACATTGGTAAGGGAAGTAAGCCCTTCAAGCTGTGCATCCGTGTATGCGGTGCTGGAAGCTGAAATTTTGGTGAACTCAATGTTACCGCTTCCCGCAATCATTTTTGCAAGCAACGCTTGCCCTTTGTTGGTAATAACCAACTTTGAAAATTCTGCCATGTTCTTTCAATCCTTTCTTATTGTTTTATTTCAATGAATTCAGAAACAACCACGCCTGAACCAACTGAATTTTCGCCGCTTATGTTGAACTGTTCATTGAAATCATTGGTAATAATCACGGTTGCGGTATTTACCGCCCCGCCGCCATGTGCCGCCAAACCATCAACAGCAATGTTTTCTTTGCCGTCATTGGTAATAAAATAATGGGCGGTGTGTACCGTTCCACCCCCGAAAGCTGCCCCGCCGCTGATAACCCGGCGAATCTGTTCATCATTGGTGATAAAGAAGGTTTCCACCGAACAAACGCCCCCGGCAACAAGGGCAAAGCCCTTTGCACCACAAGGAATTTCATTCAGGGATATAACAATCATATTGCACGGCATCATGCTTTCAATGATATGTTCCAATTCTTCAACTTGCCCGAACAGTTCAAGGTCTGTCAGAATTGTAACCGTGTACTTCTCATACTCCTTTGTAACCGTGAAATCAGAATCGCCGCATAGGGCAACCAGCTTTGCAAGGAAGGCTTTCATGGTGTACGGAATAGTATTAAACCACTGGGCTTGAACTCTTGCACGGCGGCTTTCAAGGGTATCTTCTGTTGAAGGTAAAATGTTCAAGATTTTTTCAAACCTTGAAATACCGTATTCATCAGCCGATTCAATGAATTCATTTTGAAGAACCCTGTCAGCGGCGTTCCACACAAGCACAAATTCAGGGTTTTCCGCTTCCAAAGTTACGGAAATTTCTTTGAAATCAGCCATGAACGGGGGTAAGTAGGAAACAAGGTCAACCGTTTTCGTCATGCACTCGCCCCCTTAAACACGGGAACTTCATATTTTCCTAAAGTCAGGTTATCGGAAGCCCCGTTTATTTTGGTGCTGTCAATATCCACAATCCCCTTGATCCCCAAAAGGCGGGTTTCAATTTGACTGATACGAACCACCAAATAAGGCGAATCAGCCCACGCTTTACGAAGTTCAAGCAAATAGTTTGAAATAACTTCATTGATTGAACTTTGAAGGTTCGACCATCCATAGCCAACATCAAAGGTGATATTGGTTTTCACGGTTACTTCACGGTTTTTTGCACTCTGCACATTCACGATATGCCCGATAGGTGCAACCCCGTAACCTTCCCCGGCGTATTCATCAGGATCAATTACTTGCTGCACCGTCTTAATCAGGGTATCGGAAGCAACCCCAAAATCAGAATTCAGGATTGTTAAAAGCACCGTTCCCCCGGTTGTCAGCTTCCGGTTCAGGGCTGCATCATACACGGTTTCAAGCCATGCGGCAACTTCCCCGGTCAAAGTGGGTTGAATCGTGTTGAACCACGCTTGAACCGCTGCGGAAGGTATCATTTCAGCGGGGCGAAGGTCATTATTCCAAACCCTTGTTACTTTGGTACTTCCCACGCCCGGAATAGCATTTGTCTTTTCAAGGTAATCTTGAACATTCCCGCCGAAAGCCTTTTCTTTGAAGCTGTCAAAATAGCGGGTTCGCAAATCTTCCGTATCTTCTTCATCCTCACCGGGAATAAGAACATCCGTAAGTTCAGCGGTTTCAAGCCCTTGTATATACTCAATCGGGATCATAGTTCCCAACTGCTGATTTCCCACAATTCCGGGGGTTTCACATTGCACCTGATATTCCCCATCAGCGATTTTTTCGGTTACAATGAAATTGATTGAACCGATATTGAACCGCTGCCCGGTAACATCAATGTTTGTGGGTGTGAATTCACCCTTCAAAACAGCGTGGGTTGCTTCATAGGGGGTAATTCCTCTTTCCTTGCACCGCCTGATAAGATATTCCCTTGAAGCACTATCCCCGTATGCTTCCGCAATCAGGGTGTTCAACTCCACATAAAGCAATTCCAATTCAAGGGCTGTGGGGGAATGGGTATCAAAGATAACCGAACCTTCCCGCTTGTCGAACTTGTCAGATACCCGGTCAAGCATCCGTTCAAGGATTTCACGATAAGTTACATCATACATTTAGAAATTCACCACCTTTTCAGCAACCACATCACCGAAAACGGTATGTGCGGTAAAAGTTACAAGGATTTCACCCTTTTTTGAAATGTTAAATTCAAAATTATCCACGCTTTGAATTCTATCATCCCATGTTAGGGCTTCCGTGATCCTGCGTTCCAATTCAGGGCAAACATAAGAAACGGGTTCACCGTACAAATCAAGCAATTCAATCCCGTAATTCCACGAATACATAACATATTGGTATCGTTCCGTGTTCAGGATTTTATATATTGCCTGTTTCATTGCTTCCTGTCCGTCTGTATAGCCCCGGATCAGATTGCTTTCAAGATTCATTTTGTAGGTATGGGTTGGTTGTTCTGTGATCTCGAAATCCTGTTCAAGAAAGGCTGTGGTTGAAGGTATCATCCGATTCTATCCACCACAATATATTTTTGCCCGCCCTGCTGCCGGATAAGGATCACTTCATCACCGACAACCAACCCATTATGTACGGTGATTTTCTTCCTACCCTTGATAGGGTGTTTGTGGGTTTCATAGCTTGCGTACCCGCTGCCCCCGCCTTTATCTTCCGTAGCCCAATCAACGGTTACTTCTGTTACGAAATCGGTAACATTCCGAGTAAGAATAAGCTGCCCTTCACCCAAAGGCAATTTCTGTTCCACAAGGATTTTCAAGGGGGAAGCACTTGTTACCTTTCCGAAACAAATTTCAGCGGGCTTTGAAGCCTTTACTGCATCCAACGCCGCCCGTTTGATTGTTTTCATAAATTCATCTAAATCAGGCAATAAATTCACCCCCTCGAAGTGTTAAATCCATAAAATGTGAATCCAGCTTAAAGGTGTGTTTTACCTTTTCAACCAACATAAAATTCTTTACATTGGTATCACCCAAAGCAAGATTTATCACAACCATGCTTCCGGCTCTAACTCTTGTATCACCGATTGCATTTGTGATTTTCAGATTTCTTGTTTTGCTGTTGTATAGCTTCAACAGGGCATCAGCCTTTGCTTGCCCGTTTTCGCCCTTTTGCAGCGTATCAAAATACTGCAAAACGCCCCATTGGTTCATGTGGCTGCTGTCCTGTGCAATATACACTTCCCGCTTTCCTGTTTCCTCATTGTCATAGGTCAGCTTCACCTTGTTATAGGTGTCGCTGTCAATGCTGGAAGTGTATTCAAAATTTTCCCCGGTTTCTTCATCAATCATCAGGTAAGCCCCCGGTTCACCCACATACATTGAGGAAATGTTTTTCAAGGTCAGCTTGCCGAAATCGTCAAACAGTACGAACATTTCTTTGGTGTTCTGCAAGGTCAAATCAAGGGCATTTTCTATCATATCGAATAGGGAAGTATTATCTTCCACCCGTGAAGCAATCACAAACCCGGTATCTTCCAAAGTTCCCGTATTCAAAGAAAAATCCGCTGCCAGCATTTGAATGAACTGTGAAGCGGTTTTGTTCTCATAAACATAGGTATCTTTGTTGTTTAGGTATCTTAATTGATCGTAAGCGGTAACTTCTATGATCTGATCCTTATCCCGCTTTTTGGTGAATACAAACCCAAAGAAAACGGGCTTGCCGTCAACTTTCAGGCGAACCGCCGCCCCTTCCTGAAAGTTGATAACGGCATCTTTTACAATTTTGAAGGTCAGCTTGCCGGGGGTACTTCTTCTTTCTGTACTCCATTCAATACCTTCTTCCACAATCGGAATATAGGCTTTTTCACCGGAAGGATCAGAAATCAAAAGTTCAACATTCATTCTTCACACCCCCTTAATCGAATGTTCCATCATCAACCCACCCATAGACATTTGAACCGGAATCGGTGTGTATCAAGTGCCACGGGTGGGCTTTTCCTGAACCGTTTGCAATCGTGATTTTTGCTTTTCCTGCCCTTGCAGAATAGCCCTTTGCCCCCGGATAGGAACTATAATAGTGTGTGCCGCCGTGAAAATTCACTATATCGCCCACCTTATAGCTTTTTTGTGCCGGGGGATCGGCTGGTCTTTGCTTTTCAACCTGTGCTTTGGGTTTGGAAGCGGCAATCTTGATATTTACGGTTTTTGTTCCATAATCCCGGTATTGCTTCAATTTGATTTTCACCATCAAATCAAAACCATCTTTCGCCTGTTCGGTGATCTTGTAATCTTCCATTGATACCTTCATATTGGTTGAAAACAAAATCTTCCCATTCGGCATAGTCCGGGAAACGATAAATTGAAAGGGCTTCTTATCCACTTTCAAACTTTCAAAGTAATCAAGGAAATAAGAAGCCCCCTTGAACCCTGATTTATAGGTTGCAAACGGATATTTTACTTGTGGGATTCTGCACTCAAATTCAATATCCGTAAGTTCAGGGGTTTTCAAAATATTGATTTCCCCTTCATTTATCAGGGTAAGCGTATCATTCGCATTGTTGATTTTTACTTGCAGCTTTTCCGGGGCGATAGGTAACAAGCATTTTTTCAGGTAAAAATCATATCCGTTTTTGCTCATTATTCATGCACCCCTTCCGCTATTCTGTCCACCGCTTCATTTGCGGCATCCGTCAACCCTGAAACAATACCATCCAAATCCATTTTACCGGAAACGGTGTTGTGGTTCGTCTGTTCAATGGTGATTTCAGCGGTTGTAAATCTGTTCACCGCTTCCTGCTCTGCAATATCACGAAGGTATTTCAAATCTTCTTCTGTGATTTCCATACCATCAGCGATTTTCCCGGTGTTTCCGGCAATATCATCAACACCGCTTCCAATCCCGCCAATACCCGAACCGTAATCACTCAAATTTGCGTAATCATCCGCACCGGGTACATTGGTATCAAATAAGCTGGAAGGATCGAAATTTGCAATGCTTTCATCAATGCCTTCACCGAAGGAATATCCGGCATCCCAAGCCGCCCCGTATTCAAACCGCCCAAGTTTCATATCATCGGCGTTCATTTTCGCCATGACTTCATCACCCTTGCCGAAGGTATCATCTACCCAACCGCCAAGAGAATCACGCCAACCTTGAACACTTCCAGCAAGGTTTGAACCGAAGATTGCATCAATAGCCGAAGCCAACGCTTGAAGAATTCCAAGCACGGTATCAGCCAAATCAAAGAACAATCGGCAAACTGCCCCGATAGGATCGGTGAACACATTGCCGATAAAGTTTGCCACGGTTGCCACAAGGTTGTAAATCAGCACGAACACATCAACAACCAAATTCCACAAGGCAACAAAGATATTGCCTATGAAAGCAAGGGCAACCATAAACGCCCCGCAAATAATACCCGTTGCGGAAACGGAAGTTCCGGCGAATTTATTCACCGCCGCCACCGCCGCATAGAATAGAGCAATCAGGGCGATTATAAGAACAATAATCCACACAATAGGGCAAGCATACAAAGCGGCGTTCAAGCCGTTCTGTGCGGCAATTTCCGCTGCTGTGGCGGCTGTTAAAGCCCCCGTTGCTGCTGCATGAATCATCTGTGCAACCGCCATTGCAATATGAATTCCTTTGGTGATTGCATTGATAGCGTTTACCGCCAACTGCCACCCATAATAAACCGCAAGGGCGGCTGCTACACCGTAAATGATAGGGGATAGCCACGACCAATTATCAGCCACCGCACCCGCAACGCCCACAAGCAAATCAAAGATTTCAAGGGCAACGCCCGCCACCATTGAAAGCCCTTCAATAGCGTTATTCACAAACTGTTGAAATGCTTCACTGTTGGCAATCTCGTTCATTCTTTGAAGCACGGGTTGAAATGCCATCAAAGCGGTATTCTGAAAAGAAGTCCAAATCTGCGAAAAGGTTTTCGGCATACTTTCAAATTTTGCGTTGGTATCATCAGCCGCCGCAAACATAGCCGCCTTTACAATATCGGCGGTAATTTGCCCTTCCGCTGCCATATCCTTTAATTGCCCTTTGGGAACTTCCATATAGTCAGCAATCGCCTGAATGATATTCGGGGCTTGTTCCAAAATGCTGTTGTATTCCTCGCCACGAAGAACGCCCGAACCCATAGCTTGTGTAAGCTGCAACATAGCGGCATCAATGCCCGCCGCTTCTGTTCCGGCAATGGTGAACTGCTTATTTACTTGTTCCATGAAGGCAATGATTTCTTCCGAACTCCCAAACGCATCACCCGCCATAAGTCCAAGTTTGGAAACGGCATCAGCGGTTGCCTGATAGCTGCCCCTTGCCCGTTCCGCTGATAGATAAATCATGTTTTGCAAATCCTGTGTAGTCTGCAATCCGTCATTCATCAGGTTCAAGCGGGCGGTTGTAGAAGTAAGCTGATCGGATAGGTTCAATGCTGTTGAAAGGGTTTGAATTGTGGCGTAAGCCGCAACCGCCCCTTTGATTGTTTGCATAAGGGAATTGGCTTCATTCGTGCCTTCTTCAATTTCACGATTGAACCGCCCTTGTTCATCAACATTATCCCGGATATATCTTTCAGTATTGCCTACCGTTTGGGATAACCGCAAATAGGCTTGATTGGCTGCTTCAACATCCATGTTTTCAACAGCACGGTTCAACGCTTCCTGTTCCTGAACTGCTTGATCCAACTGCCCCCGTAGCTGTTCCAATTCCGCATTTGCGGTATCAGAACCCATATTCAGGGGGTTGCTTTCGATTGTCTGAATACGCTGCTGAATTGCTTGCAAGCGGTTTTGCATATTGTTCATATCGGCAATAGCATTATCCGGGAACAAATCTGTTTGTGCTGCCTGTGCTGCAATCCTGCTTTGCGTTTGGTTCAAGGTGTTCAACATATTGTTTGCACTTTGAACTTCCTGTTCAAAGCGTTCAACGCCCGTTGAAGTAAATACTTCCATGTTGTCAGATTGCCAGTGAACCGGAACTTGCACGGGTTCAGGCTGTTCCGGTTCAACAGGCAAATCAACAGGGGCGGGTTGATCCACTAACGGATCAGGAACATCCGGCTGCACCGGAAGCACAACCGGGGCTGAATTTGTCGGGGCGGTAGGTGTTTCGGAAGCGGGGGTTTCAAGCCCCTGCATAGCTGCATCCAACTGTTGAACTGCAAGTGTAGCCTGATTGATTGAATCCCTTGCCGCTTCAATGGAAGCCGTATCAACGGGGCTATTCATGGTTTGATGCAAATCTTCCATAGCGGAAAGCCCCAAATTTACGGAATTGATAACCTGATACAAAACCCCCGTGAAGTTGTCTTGTAATTCAATCGCTGTTCTGATTGTAGCCATGCGGATCACCTACCTTTCTTTTTGGATTTAGATTTACTTTCAATCCGTTTTTTCTCTTTCTTGTCAGCTTCAATTTTCACCTTGATTGCCGCAACGGTGAAAGCCTTTTCCTGTTCATCCATAGCAAGGAAAACAGAAGGCAATATATGAAGTTTAAGAAGGGCATAGTAAGCGAAATTCGCTTCCCAATCCCCTTCTTCAATTAGTTTTTTGCTTCATTCACCTTATCCTCAAAAGAAACATTGAAGCCCTGAAATTTCTGAACGAAAGCCGCCAAATCGTTGTATTCGCCGGGATCGTCCACCATTGCCATCAACAAATCTTCCGGGGTTTTCACTCCGTAGCTGTCCTGCAATTCAGCATCAAGCAGATCAGGCATAACCACGGAAGCCGCAATCATACGCTGAATGTAAAGGCTGCTTTTCAGTTTCGGGCGGTACATATTCGGCTTGCCCGTAACGGGAATATCAACCGTGCAACCTTCCCGGATTTCCTCATTTTCCTTTGAAGTAATGTGCTTGAACTCCCAATCAAGGGGATTGCCCTTTTCATCACAAAGGGATTTTGTTGCCGGGTAAAAACCGTTCTCTTTTACGGCTTTGTTAGCCTTCATAAATTTAGCGAATTTAGACATTTTTCATCTTCCTTTCATTGTTTATCATTGAATAGGCAAAACCCCTTATATGGGCTTATATAAGCCGCACACAAGGGGTTTTAGCCCGTCCGTTGGTTGTTAGTTGGTAAGAAATCCTTCAAGGTCTTTGAAGGTTTCAGGCATCTTGAAATCTTCAAAGGTGAAGTCCATATCTTCATCCAGATATTCACCATCAGCATCGAACTTTGCAAGTACGCCGCCGTCAATGTTGCAATCCATCAGGATCATAGTTTGCCGCCCTGCCCCGGAAGTGGGATCTTCATTTGAAATCTGAATTTCAAAATAAATATCTTCCCCGGTTTCCTTGTACTGCAACATCATCTGCCGGAAGATAGAAGTGTTGTAGTGGAAGGTTGCCGAACCCGTACCTTTCCAGCCGGAAGCCTTGTTTCCTTTGCCCGTCTTGCCGAGAATGGGAACTTCCGTTTTGTTCTTCTCGAACTTTGCTTCAAGGTTGATAGCCTGCATGAAGTTATAGCGGCGTGTGCCGATAGTAACGAAACATTCAGCCAAAGCCGCAAATACGGTATCTTTGGCTTTCATAACTACATTGCCATTCATTTTCTTTCACCCCTTTCTTATGCCACGGTAACGGTCATATACAGCTTGCTCATAGCATTTACAACCGTTACAAGGTCAGTAACCACAACAGATTTCTTTGTGTTGCCCTGATCCACGGTTACATCAGAATCAGAGAAATTTTCAATCGCCCTGATTTCCTGCAACTGTTCATGGTGCTTCACAATATCCGACCAAAGGGAAATTCTGCCCGCTGCATCATTGGGAACAACGCCCAAATACTTTGTGTTGAACAGTACCGCAATATCATTTGCGATCTGATCCATCACACGCACGGTCTGATTATCCTTGAAAATATCGCCCTGTGTGTCGGAAGTAGTAACCATAGTGTTAATATCTTCCAGCACACGAATATCAGTACCGACCTTATGCAGCGTGAATTCTCCGGCTTTGATTGCCTTCTTTAACTCATTCTGCGTGTAATCGGCAAAAATGGTGAATTCGCCGTTGTAAATCTTGTTCTGATTGCTCTTGTTTACCTCGCAACCAGCGGAAACGCCCGTTACCCAATATACAAGGCTTGCTTCACTCCAACCATCATCAAGCACCCTGTTCTTCACGCTGATAGTGCCGTAATAGTCAGCCGCCTTGTTGTAAAGTACAAGCTGGAATTTGATACCCATTTCATCACGCAAACGCTTGACGAAAGAAGCAAAAAGCCCTTTTGTGGTATCGTCCGTAACCACAACGCCCATAGTGTTGTAGGTGTAGGATTCAATCTTATCAAGATAGGTCTGATAAGCTGTTCCGTCAACCGTGCCATTCGTGCCGCCCGTCAACGGGGTTGCCGCCGTAACTGCCAGCGTTGCGGAAGCCTTGAACTTCACAAAGCCGTTATCAGTCAGATCAGCCGCCTTTGCAACGGTCTGTTCATCCACAACCGCCGTATCAAGCACGGTTTTCACATCAAACAGGGTATCATCATCGGCATTTGCCTGAATTGTGATTTTCAGGTCATTGCCACGCTGCCCGCAATAGAGGGCTTCCGCATAGGCATTTGCCGCCTTTGCTCCCCCGGAAGTCAGCTTATACGCATAAAGGGTTTTCGTATTCAGGAACAAATCACGAAGCCCCTTCAACTTGTCGTGGGTGTAATCGTACCCGAAAATTTTCAGGCTGTTCTTTTGGAAATCGCCGTTGGTTACTTCAAACACTTCACCATCAATGCCCCAATCCAATTCAAGGGGCATTGTTGCAATACCTCTTTCGGAAAGCGTAGCACTTGCGGAAGCTGCCGAAATGAAGTTGATATACGCACCCGGCAATTCTTTGTTCTGTGTAACAAAAGTTCCACCGCCTAAAGCCATGTTATTTCACCTGTCCTTTCATATATTTTTCAATCATCTGTTCCACGGCTTCAACCGTGTATTGCTTATCAGGGGAAAGAAGGGCGTTTACAATATCCTTCCTTTCCTGAAAGCGTTCAGCCGCAAGCAACTGTTCCTTTGAAAATAATTTTTCAATTTTTTCAGGTTCGGTTGCAGCGGGTTTATTGGTTTTCTTTACCGCCATTCACATCACCTTATCCTTTCACGGTAACATCTTGTGATAAATCTTCCATAGGGATAGAATCAGCAACCTTGTAAACGAACAGATCATAATTCACAAAAAAGTTCAAAACTCCATCCACTACTTCATATTTCATTTTTGTACCACGCACCAAATCCCCGGTAACGGTGATATATTCAAGGCATGAAAAAAGCCTTTCGGCAACTGCATTACATTCTTCTTTCGCCCGGTCTTTATCGGCGGGGAAGTATTGTATGCAGAATTGGTTTTCCCTGAAATACCGCTTTCCAAGAAATACCCGGTTTGTGGGGTTAATGCAGAACACAAAAAAACAAGGTTCGTTCAAACCCTGTTCAACCGATTCTGTATATGTGGTGTATTCATCACCAAATTCAGCATTTAAGGAAATGCTGATTGATTCAATTATGGAATTTATCATTGCAAGCACTCCCCTAAAAACTTCTTGATTTTGCTTTCAAGCACTTTCGGGGCTATATTCTGTATTTCCTGTTCCGAAATCGTAAGCATGAACCGCCCTTGAACCCACCCTTTATGATTGGCTGTTCGGTGTCCATACTCCACATAGGAAGCATATTCAACCGGGTTCACTATCTCAATAACAAGGGTGTTTCCGTAATGGTGGATTGTAAGGGAATCAGCGTATGCTTTCGCACTTGCTTTTTTCCCGCTTTCCGCTTCTTCATGGGTTTTGGAAGTCCAGCCCCGGCGAAGTGTACCGCCTTTTTTACCTGAACTTGCGGGGTATTGCCCCACGGGTGTACGCTTGATAACTTTTGCCAATAGGCGGGCGGCAAGTTCTTTTGCACAAGCATCAATAAAGGCTTCAACATTGCCTTGCTGAATTTTGTTCAACTGCTTTTGCAGCTTCTTCATTCCAGCCACCGAAAACCCGCCCATATTCGCCATTAAGCCCACCCCTTGAACAGTTCAAGCATATATTCACTATGGGAAAAGTAAACGGCGGGTTCACCACTTGCGGAATATTCGGTTATCGTGCCGTTCTGTTCCACAATGATTTTTGATCCGGGTTTGATTTTGATTTCCGGTGCTATGAATAGCTTTGTGCCTTGTGTTAGCTTTGCCGCCGTGTCAGTCTGAACAACGGCGTTCAGTTTTTCAAAGGATAGCTTGCAAGGCTGATTTTCGACAACGGGAACTTCTTCATTCTTCCGGGTGATTTTGGTTTTTTCATCCCTCACATCCCGGCGTTCAAGAATGGTGCAAACACCTGAATAGGTGCTTTCAATCGCTTTCCTTGCCGCTTTCTGTGCGGCGGTCAGTCCATTCACCATCTGATTTTTCGATAACAGGAAAATTGATCCCTGCCATAAGTCAGAAGATAGTTCAAAAAAGAGTTCAACCGCTGTTCAGGGGTTGAACTTCCTTCCCCGGTTGCAAATACGGTGTTGGTGTCGCCCGTTTGTATCTGCTTTACCGCCATATCTAAATCAAGCCCTGCAATGCTATCCGGCGAAAAGGTTTTCTTTGCCGTCAAGAATTCACCTACCGCCATATCAACAGCGATATTCACCAAGCCATCAGGTATAGAAGGCGTGTTGCAATCGTTCTTTATGGTGTTTTCTACCTTCTGAATTGAAAAGGTAAGGGTAAATTCATCCCCTTCCTGCAACTCATACCCAAACGATTTTAACCGTTCCTTTACCATTTCCAGCATTGGGATCACCGCCTTTACTCTTTGGCTTCCGCTTCCTGAATCGTTTTCAGAATATCAGCCTTGTTTGCAGCATCGCCCAAATCAATATTGTGTTCCGCTGCATAGGCTTTCAGTTCGTCAACCTTCATTTTGTCAAGGGATTTTGCATCCGCTTCACCCTCAACTTTGTACCCCTTACCCTTCAAACTGAAAGCAAGTTCTTCATTATCGGTTTCAAATACCCCCTTCACAAATTTGCAAAGGGGGCGATTGTTGGAAGCATCCCAAAGAATATTAGGGGTTTTCGGTTTCTTTGTTACTCTGAACATATAATCACCTTACCCTTTCTTTACACCGTAGCCGCCGTTTTCAGCCCGGTAATAGCACCGTGAAGGAAAGCCGGACCGTGTGCAAGTCCGATCTGCCCGTAAATCTGCACCTTATCAGAAGCACCCGTTTTTGCCAAATCCTCCTGAAACAGTACGCCCTTGCCGGGAACTGCCTGAAATACCGGGGCGATATGTGCCATATCCGCAATCAGAAGGGAATCATTCGGCATGAAGCGATCCCAAACCACACCCATCTTGAAGAAGTCGGTTTCAATCTCCGTGATATTCATACCGCCTACATTCTGCGTGGTCTGCATATTCGCCTTGAACTGATCGGCGTAAAGATTGGTAATCATCTGTTTCTGATATGCACCGCAAAACAGAACCATCTTACCGAAATACGCACCGTTATCAGCCATTTCACGGAAAAGCTGATCCAGCAAAGCCTTGTTCAAGTCAGCACCCGCCGCCGCAATGGAAGTTCCGGTGTCGGAAGTGCAAAGTTCCAGCATACCACGGGTTTTATTTGCGACATTCGCCGCCGTGGAAATCTGATAAGTGCCACGGATGAAGGAAAATTCCACATCACGGGCAATCTTAATCAGCTTCTGCTGAATCTGCCAAGCCTTTTCATCTGCCGGGTTCGGGTTCTGCCCCGCCGTATTCAGCCCGGACATTCTGCCGGAATTGCTCTGCTTTGCGTAGGTCAGATCAATCACTTCCTGATGAATCTGAACAACATTCTTTTCCTGCTGCCGTGCAATGTGGCTTGCTGCCGGGGCGGTTGCGGAAGCACTTTCGGAAATCTCCGGCTGTGCCGCTTCCGGGAAATCATAAAGAACGGCGGTAGGGAATTCAAAATTATCTGTCTGTCTGCCACCCGTAAGCCCGCCAATCATGGAAAGAAACGGGGTTTGGGTGGGATCGGCTGTAAAGAGTTCACCCGCATAGTTGGGTAAATTCCAAGTCGTACCAATACCTGTTACCTGTGGCATATTTTTCACCTTATTTAACCTTTCGTTTTAATTTTTACATCAGGACAACGCCATCAGCGGCGGCTTCCTGTTTGATTTTGATAACCTCTAATTGGTTATTGTTTTTGCGGGCATCCGCAAGGCGGGCTTCATATCCCGCTGCTGTGGAATTGGGAACTGTGGAAGAAGCCCCCGGCTGAAATCCCGTGAACTGCTGCTGTGTCTGCTGCTGCTGCTGCACATCAAACATATAGGCATCGGATTTCTTCAAGGCTTCAATCTGTTCATCAAAGCCCGAAAGTTTCCCATCCTCGCCCAATTTTACCTTTGACATATCCAGCATAGCCTTGACTGCCTTTCCGTTTCTTGCCTTTGCACCGGAAAGAGCGATTTCAACGGCGTTATCCAGCTTCAACTTTGCAAGTTCTTCATCATGGGCTTTCTGCTGATCGGCGTTCTGTTTCTGCAAATCGGAAATCTGCTGCTGCAAGGCGGCATTATCGCCGCTGGATTTCTTCAAATCTTCAAGCTGCTTATCTCTATCAGAAACAGATTTCTTCAAGGTTTTGTTTTCCTCGTTGATCTCGTTGAACCTTGCCTTTGTGACAAAGTTCCCATCAAGGGAATCCATAACCTTCTTTGCCTGTTCCTCTGTCAATCCCATTGCAATCAAATCTTCTTTGTTCATTGTGTTTACCTACCTTTCAAATTTTCCGTTTTTTACCGTGGGTTACGAACCACGAAATTTGACCTTGTTCTTTACCGTCTGCAACGCTTAAAAGACGATAGCACTATTTAACCCATAGCTGGAAGATAGAATTGGATCACCGTTCCTTTCTAACTGCCATTACCGATTTTCACCACAAATTCACCCCTTTTCTGAAAAAAAATCGCCTTTATATAATCGTCATATAGCCACGCTTCAAAGGGCTTTGATATATTTACACCTTGAAAAATAGCATGAAAAAAGCACCCTTGAAAAGTTAATTTCAAAAGTGCTTATTTCCGCTTTTCCTTTTCGTAATAATCGCATTGTTCCGAACCGTCTATAACCGCAAGCGGTTTGAACTTTGGATAAGGGTACATCCGGCAACTGCTTTTTGTGTAATGACTGGAATATACCGTTCCATCATCCCGAAAAATGCAATCTTTACACTGTTCACATTTTGGTTTTTGGGTGTTGTCCGAAAGAACTTCATCCGCATACCGTTCTTCAAATGTTTTCTTTTCAGCCATTCAGCCACCTTCTTTCTACCGTTGCGGTTTCTGCCCGATAACTTCAAGATCAATGTAAATTGTTCCGGGTGTCTTTTCTACCTTTGTAACACGGAAGGTTGTTCCCTGCTGCAAAATGATTTCTGATTCTTGCCCGAATGAACTTTGCGGCTTTAGCCCATCCCACGATTTACCCGAACCATTACCAAAAGCGGAAAACGGTTCAACATACATCATTTGAGTACCGGAAGGGGCGTATATGTTCAGGATAATATCACCGCTGAACCCTTTGCCCTTTGCCACACCACACGAACAAAAGCCGTATTCCGTGGGGGTAGTACCCAAAAGCAAGGCTTCCAATTCGGCTTGTGAAGCGTGTTGCAGCTTATCCATTGGAACATTGAAAAATTTATCCATGCCCTTGAACCTACAACCACGCTGCAACCAAAAATCTTCCTGATAAACCGATTTTTCGATTATATCAGTCATAGCGTTAATTTCTTTCCGCATTGCTCCGGGTTGCCAACCGGAATAACTAACCCCGATCTGATCCAAGTCCACATTGCCAACACCTAAAAACTTTTCGCTGCCGTATTCAATGCCCCGCAACGGTTCATTAAATTTGTGGTAACTTTGGGTATAGTCATATATTGCATTTTTCTGAATGGGTGGGGAAGAACGCCACACTTCACCGCACCTATCACGCAATAGGGCATCCGCTTCTTTCGTGCTTTTCGCCCACATAGCGGCATCTTTGCGGGCTTGCGAATAAGCATCGTCAACCGCTTCTATTATACCACTATTTTCAACTTTTTTCAAATCGGCTTGAACTTTTGAAATTTCCTGTTCAATCTTCTTCAACTGCTGCTGAATATCGTGGTAACTCTTGCCTTCTGTATCAAGTTCTTCAAGCTGCTTGTAAAGGTCTTGATACTTCTTCATCAAGTCAGGATCGGTTTCAGTAATGAACTTGCCTTCATAGTATTGCTTCTTTCCGGCAATGTTCAGGCTTTCCCAATCGGCGGTTGTTACATCCTTATTGTACCAAATCCCGGAATAGGTTTTGATCTCGAAATCGTCAAGCTGCTGCTGAATAGCGGCTTTTTGGGCTTCAAGTTCAAGCTGTTGCTTTGCAAGGGCTTTCTTCTGTTCGGCTTTCAGCTTTTCATTCAATTTTTCTTGCCATTCCGCTTTTTGGGCTTCTATGGTTTCCATCTGTGAATGAAGGTCTTTCAGCTTTGTTAAATCCTCACCGTCAGAAAGCCCTTCAAGCGATCCAAAATCCTTGATTGCTTCATCATACGACCAACCACCGGAAACGGCTTTGAACTGCAAATCCAAATCTTCAAGCTGAACATCTGCATCTGCAATTTTGGCTTGCAGCTTCTTCTTTGTCAGATATTCCTTCTTTGGCGGCGGGGTGGATTCAGGCTCTTTGTGGTGTGAATAGTGAAGTGCTGAACCATCATCTACCACATCAAAGCCGGATTTATCACCGCCATCAACAAAGGTTTGTTTCCAATCTTGATATTTCATATCATCCGGGACATAATAGGTTTTACCCGTTTCTTCATCCCTTGCCGCCCGTTCCCCAATATCCCCGAAATTTTCATCAAAATAGGGAACTGTGGTTGAACGGCAATATACATGAAAGGGCGGGGCTGTTACACCCGGTTCAAAATCCTTCATAGGAAAATGCTGCCCGTCAAGGCTTCTGCATATATCGGAAGTGTGGGAATCCAGCGTTGCCACAATTTCATATTGTTCAACATCAAGATCATTGAAGCAATCCCTTTGTGCTGCTGAACTGAAATAGGCTTCTTCTGTCATAATCAGCCGCCCGGCGTTTTGCTTTGAAGTGTTCATCTTCTTTGCAAGTGAATCAATCGCCTTTTGCGGATCAGCCCCAAGCATGATATTTTGCGTAAGTTCCCCATGAAGTTCCGAAATCAGCTTTTCCTTATTCGTCCAAATCCTTTCAGAAAAGTTTTTTCCATCAACCGCCCACGGTTTGGAAAGCACCTTTTCAATCTGCGATTGATCCAGCCCTGCAATATCCCAACCGATATTGAACCCCTTTTGAAGTTCATAGGCGGTATGATAATAACCACTTTCAAAAATATCACCCATTGCCCCGGTTACTGTTCCCATCTGTTTTGAAAACATAACTTCAAGGCTTTGCTGTGTTTGAATTTTCAGGGCTTCCAGCTTTGAAATATGGTACTTTGCAGAAGCATTTTCCAATTCCTTCATCCAGCCGCCCATTAAAGCGTTATCCTGCCCGTATTTGATATAGTCTTGAACATCCCATTGAAATTCTTTCAGGGCTACACCTTTCAGATATTGGCGGGCTTGTGCAAGGGTGATTCCGTTGTTATCGGCAAACCGCTGATACCACCGGGCAATTTGCCCTTCAATCTGCTTTTGGGCTTCCTTGTACTGCTTTTCAATTTCAGCAAAGGCGGCTGCACCCTGCCCGTTTTGGGCTTGTTCAAGCTGTTCAAACCGTAGCTTCCAATATTCGCTATTCTTCAACCACTCCACCGCCTTTCACAAAGCGGGGAACAATCAGGCGGTAAAAGCTGCACACGGTTCTATTATTCATTGTTACATTGAACTTTTTGAACCGCACCAACATCAGCCACGCAAAGGAAGCGAAAAGCCGCCCTAAAATGGGGTTCTTATACTCCACTTCAAGGGTAACGGGTAAAACATCAATCTTTCTGATTTTCGCCATTCGGATCACCTTCCTTTTTCGGCGGCTGCTGGTTGCCTTGCGGGGCAAACGGGTTGTAACCCTGTTGCTGCATTTCCTCTTGTTCTTTTTGCCGCTGCTTTTCCAACCGTTCAAGTTCCTGTTGCGGATCATCAATCCACGGGTGCATACCAATGATAGTTTCATCGGAAAGAATACCCACGGATTTTGAACAGTTGTCAATAGCTTCACTTTCGTTAATGAGAATATCCCGGTTGAAGATAACCGTTACTTCCTCATTCTCAAAGTTACCCTTGCCCGTGTTCGCAAGGTGGGCATTGACAAACCAAAGGATTTCTTCAAAGGCGGCTTGAAATTCGGTTTCCATATCGTTAGCATCCAAATCAATATCAGAATACATTGATTGAATGTTCATCTGATTAGGATTGCCGGAAAGCCTATCATCTTTGGCATCATAGCCCATAGCATTTTCAATCAGGGCTTTCTTGAAGATTTCCAAAATAGCCTTGTAGTTTTCCGCATTTACGGTGATTTCAAGGGTTTCAACCCCGCCTCTGGTTTCGCCATCATAGCGAACCTTCACCGCACCGAAAGTTGCAAGGTTCTTTCTGAATTCCCCTAAATTCGTACCGTCATAGTTTTTAAGGACAAGAATTGTGTTCCTTGCGTCCTCTTGCATATTGTTTTCAAAGTCCGAAAGCATAACATTGATACCGTCTTGAAGGGTTTTCACCTTCTTAATCAGCGGTATTTCCTGTTCATTGTACTTCAAGGGGATCAGCGGAATTTTCGCCCAATTCAGGGGCTTCCCGTTTGCCATCACATAGGAACAATCCTGTTCTTCAACGGTTAAATCAGGAATCAGCACATTACCATCAAGAATATAGCAATGAATTCCCTGCATATCGAACACTTCAACCTTTTCAATGATCGTGGGCTTGATACCGTCATAGCCCGCCACCAAGTAAAGCCTGATAGCACCTTCCAAAATGGTGTGTTCGCTGTCCTGCCAAATCGGAAGGATTTCATACCCCGGAAACAACCGGAAGGAAAATTCCCCGTCTTTGGTGTAATAAGGGTAAAGCCATGAAATACCGTGGTTCAAGGCTGCTTTGCCGCCGTTCTTCAAGGTTTTCATAAACCGCTTATTGAACACCTGTTTCAGAAGTGCGGCGTATAGTTCGTTCTTTGTATCTATGACAAAGGGTTGACCTAAAAGGTAGTTCGCTTTTTGGTTCACCATCTTGCCGTACTGATTATCAATCAGGCGGTTATTCGGAAGATTTTCAACGGTTTGCAGCTTGCCATCTTCCCCGATCATGGTTCTTTTCCGGGTAAGAATATCATGTTCATTCTGATAATACAGTTGCCCCTTGATCTGCATGATCCGTTCCGGCGAACCCTTCCAACGCATGATTTCCTGTTCAAGAAATTCTTTGTTGTTCATTCTTACCTTGAACCCGAACAGCATAAAATTTGAAATTCGGTTCAATGCGTTTTCAATACCGTTCAACACCTTTTTCACCCCTTTCTATCGCATAATAAAGACAAAAGCCCGAAAACACACGGTTTTCAAGGCTGTTTGTTACTAATGTGTTATTTTTATTCAAAACTGAAAGCCGCCCCCTTGCTGAAATCTTCAAGGGCATAGCGCATTGCATCCATCAGGTGGTTAAAATCGTCAATGGGTTTATTCAGCTTCTTCCCGGTCTTACTGTCAACATCCCATGTGTAGTTACTGATTTCAGTAATGAAGTTCACGCATTTAGGATGAACAATAATGTGGAAATCCTGAATATAATCAATGCCGTTGTTTATGCTGTCTTTGCCCTTCCTTGCCCTGTGAATGTGGGAAAGCCCCAAATCATAAAGGCGGTCAATGCTCTTTGGTTCAGCGGAATCAGCCCGGATTTTCTCTTTGCAATATCCGGCTTTAGTAACTTCTTCCGCTATCCGTTCATTGCTCATGCCCTTTTGATAGATTTCATCAAACACCCAAAGGGTTTTGTTGGTTTCGTCTATCAAGCCGCAAAAGAAAGCGGAAGGATCGTTTGTATAACCGAAATCCAACCCGAAAGCAGATTGAACGGTTTTCAGCTTGCGGATTTCCTCAATATCAAAGGCTTTTTCTTCCCAATTCTCATAGATAAGCCCTTCAACAATGCCCCAATCACCCAATCCAGCCACACGGTAACGGCGGGGGTTCTGCTGCTTCATGGTTTCAAAAACCTTTTTATCAGCTTCATCCAGCCATTCATTACACATATAGTTGGTAGTCATTGCAAGGGTTTCATCATCCGGGTTATCAAAGAAGCGGGCTTTGATCCAATGGTGTTCGTTCCACGGGTTAAAGGTCAGGGTTATTTGCTTGAACAGCCCTGTTTCAGCCGGAATTGCACCACGGATTGATTCATCAAGCATATTGAAATCATCTTCATTGCCGATTTCATACGCTTCTTCAATCCACATCCAACACAAATAGCCGTGTTCAACGGTTATTGAAGTTACTTTCAGCGGATCATCAAGCCCCCGGAAATATATTTTCTGCCCTGTTGGAAGATAGGTCATTTCAAGCGGGCTTTCCTTGATCTCCCAAAATTCAGCAACCCCTAAACGATTGATAGCCCACTTCAATTCTGTAAAGCAGCTATCTTTCAGGGTTCGGAAAACCTTTCGGACAACAAGCAAGTTTGCATCCGGGTATTTCATCAGGTTCACGATATACCAAAGGGCGGTTGTTTTGGATTTCTTGCTTGCACGGCTTCCCTTGCAAACACGATAACGCCCACGCCACCGCCAAAATGTACCGTAGCCTTTGCCGACATAATCAGGAAGGAAAATCTGCTTTGCCTGTTTAATCTTCAAGTTCATCACCCCCGGAAATTACAACCGGGATTGAACCCCCTACATCAAGATTATCTTTGAACATTCCGTACCGCTTGCCGATCAGTTCAGCCGCCTTCAAGCGTTCCCTTGCAGAAACATCAATATCTGTGATTGTCTGCACACCATCACCGACAAGCTGCAAAGTCTGTTCCCGGTGCTGCCCCCGCATAACAGCGGTAAGGTATTCAAGAACTTCCTGTGCATCGGCGGTTTTCTCGTTATGCAGCCGTTCAAGCTGTTCATCAATATAGGCTTTGACTTCAACATTTTTCAACATTCGCTGTCCTTGACTGTATGCGGTTTTCTCATTGTACCCCGCCCGGATTGCCGCCTGTGTAGCGTTACAATCAATCAAGTATTCATCAGCAAATTTCCTTTGTTTTGCGTTCATAAACAGCAACCCCCTTTCAGTCAGGTTAATTTCAAACATCCTATGCCCTGTTACGGTAGGGCGAACCGCTTTTTTCAGGTTCGACTAAAGCACGAACTTTCTATAAAAAATTTTCCCGGTGGGTAGGAGTTCACCGACTATGCCCGAAATCGGCTATGAGTACCCCACCGGGAAAATAAAAAATCAACAAGGTTTCCCCTTGCTGATTTTTCACTATACATTATATCACGCCCCCTATATAACAAGATATATGAAACACATCATTTTTCCTCACTTTTTATAACTTGTTCAAAGGCTTTCAGTGCGTAGCCGTGCATATTAAGAACATACTGATATGTAAAGTTCATTTCAACGGCGATAACTTCAAACTTCTTAAACTCAACATACCGCTTGAACAGAAGGGCAATGTAATCCGGGTTCTTCAATGCCTGAATCTGATTGATTATCTTGTGCTTCTCGTCAACATACCGATCAATTTCAGCATTGATTTCTTCTTCAAGGTCAACAATTCGCCCGATCAGCTTCACAAATGGGGCATCCCCGGAAGGGCTTGTTTGCACACGCTCTTTTGAATAATCTATTGCCCCGGTGCTTTTCGATTTCAAACGCAAATTGCCTAATTCCTTGATTTTCTGATTTATCACGGTATCTAACCGCTGTAACTGCTGCAAATATTCTTTTGCCTTCATAGCAATCTTCCTTTCTTCATCTTGAACCGATAACTTGAACCGCTTCAAAATCTTTATTTTTCGGGGGTTTTCAAAAATCAGCGGTTCAAGGGTTCAAGTTCAACTTGCTATTTTCTTTATATTTATTTTTAGAGAAACATTGCAAATCGTTGATAGTATAAATTCTATCTTTTTTAAGAACTCAAAAATAACTTGAACTACTTGAACCGTAAAGCGAAAAACCCGCATTATACAAGGCTTTCAGGCGGTTCAAGTTCCCACAACTACAACTTGAACCAATCTTGAACCGCAACTTGAACCCCCTGCATATTTTGAAAGTTAATTTTCAAAAATCAGCTCTGCACACAAGCCCTTTATCCAATCACGGCGGGGAATTTGTGCAATCCATTCATCAGGAACACCGCTTTCACCACCGCAACCATAATATATCCCGGCAAGTCCGCCAGCAACCGCCGCAACGGTATCAGTATCTTCACCCAAATTCACGGCGGTAAGAACGCAATCCCGGTATGTGTTGGTATTCAGGAAACACCAAAGGGCGGCTTCCAGCGTATCAACCACATAGCCGGAACTTTTCACAAAGGTTCGTTCCAGCCATTCAAGATCAATCAGCTTGCTAAATTCAAAAAGCATTGAAACGGTTTCAATTTGTCCTTTGAACTTTTCAATTCCACTGAAAACCGCTTCTTCCTTCTTCATGCCCTTCATCAGATTTTCAACCACCGCTGCATATATGCGGCAAGCGAAATCTGAAATGAAGTGTGCGTGTGTCAGGTGTGCAACGCTCAAAAGTTCAGCTTCTTTTTCCGGGTAGTCAGGCAACATTGCAACCGGAAGAATACGCATCAAAGCCCCGTTCCCGTTATCCATGCGGGTTTTACCGCCGCACTTTGCAGCATCCTTTCCGTTGGCATAACGGGCGATTGCCCGCCTTGTTCCACCGCCTACATCAAACACTTTCCCGTAAGGTGTAAACATTCCATCATTCAGCCAATGGAAAAAGTTCTGCATAATATCAGCCGGATCAACCTTCCCCAATTTTATCATACTATCAAGGGTTGCAAGTGTCAGGCTGCTATCATCCGACCATGTACCGGGCGGCTGATTGTATGTTCCGTACCCCGTCATATCTGTAATGGTGAATGTATCACGCTTTTTGAATTCCACCGGAACACCCAAAGCATCACCGACCACAAGCCCCATAATTCCATTATAAAATTTGTTCATTGTCTGCACCTTCCTTTCTCAAACGCCCAAAATGCGAGCTGCAATCATATCTGCGGTATGCGTATAAAGCACATTCGGGAAATTGGTTACTGCCCGCCCGTAGCTGTTCCAATTCTCTTTATCGTCAAATGCTCCCATGTGCCACCTGATACAAAGCATTTCTTCTTCCGTAAGCCGCATATACTGTTGCAGCATTATCACCGATTTATCACCATGCCCCGGAAGAAGGGTTGCATTGTTATATTCCCATGCTTCATTTTCGGTTTTATGGTAATTATCCACCTTGCATAAATCGTGAAACATTCCCACAATCAGGGGGCTTTCTTTACGCTGCCACTTTAATTCAAGTTGCCTTGTGAGATATAACAATGAATTGGTAACAGTAAGGGAATGATCGAACAACGCCCCCGAATATGCCCCGTGGTGGTGAATGGAAGCCGGGGCTGTGAAGAAGCTATTTTCTTTCAAAATGTTAATGAATTCTTTTGTGAATCGGTTAGGCATACAAGGTTTCATTATTTCCTTGAACTGTTCAATTCTATCCTGTTCGGTAAAATTATTCATTACCTAAACTCCCTTCCTGTTTTGGTGTCTTTGATTTTTACCCGTTCAATCAGTTCAAAACCCGCTAAACGAATAATGAATTTCAATACTTTTATCAATTCGGAAGCCCGCCTTTCGGTTTCGCTTTCCTCTTTGATTATGTTCTTTGTTCCGGCGTAAGCCGTAGGATCAGCATACCCTTCACTGTTAAAATATGGATTGTTCATCTTTGCCACCTTTCAATTTATCCATCTGATAATAGGATCGCCCTTGAACCCTTTTTCCCACACAAACCACGCATAGGCAACAGCACTTGAAGGGTATTTTGCAAATTCCCCATTCATAGCACATATCAACCGGGAAGAACTCACATACACGGTTTTAGGCGGGTTATGTAAGAAAAATTGCTTGCGTGATTTCCCTTCAAGGAATTGCAGCTTTAAGAACATTGCAACTTTCCTTCCCGGCTGCACACTATTCAACGCCTGTTCAACGAATTCCAAAGCGTATTTATAGGGCGGGTTTGTGATAATATCCCCTTCAAAATCATCAAGGGTTTCTTTTAGGAAATCCAGCGGTTCAGGATCACCAAAGCCCCGGTATATTAAATCTGTGCTGATAACCTCGAAGCCGTGTTGTTCCAGCACCTTTGACAAATGCCCTTCACCACACGCACATTCCCATATAACCGGGGCAAAATCTTCTTCTGCAAGCAGAAGTTCCATTGCACGGGGTTCAGTAGCATAATAATCATGCTGCTGCCTGTCCTTATCGCTGTGATTGGAAGCACCCAATGTTGTGTAAATGCTTCTTTGGTTGCCCGTCCAATCTTTAGTTTCTGCTCTCTCTCTCTCTCTCTCTCTGCTGTGTTCATTCAAAATATTCACCCCTTTCAACTATCTACCCGAACAAATATTCGGTATTTTTTGCCGCTGATTTTCTTATCAATAACCTTCATGTTCAAAATGCGGTTCACTTGCTTTGAAAATTCAATACTACTCATAGGCTGGAAGCTGTTAGCAAGGCAAAATTCTTGATACCGCCTATAAACCTTGTTTGTTGGTTCATTCTCAATTTGAAATTCTTCATCTTCACATTCTTTGAAAAATCCCAAAATTGGATTGTTGTTTTCCTCGTATTCATCCATTGCCGCCTGAACCTTTGCGGAAGTGGTAAATGCCCGGTTTGTAAGTACCCGCTTCAATCCGGCAATTCCCAAAGTTATCAAGTATTCCATAACTTCATCAGATTTCAGTTCGTGCTTTATATACGGTCTGAAATCAGGATCAGCTTTTGAAAATGTGGCGTTGAATGGAATGATTGTCAATCGCCGCTGCACCGCCCCCGTTTTATCTTTGATACGGGGAATGTTGTTTGCTGAAAATAGCAGCTTTGAATAATTGTTGAACTCAAAGGGATTTTGCCCCTTGCGTTCTGCTGATACCCGTTCACCCGTTACCAACTTCTTAAAGATCGCCGGGTTTGCAATGAATTCATCCCCTATATCATCACCGATATTTGCCAGCTTACCGAACATTTCAGCGGTTTTGAACCTATCACCAAGTTCTTTCAAGTCAAGGGAAGCAATATTTTCTTCCCCTAACAGGGTTTGAACCATTGAAAGGAATGTGCTTTTGCCGTTGGATTTATCCCCGGTCAGAATGAAGGCTTTGCCTAACTCATTTCTGCGATAGAAACAATATCCAATAGCTTCTTCCAGCAATGCCCGGATAGCCGGATCACCACAAGCAATTTTGTTCAGGGTTTTATCTGCCAATTCTGAATAGGCTTCCGGGTTGTAATTCCACCTGATTTTGTTTGTGATAATGTGTTCCGGGGTAAACGCCACAAAGGAATCATCCACAATGTTATATAACCCGTTGGCAAAGGCTATCATATTAGCATCTTCCGCTTGTGTGTTTTCCCTGATAAGAATATCAAGGTAGGCAAGAACTTCCGTTCTTTTCGCCCTGTTCAACTGTGGGATATGCTTAATCATTTCAGCTTCAATTTCTCCAAGCCCGGAAACATAAATTCCGTTTTTGTAGATATGTAGCTGATTGTTGATCTTGATAATGTGGTGATTGTTCTTCAAAAAGGTTGCGAACTTGTCAAACAAAAATGTTGAACCCATGAAGAAAACAGGCTTTTTGAAAGCATCATCACGAAGGATTGTTTCAATTTCATCATCCGAAAGCGGAACTTTCAGCACAAATTTATTGATTATCCTGATTGTTTCCCTTGCTTCTTCCACGCTGAAATCATTACTTTGCAGCGTAAGAATATAATTGAACAGGCTTTGATTTCTGCCATCCCCGGCATCCATGTTCAGGAATTCCATGTTTGATTTTACGGGGTGAAGCCAGCGGGGAAGGGGCTGTGCTTCCTCGTTTTCGGCGGTATCATAAAGGATTTCCCTTTCTTTACCGTCATACTTCAACACTTCATAGGAATTCCGTGTACCGATTTTAATATCAGCGGTCAAACCTATTGCCAGTTTGCAGCCTGTTTTGTTGGTTGGTACTCCGCTGTTCTTGAATAGGAAATGCTTGCCCCTGCTGGTACGGTAAACCCGGCAAGTCAAGGCGTATTCCTGCACTACCTTGAACAGTATTTCAGAAGTTTCAGAATCATCAATATCAACAAGAATTGTGTCCGCTGCCAATATTCCAGCGTATTCCGGCAATGACTGAACCTGTTCAAAGGTTTTGAAATCTGTTCTGCCCTTGAATTTCTCTATGCACTTTTTATTTTTGGTTTCAACAAAACCTTTGAAGAACAATTCAACTCACCACCTTATATTGATTTCAAAAATTCAAGCTGTTTTTCAAACCAATTCTTGAACTTCAAATTACTGTTCGCATCCGAAAGGGCTTTTTTGTAGGAAGAAGTATATTCTTTCAAATCTGCCCTTGCCTGTTTTAATTCCTCTTTGGAAAGTGAAACACCGTTTGGGTGCTTCCGGCTCTGAATCATTCGCTGTGTGTCCGCTGTTTTTTGCTTGAAATCGAAATATTTTTTTCCGTTTTCTTTCCGCAACTCCACCAAATCAGCAATCCGATTTTGAAAATAAATTTTCAAAGTTTCCTTCAATTCATCTTCATGCTGCCAATCCAAAGCAATCACTCTCAACAGCTTTTTGAACCGCTGCTGTGAACATGGAAAGAAGAAATCCATGTGAATATTCATGTACCCGGTTTCCCATTTGATATATAAATCGTTGTTCATCACATCACCCCAAAATCTGATAATCTTTTATTTGCAAGGTCTATATACCATTGCTTATCTAACTTTTCAGGAACTTCAACTCCGTTCACCGTTTCATTCCAAATGAAGCAATGTTCCGGGGAATTGGGGATTTTGGCGGGCTTCTTTGTTACTGCATGAACCTTTTGAACCCCGGCATCAGAAGCGTTCTTTGAAGCAAATACCCTAATGCACTTTTCTTTCACAACCCGGCTTCCGTGTAAGATATGGGTGTATTTACCGCTGATTTTGGAAACAAGCTGAAATTCCTTCAAGGCGTTGCACTCCAAAACGGTTCTTCTTACGGGTACACCATGCACCATATATTCAACCAATGCCCGGTTGACAATCGGTAAATCATAATCAAGGGAAGATAATTCCTTCACATACGCCCCTTTTGATTTCCAATGCCCCCACGAATCAAGAATAATGTAATTGTTCACATCCTTTTGGTAGATTTCCCGGTATTCGTCAAATTCAAGGTTCAGCCCGGTTCTAACTTCCCATTCATGGGCTATATCATCAATCAGGCTATACCATTGATCTTCATCCTGTCCTTCCGGCATTTTCACAAGCACACCATCAGTATTTGATTGAATGATCTGTGCATAAGGTTCAAGGCGTTCAATCAAATCCAGCAAAAGCAACTGCCCGTAAACACAAACCCGGTTAGCCTGCAAGGGATCATAAAGGGCATTGTTCTTATCCTTCATCACTCCATAAGTAGAATTCAGCACCAATTTCAACGGGGCTTGCAGCGGGTTCTTTTCCGCTTTGTACTTCAATCTTTGGTTGTAGATTTCAACGAACTTTTTCGGATCGCTGATATTCCGGCTATGAAGGTTATATTGCACCATCAAGGACGGATAAAGGGAAGCAACATCCATATTCAGGAAATAACCCTTCCCGTGATACTTTGGAATTGCCCCGTGTACGCCACCCCATCCAAATTGGTGGGGAACACCCGCAATCACAATATCAAGCTGGTTCTTTTTCCCGTCTTTCTGATAACAGCGGTTTTCCGGGTTTTCATACCATTCAACCACTTTTGAATATTTTTCAATTCGCATTGAATACGGGAAATCAATTTCAAATTCATCATCATGTTCCTGCTTTGTGGCATCAAGGATAATTGCCGAAAGTTGGGGCTTTGTCTTGCTTATCAGCGACATATCAAGGGGCTTCCCTTGACAAGCCAATTTCACAAGCCCAATGTGGGCTTCAAAGTCCTTTTTCCGTTGAAGAAATACTTGCACCGTCTGTTCAACATCATGCTTGCAATATTTGACGGTTTCAGCAATTTCTTCTTCCGTCAATTTCCGGTCAATATCGAAGGGAACGGAAGTTTCCTTTATATCGTTTCCCATGAACCCCTCAAAGGATTTTAACCCCCGGTCAATGTTCATCATTACATCGTAATTGTTCAGGGGATATTGATTGAAAAGGCTGCTGAACTTCCAGCCGGGATTTCCCTTCACAATGATATAATCATTCACTTTTTTAGGATCGAACCCACAAAGGATAGCTTTCAAAATGTACTGATCGTAGTGTCGGCTATTAAAACCACACCAAATTTCCCTTATATTTGCCTTATATAAGGCTTCAAGTTCTTCCGGCGAATTGATTATCACATGGGTTTTCTTTGCGGTCATATCCATAACCACGACAAGCCAATCATAGGCGAAAACCTCAAAATCATAGAATAGCACCTGATTCACTCCTTCCTGTGTTTTGAACGGGGTTGCAACCGTTCCCCCGCATTACCGGGGCATTGCTGCCCCGTTGCTCTGCGTTAATCTTCCAGAACATAAACTTCCTTGATTTCAAATTCGTTGTACCCCTTGCTGTTCTCCCTGTAATCAAGCTGGTACTCGAAATTGTTATCAATGGCTTCCATAACATCCATAATCATGTTGCCGTACTGATTGTAGGTCTTGAACCGAATATCAATCGGATCAGCCATTTCCGCAACCAACGCCCGCATGAACTCATTGGCAATGTGAATCTGAAAGCCCTGTGTTACAACCTGATTCATAAAGATCAAGCTGCCCTTGTACTCGCCTTCCAAAATCTTCATCCAGCAAGTAACCATCGGATCGCCCTTTTTGGATTTCACCAATTCCAGCTTTGTAATAGCCACTTCATAAGTATCATGCGGAACTTCACGCCGCCCGCCGTTTTCGGCTGCTTCCTCAACATCCTTTGCAAGCCCTTCCGTGTCGATTGCCTTATCAAATTCATCCCAAATGTTAGCCATAATAATTTTCCTTTCTGCTTTATCCAAGCCGTTCAAAATATTTTTAATTAGCTGTTCTGTAATCGGTTCGGTGGTTCGCCACACATACCCATCATGGTTTTCGGCTTCAATTACAAACGAACCGTTTTCAATTAAGTAATTCAGTTCCAAATATCCACGCTCATTTCCAACTAACGCCATAACGAACCACCTTTCCCAATCATTTTCTTGCGGTCAAGATACCCTTAACCAATTCAAAAGCCTGTTCTGCTGTGAATCCTACTTCCACATAGGCATCATAAAGCTGCTTTGCCGTGGAAGCGGATTTCTTTGCCATAGCTGCCGGATCAGTCTTGAAGGGGTTTTCCGGGGTATGGCTCTTTGTTTGCTGCCCCTTCTGCTGGATTGCTGCGTTTACCATAGCAACCAACACTTCATCAGGAATACCAAAGGGATTGTTCATTGTGTGTACCTACCTTTCTTTAATCTCTTGCTTTACGCTTACGGCGGGGCTTTTCCTCACCCTCTGCCGGGGCTTCCGGGGGATTCATTGCACCATCAGCCGGGGTTGCAGCTTCCGGGGCGGGCTGTTCAGCTTCCTTTTCGGACTGCTGTTCTGCCGCCGTTTCAGGGGCTTTCTGCGGGCTTTCAGGTTCAGGGGTATCAGTTGTAGGCTGTTCCTCTTTCGGGCTGTCCTGCGGCTTATCTGCGGGTGTGGCGGGGGTTTCCGTTCTCTTTCTTCCGGTTCTTCCCGTCTTTGCCGGGGCTGCGGGTTCTGCCATCCCGGAAGCAGCGTTTTTATTCGCTTCATCGTAAACGGCAAACAGGGCTTTCACATCAAGGGGAATATCCTTTGCGTTCACTCTCAAACGCCCGCCGCCGAAAATCACTTCATTGCTTTTGAAGCTGAAAGTGCGGGTTTCACCGTCTGCCACAATACGGGCAACCACATCCACCATTCCGGCAACCTTATTTGCAACCTTTTCCTGCAAGTTCGGCTTGATCGCCGTGATTTTATCGCCACCCTTGCGGGTAATATCCTTGCTGGTGTCCTCGTGGGAAATCAGGATAATATTTTCATAGTCAAGGTTCATCAGGCGTTTCAGCGTGTTCAGGAATTCGCCCCGCACCTTATCCCACGCACGGAAGGAATCATCCGATTCATGGGTAATGCCCATCTGCTGGTACATATAAAGGCGGCAATGTTCATACAAATCTTCCAAAAGGTCAACCACAATCGTTCTGAAAGTGTTTTCCTTCTTTTCCAGTTCGGAAATTGTGTCCTTGAACACATCCCAAGCAAGGGTTCTTTTCGTCTGTCTGCCCTCAACCCTCACTTCATCCTTAATGCGGATATACGGGGCATCAACGAACTTGATATTGCCGTCCGTGTTCAGCATCAGCGGATCAGGAAAATTGTTTGCAAAGGTGGTTTTGCCGCAAAACGGCACACCATAAATCCAAAGCACACGCTTTTCAACCGCTTCAATATTCCTTCTTTTGTTTTCAGGTAACTTAATCATGTAATCATTTCCTTTCTCACAATATTCTTGAAATTCGCAATACCTACAAAGGTAACTTTTTTCTTGCGGGAACTCTGTTTCCTCATTCACCGCCTTTATTCCAAACAGGAATTCAATAACCTTTTCAGGGTTGAACCCAATTTGAACTGTTTTAACTTCCACCCCGGATAACGCTTCTTTCAGGCGTTCCCTGAATTCAAGTAGGGTTTCCGTTTTCTTCTGCCGGATTGTAACTTTGGGAATGAACACAAAGTACATATTCCGAATTTTCTTTCCGGGGTTGTTTCTCTCGAAGAAATACTTGTATTCGTGAAGCTGCCCCGATTGTTTATAGCCCGAAACATTGTTTGAATATTTGAAATCGTAAAGGTCAAACACATCAGGAATTTCTTGATTTTCCCCGTTCAACCGCTGTTCGGTACGGGCGGGTACAAGGTAATCAATGAACCCGTGGAAATCATCATCCTTGATTTCAACTTCAAACTGTCCACCGGGCGGGATTGCCGCCCTTGCAAGCGGGATCACCGTTTCAAACTTGATTATCTCGTTTATGTGTTCATCCGTGATAATCGGGAAGCTGAAACAATATTCCCTGATTGCTTCTTTAAGGCTTTTTTCAATCCCGGTGTGAACCGTCTGCCCTAAAATCAAAGGGTTATCAGGTTCAGTTGCCGGAATCGTTGTCATTCCTTGAAGATAACGCATTTTGAACTTGCGTTTGCATTTTTCAAAGCAATCAACGCTGGAATGTGAATACCGCAATTTATCACCCCTTTCAATAAATTTTTGAATTCGTCAAACCCTTCCGGGTAGAGGAAAACCCCGATCCCGCCGCTTGTGTTTATCCGGCTGATATTCAGCTTTTGCAATTCGGAAGGTCTGCCATTGGAAGCCTTTACTTCTACTGCAAGCATCACCCCATTTACGCAACATATCAGGTCAGGAATACCGGATTTCTGAAAGCCGCCGCCCCAAATTTTGGTGTACCAACCGACCATTTCAACCTTCATTCTGTCAGAAGGAAAGCCCGCCGGATATATACCGACTGAATGAAAGTATTTCTTGATCTGTCCTTCAAATAGTTTTTCTTCTGCCATTATTTCACCCCGCTTTCCGGCGCAACTGCATATATTCTTTATATGGAAGCCCCATCGAATCAGCGGCAATGTGAAGGGCGGTTTTCTTGTCAACGAATGTTCCCCGTTCGCTCATAACCGGGATATATGGAAAGCCTACCTTATGCGCATACCATTGATTACTTCCCTTCACCTTTGATACCGTGTATGCAAGTTTCATGTGCGCCCCCTGTCATTTCACCGTAATTTTGACGGAAGCGGAAACATTGCTTGTTTTGGAATACTTTGCAGCTACATCCGGCAAATCTTTCTTCAACTTTGTGCTGTCAATGGTGGTTCGGGTTGTAGCCCCAACATAGGTGAACTTCACATCCTCATTTTCAAAGGATTTCACCCCGTATTTCTCCATTGCTGCCATAAGCTGAACCCGCATTGCCTTTTCCTGTTCCTCGATCTGCTTCTTCTGCAAGGTCAAGGCTGCAATGCTCTTAATAATTCCCGCCGCTTCTGTCTGCATGGTTGCAAGGGCGGTTTCCTCACTGAAAGCATCTTCACAATCCGGGGAAAGTTCGGTGCATATATCCTTGCAGCTTTCCCTTTCCTCACACTCCAAACAGCAACACACCTTGCCGCAAGCGGAACTTTCCATTGCCTGTTTACACTTAATCATTGTTTGAACTCCTTTCCAATTCAGCGTTCAATTCCTGCTGAATTTGCAAAACTGATTTTGAATAGTTAATTTCAAAAATGCCTTGTTCCCACAACCGGGAAGCCCCGGTTTCGCCCATGTTGTACGCCATTAGCACCTTTTCAGGGATTTCATACTTTTCAAACAGCTTCCGCAATATGAACATTCCCGCCCGAACATTGCCGTATGGTTCGGTAAAATCGGTAATTCCAAGCTGTTCTTGCAAATACGGGTGATTGATTTCATTGATCTGCATCAAGCCGTAATCATTGGTTTTACTGATAACATCCGGGTTGTAGTTGCTTTCCCGCTGGATCAACGCCATTACAAAGGTAAAATCCATTTCATAGGCTTGTGATAAGTAGAAAATGAATTCCTGCAAATCTTCATCCATAGGCACATTCAGCGGTACAAATTTCCGTTCCCCGTTCACCCATTCACCGGGCATTTCACCTTCAAAGATTTTCCCGTCAGGCTGTCCGAAAATCAGAACTTCCTTTTGGGTGTCAGGTTCAGATTTTTCAGGATTGCCGTTCCTTGAACAGATTGCCCCTATACCGAACCCCACAAGGGAAAAGATAATTGCTACCACTACCCACGAAATCAGAACACGCTTACCAATTGAAGCCTTCTTGATATTTCTTGAATAGTTCATCTGTATAGTCCTTTCGTAATTCCAAAGTGTGAAGAATATCTTCTTCAACTGTTCCGGGGCAAATCATCAGGTAATAGAAACAAGGTTTTTCCTGTCCGATCCTGTGAATTCGCTTCTTGCTTTGTTCAAACAGTTCACTTCTATCTGTCAGCGAAAAGTAAATGATTTTGTTTGCCTTTTGCAAATTCAACCCCATAGCCCCCGCCTGATACTGAACAAAGGTGATTGAATCCCCGTGTTCCTCATAGGCGGTTAAATCTTTTGTTTCCCCATTCACTACCGAAAATGGGCGTTCCAGTTCAGCAAGGGCGGCTTGCATGGTGTTCAATTCTTCATTGAAGTTGTAAAACACAATCAACCGATCTTCTGTTGATTGCACCAAATCCTTAAAGGCTGCAACCCGTTCCCGGTTTAAGTAGCTGCACATCATACGGGAATAAATCCGCTTTGAAAGGATCGTGTCACCTATGAATTCACGCCCTTCAATGGTGATAACTGCATCCCGCATGAACTTCCGGTATTCTTTCGTTGGTTTGGAATGAATTGGAATCATCATTTGTTCGGGAAGGTCAAAGACTTCTTCCGATTTCGCAAAGATTGCACCATGTTCAGCAAGTTTCTTTTTCAGGCGGTCAACATTTTTGTAACCTACCACATGGGGAATTCTGAACCCGCTGTTGTGATCTTCAATCCATTCCGTTTCAACATACTGCTTGTAAAAAAGGTCTTTGCTGATATTCCATCCAAGCAACCGAAGCTGCGACCACAATTTTTCATACTTCCCGGCTGTTGGTGTACCGGATAGCAAAATCACATTTTCAGGTTGCATTTTCAGGATAAATTTTGACCGTTTAGCGGCTTCATTTTGGATAATGGAACTTTCATCAAGCATCAGGGTAAACCCGGTTATATGGGCGAAATATGAACGCCTGAATATCAAATCGTAGTTTATAACCCCTACACACTTACCGATTGTTCCCGTGAATTCTTCAAGCTGCCGCTTGTCGGTTAGGTCAAACACCGTGAGGGGGTAATACTCCCGGAAGTGCTTGATCCAATCGTCAATTTTTGTCTTTTGACAAACCAACACGATTCTTTCAGGAAAGGAATTTGCTTTTTCCGAACCTACAAAGGTTTTCCCTAATCCCATATCAAGGTAATAGGCAACCCGGTTGAAATCTTTGGTTTCGTCAAGTGCCTTGCTTTGGTGGGGGAATAGCTGCATAAATCAGCACCCCCTTAATCTGCATCAACATCAATCCCGGTGATCTCTTTGAAAATAGCCTTGTCGAAGTTCGGAATTGCTGTGATAACCGCCTTTTGACGGTCAGAAAGCCCACGCCACCAAATAACCGCACATTCGGAATTATCCAAAATTTTCAGATACCCGCCTGTGGTTTCCGCTTCCGGGTGTGCTGCCTTTTCTTCATCCGTCATATCTGAAAAATAAATGTATTCAAGTACATCCCCCGGAATCTGATTCAGCAAATAGCGGGCTTCACTGTTCAACCAATCCTGATAAGTCCATTCAGAAGGCTTATTGAACAGATAGATTTTCGGGCTTACGGTGTTAAAACATCCGTTGGAAAAGCTGCACTTGTTCCAATCGCCGCTGTTCCAATCGCCGCTGTTCCAATCGCCGCTGTTGCAATCGCCGCTGTTCCAATCGCCGCTGTTCCAATCGCCGCTGTTGCAAAGTCCGGTGCAGCCCTTTCCCGTATTCACGATTTCAAGCAATTCAGCCCACGGAATTTCACGCACGATCTGAATTTTATTGGTGCAAGATTTTGTTCCGTCCGTATCGACTTCACCCAATGCAAGCACTTCCGCAACCTTGTTTTCCGGGTTGAACTGATAGTAATTGAAGCAATCAGCCGCCTTTTCGCAAAAGTGGAAGCCCCGATCACAAACCATAGGTATCACATCTTCTTCATAAGTACCGCCAACTGCATACTGAAACGGTTTCCCGTTAGGGTTACAAGTCCAATCGGGATTGAACACTTTGAACCCTTTAACAACTCCTGTTTCACTCATTTTTGTTTATCCTCGCTTTCTGCCATCAGGCAATTTCATTCAGGGGGACTTCAATTCCTGTGTATTCGGTGAACTTCACGGAAGAAATAAAGTAACTCCAATTTGTCAGCTTCACCGCATAGCCCCACGGGAAAACGCCATCCCTCAAGCCCTGCATAACCCATTCTTTGGATTTCTTCATCAGCTTTGCCGCAAGGGGAACGGGCAAATTCACAACCCCGTTATGCTGAACCGTTGCAGCGGGTTCAAACATTTCAAAGTAGTTATCCTGAACCCCCAACGCACGGGCAATTTCCTGTTTGCGGTCTTTAGAAGGTTCATTCTTCCCGGAAAGGTATTGACTGATAGAGGATTTACCGATCCCGGTAAGGTCTGAAAGTTTGGATTGTGTCAAATCCAGTTCTTTCATAAGGTTTTTCAATTTGTCTGCGAATGTCATAATCACTTCATCCTTTCTTTGTTCAGCCCTCAATCATGGGGCTTTTGTTGTACTGTTCCTGAATTCTGATCCGATACTTGCCGCCGATTTCTTCACGGTGCAAAATCCTGAATTCGCTGCCCTTATCACGCAAGGTTTCAAGATACTTTGCCGCTTCATTCTGCGTGTCGAACTCCAAAACCCGATCAATACACGCTGCAATAACTTTCTTCATCCTGTTCACCGCCTTTCTGATTGGTTCAATTACTTTGAACTTTCATGGTAAAAAAATATGCCTGAATTTCATCACTTGCCAAATCAAGAACTTCCAATGCCTTTTGAATTTCCGGCTGCTTAAAAGCAATCTTGTTGTTCAATTTCATTGAAATAGTTCTTTCGGAAAGCCCCATTCTTTCAGCGAATACCGCTTGCGTTCCGCACTTTTCAACAATCCTTCCGTTTAACTTTGCATAATCGTATGCCATGATTTCACCCCTTTCTTAACATCCCAAATGATTTACAATATCCCGGATCATTGCTGTACCTGAATCCATAGAAACATTTATCTTTTTTGTTCCACCCTCAAAAGCTGCTGTTACAATCTCGCTTTCGCTGTCATAGGTAAGGGAAACAAGGTCAGCCGCCCCACGGGTTTTCTGTAAAACCTTACAAAGCAATTTGCAAATGGTTTCTTTATCTTCCCCGCCGCTTTCTGCCACGAAATCAAAGGCTTCAATCTGTTCTTTTGTCAGGGGGTTGTTATATTCCACATATCCCCACGCTTCACGCCCGATTTTCCCAACATATTCCCGGTTATCGAAATTGTGAATCAGCATTGCCGGATTATCGGCGGGTTTGGGGTATGCCCCCGGTGTGATCGGTCTTAAAGTGCTATAATATCTATACATTTTCATCATCCTTTCTTTGGTGTGGGAAGAAGCTGTTTAGGCTTCTTCCTCAAACTCTACATTGCAATCACCGCAAATAACATGAACTTCCTTTGTTGCCCGGATAATGCAGCCACATACGGGGCAAACATATTTCCGGCTTGATTGTTTGGTTTTCGCCGCACCGGGGATTTTCGGAAGGCTCTTTCTGTGAAGTTCAAACTTCTTATCCTGCATACCGTCAACAAAGGCTTTCGCTTCATCATTCAGGCTTGTTTTTGTCCACCCGTATTTTGCATCCTTTTCAACGGTCAAGCCGTGCTTTTCAGCAGCTTCCTTGTATTTCTTATTGTGGTATGTGCCGCCCCTGCTTGTGTCCTGAACCCCAATTTGCAGATTGTAAAGGTGAACCATTTCATGTAAGAGGGTTTCCGCAACCTGTTCAAAAGGTCTTGCAAGGTGTTCAGCGCAAATATTGATTTCATAGAACCCATCATCTTTTTTCAGGGCTTCCAAATCCTCTTTTGTCAGCGTGGAAAGGTCTGCAATCTTTTTCTGTTCGCCTACCGTCCACGCCTTCCAAGCGGTACACCATCCATAAGCACCCTTTGTTGTGTCCGGGCTTACTGTGATAACGGGGGTTTGAAGTTCATTGTTATAGAACTTTTCGTTGAACTTTGAAAATAAACTTTCAAGTTTTTCAATTACGGGCTTCAAACTTGTTTCTTTCATCTGTGCTACCGCCTTTCTTAAATTTCAGAACCCTTGATTTTCTCCACAAGGACATTTGCCTTTTCGGTCTGCCGCTTGAAAATCTGATAGCAGCTTGTTTCTTTGTCGGAAGGTGTGCTGTCAAGCATCATCTTTTCAAATTCTCTCCCGGCACATTCAATGCAATGTTGAATGAATTTCCATTCCTCAAAAGTAAACTTCATAATCACTTCATCCTTTCTATGCTTGCCGTTGCAGCGGCTTGTTTGTTGTCGTTTGGTTCAATTCCTTTGAACTTGTCTATATTATAGCACCCCCTCTTGAAGTTGTCAATAGGTTTTTTCAAATTTTTTGAACTTTTTTTCCTAACCCCCTTGAACTTTTCTTCAAGGTGCGTTATAATGTAAGTACCCCAACAAGGAAAGGAAGTGATTGCATGAAGGAATTCACCACGGCTGATAGGTTGAAGCAGATCATGGGTGAAAGGGGGTTAAAGCAAGTTGATATTTTAGAAGCCTGCAAACCGTACTGCGAAAAATACCATGTTCAGTTAAAAAAGAATGATTTAAGTCAGTATGTTTCCGGGAAAGTAGAACCCAAACAAGATAAACTGTCTATTTTGGGGTTGGCTCTAAATGTCAATGAAGTTTGGCTTATGGGGTACAATGTTCCCGCTGGAAGGGAAGAATTAGCCCAACTTGAACAGAAGCTACAACATGAAGCCGCTGCCTGTGAAATGTTTGAACGCTGCTATGGAAAAGAAGCGTTTCAAGCGGTCAAACTTTTCCTACAACTTGATACGCTGGATCGGGGGCGTATTATCGGTTCTATGGAAACGCTGTTAGAAGATGAAAAATATTCCATTCAAAAAGAATCATCAGGCGGGAAGGCAATATAATCTTTGTGGATTTCAGTTCAAGATAGGTTCAAGATAGGTTCAAGTTCCCGGTTCAAGATAAAACCCTTGAAATATCAGGAAAGTTCAAGTAGTTCAACTTGTTTTGCATTTCTTTGTAGATACGATTTTTTCAACGCAATTTTGCATTGATTTTGAAAAAATATAAAAGAAATAAAAAGGCATCTTGAACTTGAACCACTTGAACCTTGAAAAGTTAATTTCAAATCTAAGAAAGGAATTTTGCTATGAGTGCGAAGAACAGGGTTATCAACGGCGATTATGCCGGAAGTCAGGTTGTGGGCGGGGGTGCTGCCAATGCTGCAATTTCATTGGGGATCATCAAGCAATTACGCCTGAACAGTTCCACCGTTGAAAGCTATGAAGTTTTGGGTGGTGTTGCCGGGGCGGTTTCAAAAAATGGCTATCAAGTAAAAATCATCTTCAAAGACGGGAAGAAAAGCCTGTTGGAAATAGATGAAAAATTGTATAAAGCCATTGTTCAGGCTTGCTTCTAAACAAAAAAATATCCCCCGTTAGTGCTGCAACACCAACGGGGGAAGCGACCACAAATCAGGATGAAGTGATTTAGGCGGTCTGCTATATTATATCACTTCACGGCTGATTTTTCAAGATAGGCGGTGAAGTTATGAAAAATCCGAATGGATATGGAACAGTAACGAAGCTGTCAGGGAACAGGCGAAAGCCCTATATTGTGAAGGAAGGCATATCAGGAAGGCAAAAGCCCATTGGTTACGCTGCCACACGGGAAGAAGGGTTGATAATGCTTGCCAATTACAACAATGATCCGTGGGATATTGAAACGGACAAAATCACTTTTCAAGAACTCTATGATTTATGGCTTGAAAAGCGGGCTGTGAAATTGGGTGAATCAAACAGAAGTTCCTTGAAATCAGCATACAAGCATTGTTTCAAACTGAACAAAATGAAGTATAAGCAAATCAAATCATACCAAATGCAAGATTGCATTGATAGCTGCGGGTGTGGATATTCCACGCAAGGGGCGATAAAGAACCTTTTCGGGCATCTTGACCGTTTCGCAATGGAACTTGATATAGTTTCAAAATGCTGTTCTGATCTGCTTACCTCTGATCCAATCCCCGAAACAAGCAAGGAAATTTTCACGGATGAAGAAGTTTCCCGGCTTTGGGAAAATGAAAAATTGGAATGGGTTGATTCTGTCCTGTTCTTCCTCTATACGGGGTTCAGGATTTCAGAAATGATTGCCCTGAAAACGGAAGCGGTTGATCTCGAAGCCCAAACCATGACCGGGGGAACAAAAACAGCGGCGGGCAAGAACAGGATAGTTCCCATTCATTCAAAAATTCAGCATATAGTTCAAAAGCGGGTTGAACAATCCAAAAGCGGCTATTTGTTTGAATACAACGGGAAGAAGTTGAATCAAACCCAATACCGGGCATTGTGGGCTGAAATCATGGGGAAGCTGAAAATGCAGCACACCCCGCATGAGTGCCGCCACACATTCAGAAGCCGCCTTGATTCTGCCGGGGCAAACAAGGTGTGTATTGATCGAATTATGGGGCATAAATCGAAGGGAACAGGGGAACGGGTTTACACCCACAAAAATATAGAAGAACTCAAATTGAACATTGAACTAATAACAAATTAGTAACAAAAACGGCGGGAAGCCCCGAAAAATCAGGGTTTCCCGCCGTTTCTGTGTTTATTATACCATAATTACGGTAAAATGCAAGAGTTGAGAGAATGATGTTGTCCGTATATAAACAGCAAAGCGGAGCAAATACAAGGTCTGCTCCGCCGTATTCTGAATTATTCGTCTGCACCGCCGGGCAATGCTGTCTGTTCGCTTGCAAGTCTTGCGAACTCCTCCTTGATGCTCGGAGCGTCCTTTGTGAGTTTTTTGATAGTAAGCTGTTCTTCCGCCTTGTTATTTGCAAGACGGAGATTGTTTTCGGAAGACAGAAGTGCGTCCTTTGTCTTCTGAAGATGATCTATAGTTTTATCAATCTCTTCAATTGCAATATTGAACTTTTTGCTTGCAAGCTGATAGTTTTTTGAGAAAGCATTCTTGAACTCGTTGATATTATTCTCAAAGTTTGTAAGGTCAACCTGCTGAGCCTTTGCCATAGCAAGCTCACGCTTATATTCAAGGCTGTTCCTTGCGGCATTTCTCAGCAGAGAGATAAGCGGAATAAAGAACTGCGGACGGATAACGTACATCTTGGGGTACTTATACGAAACATCGACTATGCCTGCATTATAGAACTCGTTGTCGGCTTCGAGCATTGAAACGAGAACGGCATATTCGCAACCCTTTTCATTTCTGTCCTTGTCAAGTTCCTTGAAGAAATCCTCGTTCTTATGCTTTGTGGCGGTGGTGTCCATCTCATTCTTCATCTCGAACATAATTGAGATGAATTCTATACCGTCCTCTGACGATTCTCTGAAAATGAAATCGCCCTTGCTGCCGCTCCTTGCATCGTTATCTTTTTCAAAATAGGCATTGGGAAATGCCGACATTCTGAGAGAATTGAACTGCGTCAGGCAATGCTGTTCAAGGGTTTCGCCCACCATTTTCGTTGACAGCCTTGCCTTGAAGTCCTTGTACTGCTCTATCAGCTCGTCCTTGTTTTTAAGCTCAATAGCGTACTTTTCTTCTATCGCCCTGCATCTGAGCTCTGCCTCGTTATCCTTGCTGCGAAGTTTGCTGTTAAGCTCGTTTATTTCGTTATCCTTTTTTGCGATGGCAAGTGCGTTTTCACTGCTTACCTTGTCAAGAGCCGCCTGCTGTAAGCTCTGTGCCTGCTGAAGCTGTAATTCAAGCTGTTTTATATGGCTATCTTTTTCGCTCAGCTCAGCATTCTTTTCACTGTTTGCCTTGTCAACGGCGAAAGCTCTTTCGTTATCTGCCTGCTTCAGCTTTGCTGTAAGCTCGGCAATTTCTATATCCTTATCGCTGATAGCCTTCTGTGCCTTGCGGCTTTCCTCGCTGAAGCTGTTTTCACGCTCTCTGACTGCATTTGCAACGGCAAGCTGTTTTTCGCTTTCTATGCTTTCAAGCCTTGCTTCAAGCTCGGTTATCCTTTTTTCCTTATCCGTAATATCGTCCGACTTTTCCGAAAGAGCCGATTCCAGCTTCTTTTCATACTCCATCTCGAGTATTTTAAGCTCGCTGTTCTTCGCCTTTTCAAGCTCCTCTGCTCTGCGTGCCGCTTCTTTTTCGAATTCCTTATCTCTTACCTGCTGAACTATCTGTGAATAACCGCTGTCATCCACCTGAAAGACCTCATTACATTTCGGGCATCTTATTTCCTGCATATTTCCTTAGTCCTTTCGTAAAAAGATTTATAATTCAAGTCTGCATACAAGGCTTGCAACTCTTTTGTCCTCTATCGTTACCTCTTTCATTCCGAGCGAGGCGAAATAATTGTAATTGGTTTCAAACTTTACGTTTGTCCTGTCAAGTAAAACAATATCGGCAAGCGGTGCGGATTCGTCTGTCGGCACATCACGGTCATTTATCGTATAAAGCTCTTTTTGCTTATACAGCGGAGCGATAAAGAACGTGTTCGCTGTGATGCTCTCGTTTTCGTTGTCGGGAAGCTGTTCAAGATAGGATATTACTGCACCGTGTGCCTCATAGTCGTTATCATAGAAATTGTTCAGGTACCCTGTCATTGTTGAAATGAACATAACCGCACAGGCAATAAGCGAAAACACAGTAAAGCATCTCGCCCTGTTATATGACAGCTCCGACATATTCATTATGAAAAGCCAGATAACAAGAACGCACGAGCCGAAAACGTACTGGAAATAAATCGAGTGCTGATACGGATAGGTCGGCATCAGATTTACCAGTACAAACGGTATCAGTAATATATAACGTGCTATCTTTCGGCTTACAAGCGGTATACCGCCGAGTACACCAAGCGTCTGCACTGTAAAGGTCAGCTTTTCGCCCGTAAACAGATTTGACAGAATGTAGCCGGGATTTGTAAACGCCGTAATGACTATTGAGGTGATAAGCGCACCGCCTCTGTACATATAGTCCTTGTACCGCCATTCCATGATCCCAAGCCCGCTGTTATTGAGATAAGCGCATACTGCAAAGAAATAAACGCAGGCCGCTCCTAAAATCACAGCACCGAGCGCTCTTGTCTTTTCACTGCGGTCTGACAGTATAAGATAAAGCCCGATCACCGCAACATATACGGCGGCATCTTCTTTTACAAGAAGCGTCAGCAATGCAAAGACGAGCATCGGTAAAGTCTTTTCGCGTTCAACAGCCCATATCAGCCACAGCAGGAACGCCGGAAGCATACAGTTTTCGTGAATATCGTAGCTGCAGCCGCCTGTGAATGCCGGATATAAGGCATATATCGCTGAAAAAAGCGAGGAATGTATAAGCGAAAAGCCGTATTTTCTCGCGATAAGGAACACCGGGATAATTCCGCTTGTAACGAATATTCCCTGCAATATCTGTAATGTTACCGGGTGCGGAAAAAGCATATAGAACGGCAGCATCAGATAATACGCAGGAGAAAAATGCACAGCAAAGTGTGACAGCTCATAATTACGTTCGACTGTTGTGACAGGTCCAAGCCCGTCCTTCATATTCTCGAACATCTGCGCGAATATCCCAAAATCAAACGCAGGGGTAGACAGCTTGTAATACCGCATTGCCATTGCAAGTGCGGTGAACACAAGCATAAATACGGCGGACAGTGCAAGAACCGCTATCCAGCATTTCTTTGTGAATTTCGGAAGCCTTATCCTTTGCTTTCCTACAGTATACCATACAGCGAGGGCTATAAACAGGACAGCTCCGAGAAAAAAGTCAATATTCGTACCTTTTTCACGGAACATGACTACAGCATAAGCAACTGTAAACTGTGCGGTCGATATAAGCAATGCGGCGCAGTCGGTTTTCATCTCTCTGAGCTTTGGGATAAAACGCAATACGGTAAGTAAGCCGTAGATACTGCGAAAAATATGATAAGCAACAGATGCGGAGCTTCGCCTGCGTATTCTTTGTCAAATACCTTGCTTATCGGTCTTAAAGGCAATATCAATATGAGCGAACAAAGCCACGCAGAAATAAAACGCATAAGGTATTCGCCGCCGTGTTCGCTTGCCTTGAAGCGTGTAAAAAATTTGTTCATAAAAAACCTCATTCTCAGTCACCTGCAAGAAATTTATTGTTGTGAAGCTGGGAGCGCAGCTTCACCCCCTGCTTTTTCAGAATATCGACCTTGAGCGCAACAAGATTACGGTCGGTGCAGAGTGCCGCCGCAGTTTTGTCAATATCGTAGCCGCAATTTATGCAATCGTAAAGCTCTTCATCTGATATAAGAAACTGTGCCGCAAAGAGATTTGCTTCATACTCCATAGAACGATCGCACATATCGAATATGTCATATTCGGCAAAGCCGCCGCTGTCGTCTGCCTTATCCCTGTGGAGCCTGTCGTGACCGATCTCGTGCATCAGGACGATTTTTTTCATACTGTCGCAAAGGTCACGCTTTATAAAGATAAACGGGTTTTTCAGTATCAGCTTGTATGCGCCTTTCTGCTTTGAAAAATCCCTTTCGAGAACCTCTATATCAAGCTCCCGTGCGAGCCTTTTCGGAGAGCACCTGCCATAAATGGCTATCAGCTCATCAGCCTTGTTGACCGCCTCGTTAAAACAGCTTAACATTCGTGCTCTTTCCGCTTTGACACATATTTTCTGTTCTTCTCTTTTGCTATCCAGTAGGCATCCTGTATGGCTTTCATCATCTCGTCCATGTCATCCTGGTCAAGCTCTCCGCCTGCGAAAAGTCCTGTTACCTCCTGCATCAGCGCTTTCGCCTGCTGTGCGCCTGTAGCGCCGTACTTTTCGTTTGCGTTTATGTAGAATTCTTCGTTCTCGGTAAGCAGATAATTAATGTCAACACCGAGTATCTCAGCCATTTTTCCGTATATTTCACGCTGTTTGGGGTAGCTTTCACCCTTTTCATAGTTTGTTATGGTTCTCAGAGATACACCGAGCATATCCGCAAACTGCTGCTGTGTAAGGCCTTTTGCACGGCGCTCTTTCTTTACTTTATCACAGAATTTCATAATTACTCCTTTACTTGCAGTATGCTACGGCGTCTGCCTGAAATTTAAGCCCGTTTTCTCCGCCGAAATGGGCAAACTCGGTCTGTATTGATTTACGGACAGGATATTTGCCGCCGAAACGCTCCTTTATCACCTTTTCCATGACGGGAATATCCCATATATCCCTGAAAAGGCAATCCATCTGCACGACGTTTTCAAGTGTAAGTCCGACAAGTGCAAGACGCTTTTCCATCTCGTCAAATGCGCCGTTTACCTGCTGTTCGATACTTCCGCCGACATTTCCTACACAGTAATTGAGAAAACAGAAATCGCCTGCTTTGATAATTCCGCAATGCGCCCATTCTTCGTTGACATCATAACGTTCAATCATAATCGTATCCTCCGTAAAATTCAAAAACATGCAAATACGTTGCATTTTTCTCTTGACAAACGCAAAATAATTGCGTATAATCTTGATTAGAAACTTAATTGCGTATTTATGATACCATAAATTGCGTATCGTGTCAAGCGAAACAGATAAGAGGCGATAAAATGGAACGTGATATACTTCACTGCGATATGAACAATTTCTTTGCGTCGGTTGAATGCAGGCTGAATCCGGAACTTAAGAAATATCCTGTGGCGGTGTGCGGTTCGGTCGAGGAGCGGCACGGAATAGTGCTTGCAAAAAACGAACTTGCAAAGGCGCAGGGAGTAAAGACGGCGGAAACAGTGGCATCGGCAAAGTCAAAGTGCAGGGGGCTTGTTATCGTACCGCCGCACTTTGAGGAATATCTCAGGTACAGCAGGCTTGCAAGGAAGATATACGAGCGGTATACGGATCTTATCGAGCCTTTCGGAATGGACGAATGCTGGCTTGATATAAGCGGTACGAGAAGGCTGTTCGGCGCACCTGAAAAGGTTGCAGACGAGATAAGGCGTACCGTAAAGGAGGAGCTTGGGCTTACCATATCGGTCGGGGTATCGTTCAACAAGGTGTTTGCAAAGCTCGGAAGCGATATGAAAAAGCCGGATGCGGTGACAGTGATACCGAGAGAAACGTTCCGTGAGAAGATATGGAATCTTCCGCTCAGCGATATGATAGGGGCAGGCAGAGCGACTACCGCAAAGCTGAACGATTACGGGATATATACACTGGGTGAGCTTGCACAGTGCGACGTTCAGTGGATAACAAAGGTGCTTGGCAAGAACGGATATATGCTAAGATGCTACGCAAACGGAACGGATAACTCGCAGGTTATGCCTGCTGATTTTTCGATGCCTGCAAAAAGCGTTGGGCACGGTGTGACGACCACAGCGGATATAACACGGTGCGAGGACGCAAAACCGTTGCTTCTTGAGCTGGCTCAGGATATAGGGAAAAGGTTGACGCTTCAAAACAAGTATGCGACTAAGGTTTGTGTGAACGCAAGGTCGAGCATTCTCAGAAACAGGGAGTGGCAGACGGAGCTTCCGACAGCGACACGCTCGCCGATGATAATTGCGGATACGGCATACAGGCTGTTCTGCGACAATTACGATTGGGTAAATCCTGTGCGGTCGCTTACGGTAACCGCATTTTCTCTTGTGGACGGCGGTGCGGTGATACAGAACAGCTTTTTCAACGATACGATAAGGCTTGAAAAAATGGAAAAGGCTGATGGCTGTATCAGGGATATACGCAAAAGATTCGGGGAGGGAATGATCAAGAATGCCGTGCTGCTGACAGGGCTTGCCGTGCCGAAATCAAAGGCGGTGGTTTCCCTTCCGGGCAATATGCTGAATAAATAGAAAGCCCGTCACGCAAAGCGTGACGGGCATAGTATTCGGTTGCGTGATCAGTCTACAAGCTCAGGGTTAAATGTTTCGTGCCACGGAAGTCCCCACTTGTTCAGTGCGTCCATAAACGGATCGGGATCGAATTCCTCGATGTTGTAGACGCCGGGCTTCTTCCACTTGCCTGTCATTACCATCATTGCTCCTATCATAGCGGGAACGCCGGTCGTGTAGCTGATAGCCTGCGAGCCGACCTCCTTGTAGCATTCCTGATGGTCACAGCAGTTGTAAACCTTGTAGTGTACTTCCTTACCATCCTTCTTGCCTATGCAGATACAGCCGATATTGGTCTTGCCGACTGTTCTGGGGCCGAGCGATGCGGGGTCGGGTAAAACTGCCTTAAGGAACTGGAGCGGTACTATCTCTCTGCCCTCGTACATAATGGGCTTTATCGATGTCATACCGACATCTTCGAGGCACTTCAGATGTGTGAGGTAGCTCTGTCCGAATGTCATAAAGAAACGGATACGCTTGATACCCTTGATATTGAGTGCGAGCGATTCAAGCTCCTCGTGGTGCAGAAGGTACATATCCTTCTTGCCGACCTGCTCAAAGTCGTACTCTCTCTTTATCTCCATAGGCTCGGTTTCTACCCACTTGCCGTCCTCGATATAGCTGCCCTTTGCGGATACCTCACGGATATTTATCTCGGGGTTGAAGTTTGTCGCAAACGGGTAACCGTGGTCGCCGCCGTTGCAGTCGAGAATATCAATATAATTGATCTCGTCAAAGTAATGCTTCTGGGCATAGGCGCAGAATACACCGGTTACACCGGGGTCGAATCCGCTTCCGAGAAGTGCGGTGATGCCAGCCTTTTCAAACTTTTCTCTGTATGCCCACTGATACTTGTACTCAAACTTTGCTGTGTCGGGATGCTCATAGTTTGCCGTATCAACATAGTCTGTCTTTGTTTCAAGGCAGGCATCCATTATTGTAAGGTCCTGATAAGGAAGCGCAACGTTTATGACAATGTCGGGCTTTTCCTTATTTATAAGCTCAACAAGCTGAGGAACGCTGTCTGCGTCTACCTGTGCAGTCGTTACCTTTGTCTTTGTACCCTTTTCCTCTACCTGCTTTTTCAGCGCATCGCACTTTGACTTTGTACGGCTGGCAATGCAGATCTCAGTGAAAACCTCGCTGTTCTGACAGCACTTATGGACTACTACTCCGGCAACACCGCCGGCACCGATTATCAATGCTTTTCCCATTTTTCTTTCCTTTCCGCTCTGCCTGAGGGCAGACGTCACATAGTGGTTACAAATAGATTATACACTATCGTGTGTAAAAAAACAAGCAATATTTATATACTGCATACAAGCACACCGTAATCAAACGGCGAGAGCTTTATCGTCTTTTCTTCGCTCTCGTGAGGCTTTCTGAGGAATTTCGGGTCGGTATATTCGTCCTTCATATAGTCGTCGAGCTTAAATGTCTTAGGATATTTCGACTTGTTCAGGAATATAACGGCCGCCTCACGGTTTAGCTTGTCAATTCTTGCAAATACGCATTCCTCAGGCGTACAGCTTAAAAACTTCATTTCGCCCTGAGCGAACGCCTTGCTTGACTTTCTTATCCCTGCAAGCTGTTTTGTGAAGTCTATCATATCAAGATTTTCCTTGCCCCACGGGTAACAGCGTCTGTTGAACGGGTCCTTATAGCCCTCAAGACCTGCTTCATCGCCGTAATATATGCACGGCACACCGGGCAGGAAGAATTGCAGTACCATAGCGCATTTAAGCAGTGAAAGGCCGTAAACGTACTGTTCGGGCGAAAGGTAGCGTTCAGCCTGCCACTCTCTGTCATGCCAGCCTACATCCTCGCCGGCAAGTCTTGTCAGGATACGCTCGGTATCGTGAGTTGACAGGAAGTTCATCAGCATATCGGCACTGGGCTTGGGGTAATGCTCAAGTATAGTCATAACTCCGTCTTCAAAGCCTCTTGCATCGCCGTACTTGCAGTAATTTATGATAGCCTCCTTGAAAGGATAGTTCATAACGCTGTCAAGCTGACCGCCTATGAGATAACGTCTGCGGACACCGTAACTCTCCTTGTTGGACGCATCCTCCCATACCTCGCCGTAGATGACCTTATCGTTGCCCTTGGCTTTTACAGCCTTATTGAGATTGTCAAGGAATTCATCGGGAAGCTCATCGGCAACGTCAAGTCGCCAGCCTCTTGCGCCCTTGTCTATCCAACGCTGTAATATACCGTTTTCACCGCAGATATATTCTGTGTAGTCGGGGTTGTTCTCATTTACGTTGGGAAGTGTGGTGATGCCCCACCACGATTCATAATCGAAAGGATAGCGTGAGAAGCAGTACCAGTTTTTATATTTGCTGTCGGGATCTCTGTATGCGCCCTCGTGATCTCCGTATCTGCCGAACTTGTTGAAATAGATGCTGTCTGCGCCGGTATGGGAGAACACGCCGTCAAGGATAATGTCTATACCGTATGTTTTGGCCTGTTTGCACAGATGCTCAAAATCCTCGTCCGTGCCGAGCATAGGGTCGATATGCTCATAGCAGGCGGTAGAATAGCGGTGATTTTCGTGCGACTCGAAAACAGGGTTGAGATAAATGCAGGTAACACCTAAACTCTGAAGATAAGGGAGCTTGCTTTCTATGCCTTTGAAATCTCCTGCAAAATAATCGTTGTTGCGGATAATTCCTCTCTCATCCGGACGGAAGAACGGGGTATCCTCCCAGTTCTCGTGGATTATTCTGTCTGTAGGAACGTTTTCGTGCTTTTCTCCGCTTCGGCAGAATCTGTCGGGGAATATCTGATACATAATTCCGCCCTTTATCCAGTCGGGAGCCGCCATATCCTTATCAAAAACGGTAAGCTGGAACAGATCACCGTTATCAAGAACACCGAGCCTTGCTCCGCTACGCTTTACATATCTCCTGTTGCCGTCTATCATCAAAGAGAAATAATAGTGGTGCAGACCTTTATGCAAGGGGTTGAAATTACATGTAAACACGTTGCATTCTGTGGTCGTATCGGTAATGTCAAGCGGTATGAAGCGTTCCTTTTCGCCGGGACGGAACATTACAAGAGTAGGGTCGCTGACGTGCCATTCCTTCGGAAAACGCAGGGAGAATGTGCTGGGCTGATACTGTCGTATTGCTCCGAACGGGCTTTTATAGTTTAAGTCGAAGCAGTCGAATATCGGAGTATCCATTAAAAAACATTCCTTTCGGATTAAAGTCGGATTAAAATTGAGGGTGGTTATATATACCCGAAAAAGTCCGTTGGTTGCAACGGACTTTTTTTATTATCTTGGGCTACTGTCTGTTAAATTAACTTCCAGATGTCACGGGCATAGTCTGTAACGGCACGGTCAGCCGAGAATATGCCTGCAGATGCGATATTTATAAGCGACATCTTATTCCAGAGGTACTTATCCTTATAGGTTTCGCTTGCCTTTGCCTGTGTTCCTCTGTAGCTGTCGAAATCGGCAAAGCACATATATCTGTCTGCGTGACGCAGTGAATTTGCTACTTCCTCGAATGTTGCACCGTTTATACCCTTGTACATCTTTTCGAGAACGCTCTTGATAACTGCGTGTGAGTTGTATATCTTTTCGGGGTCATATCCCTCAGCCTTAAGCTGATTTACCTCGGGAGTTGACATACCGAAGATGAAGATGTTGTCATCGCCTACCGCTTCGTGTATCTCAACATTCGCACCGTCATAGGTACCCATTGTAAGAGCGCCGTTGAGCATCAGCTTCATATTACCTGTACCGGAAGCCTCTGTTCCTGCGAGAGAGATCTGCTCTGAAATTTCACTTGCGGGCATAAGAATCTCTGACAGCGTTACCTTGTAATCTTCAAGGAATACAACAGCAAGCTTTTCGTTCAGCTTGGGATTCTTCTTAAGCTCTTCGCCTATGCACCATATCATCTTGATTATCTGCTTTGCCATATAATAGCCGGGTGCCGCCTTTGAAGCGAAGATATAGGTCTTGGGTACAAAGTCCGCATCGGGATTATTGAGCAGATAAATGTAGTCTGCGATAATGTTCATAGCGTTAAGCTGCTGACGCTTGTATTCGTGCAGACGCTTTACCTGTACATCGAAAATACCGTTGCAGTTAAGCTTAGTGCCTGTGGTGTTGTATACATACTTTGCGAAAGCCTGCTTGTTAGCTAACTTTACAGCGGCTAATTTATCAAGAACCGACTTATCCGTTGCAAACTTCTTGAAATCTGCAAGCTTTGACGCATCCTTCTTGAAGCCGTCGCCTATGCACTCGGTAAGAAGGTTTGTAAGTCCCTGATTGCTTGCGAGTAACCAACGGCGATATGCGATACCGTTTGTAACGTTTTTGAAGGCATCGGGAGTAACAGTGTACTGGTCGTGGAATACGCTGTCCTTGATGATTTCGGAGTGAAGCTTAGAAACACCGTTTACAGAGCTGCTTGCCGCACAGCAGAGGTTAGCCATCTTTACACGGTTGTCAAGAATAATGGACATTCTTGTTACCTTCTCGCTGTCGCCGCCGGTCACTTCCATAAGATGAGCGCAATAACGGTTGTTTATTTCAACTATGATAGCGTAGATTCTGGGGAGTATTCTCTGCATAAGATCGACATCCCACGTTTCAAGCGCTTCTGCCATAACCGTATGGTTTGTATAATCGAATGTGTTTGTGATGATGTTCCACGCCTTATCCCAGTCATAACCGCAGTCATCGAGCAGTATTCTCATAAGCTCGGGGATAGCAAGGGTGGGATGAGTATCGTTTATATGGATAGCTACCTTTTCGTGAAGGTTTTCAAGAGTACCGTAAACGTTCATATGACGCATTACAATATCGCCTACGGAAGCGGCGCTCATAAAATACTGCTGACGCAGACGCAGAGCCTTACCCTCAAGGTGATTATCGTTGGGGTAAAGTACCTTTGTCAGTGAGTGTGCGATATTATTTGCACCAATAGCCTTTGCATAGTCGCCCTGATTGAACATATTCATATCAAACGACATACTCTCGGCACTCCAAAGACGGAGCTTTGAAACGCCCTTGCTGTCATAGCCCGATACATACATATCATAGGGTACTGCATTTACTGTCTTATAGTTAACGTGATTTACGCTGTGGTAGTTCTGCTCCCACTTCTCGTAAATCTCGCCGTCAAAATGAACCTCTATAGCCTGATCGGGTACGGGTACGAGCCACGCTCTGCCGCCGGGCAGCCAGTCATCGGGAAGCTCTGTCTGCCAGCCGTCTATGATTTTCTGCTTGAAGATACCATATTCGTAGAGGATAGAGTAGCCTGTTGCGGGGAATGCGCAGGTTGCAAGTCCGTCAAGGTAGCAGGCGGCAAGTCTGCCAAGACCGCCGTTACCGAGTCCTGCATCGGGTTCTTCCTCATAGATATGTTCGATCTTTACATCAAGCTTCTTGAGTGCCTTTGCCACTTCGTCCTGCATACCGAGGTTGTAGAGGTTTGTCTTTAACGAACGTCCCATAAGGAATTCCATTGAAAGATAGTAGACCTGCTTTCTGCCCTTTGAGTTGCAGTCGGTCATGAACATTGAGCGCTTTTCCTTGAGGTAGTTTACCACTATCTTTGATAAAGCCTTGTAAATCTGGGTGTGAGTTGCTTCTGCGGGGGATACTCTGAAGTCGTACTCCAGCACCTCCGTCAGCTTACGGGTAATTTCATTTTCTGTAAATGGTGAAGTCATATAAATTTTTCCCTTTCTTCCGGTCCGATTTTCTTACAGTCTAATTATACAACATACGTTATCCTTATTCAAGGCTGAATAAAATATTTTGTAAATAATAAGGTGAAATTGCACTAAAACCGATTGCCGATTTTATGCAATTTCACAATATAATTTTTCCTATCGAGGATTTATTTACTGATAATTGACAAAATGCGTGTTACATACACGTCACGCCTTTATCTTAAACGCCTTGAAAATGTCGTTTTTGTCCTTGATTTTGGATAATATCATCAGCTTGTCGCCTATCTCAAGCGTGGTGTGACCTCTTGGGATTATCAGCTCGGTTTCATTGCGGATAATAGAAATAATATTGAGCGTCAGCGGTATTTCCATTGCCATAAGCGGAACGTTCTGAAGCGTAAAGCTGTTGTCAAGCACTATCTCGAAAACGCCTGCATTTCCTGCGCCGAGAGGAAGAAGCTCCTTTATCTTGCCGCTGTCTATCTCACGCTCAAGCTGACCTGTAATGTTATCGGTAGAGCTTACAACTATATCTACGCCAAGCTTCTTCAGCGCCTCAACGTTTTTGGGGTTGTTTACCTTTGCTATGGTCTTTTTCACCTGATAGAGCCTTTTTGCAAGCTGGCAGGCAACAAGGTTATCCTCGTCACGTCCTGTCACGGCAATAACGCTGTCGGCATCGGCAACTCCCGCCTGTTCAAGCACGGAAACGCTTGTGCCGTCACCCTTTATTACGGTTATGTTAAGGTCGTTTGCAAACTTCTGGCAGGCTTCCTTTTCCTTTTCAACAACGGATACATCGTATCCCTTTTCAATAAGAACTTTGGTCAGATAGTAGCCTATCTTTCCGCCGCCTATTATAAGCGAGTGCATTTTACAGATCCTTTCTGTCGTTTATGTCAGATGGCTTTTGAGAATATCAGCTTGTCGCCCTCTCTCATAACAACGTTATAATTATTCACTATTTCAATCGTGCTGTCTGCCCTGATTATCGCATACAGCGTTTCGTTCTCCTCATATTCTATGTCAACGGGGGTCATACCGATAAACTCCTTAGGTATCTCCATTGTGGTGAAACGCACCATATGCGAGCCGAAGCTGACGTATTTTTCTTCCAGCATAGGCTTTATCGCAGAGCATATTGCTTCAACTGTGAGCTTTGTCGGGCAGACCGTTTCAAGTCCGAAATGGGCGAATATATCTCCTCTTTCGGGGTCAAGGATACGGCTGACGACCTTCTTTACTCCGTAAACCTCTTTTGCAAGCTGTGACACCATTATGTTGGTGTTGTCATCGTCCGTAACTGCGCATACGACATCACAGCTTTCAATGCCCGCCTTTTTGAGATTATCCTGATCTATCGGCACACCGCATAAAAGACTGCCTTTGAAATCGGGCTCAAGCATTTTATCTGCTTCCGCCGCCGTCCTTGCTATTACCGAAACGTCTATGCCCTCATCGCACAGCGTGTTTGCAAGACGTGAGCCTACCTTACCGCAACCGACTACCAGTACGTTCATTAAAAATTCAACTCCTCTCCGGCACGCAGGTACTGCAACCTGTCACCGAGTATATCTTTCATTGTTTCATAGCCTTTTCTTCCTGTGTTATGGCAGGTGTATATACTGCCTGTGCGAAGCCCTGACAGCTCCTCTGCCGACTTTGCTATATGGCTTTGCTGTACGGTCTGTTTTCCGAGCCTGTTTGTGTAGGCAAAGCAACCGACTACAGACAGAACCGGAGCATCCCACAGCCTTTTCGCCGTATTTATCATACCTGCGATGCCCGTATACGCACCGCCTGTTATCAGCACGAAGCCGTCACGTCTTCTGCCGGGGAAACATACGGCAAAGCATTCTCCCGAAAAATCGTCCGGCACATAAAAGCCCTTTTTCCTTATATAAAAATGCCTGTCGGCTTCGGCGGCCTTATCCTTCTTTTCTGCGGCGACAAGATAGAAGTCCTTGCATACCTCTGTGAAGCGTTCAAAACGGAACGTGTTGTATCTGTCGCTTCTGTAGAACGATTGAGGAAGTCCGCTTCGTACTCTGAGCAGTTTTTCCTTCACGGCACAATCGGCCGCCTCGTCCTCTCTTATAAAAATGCGTATATTTCTGTTCTTTCGCACCGCTGTTTCAACGCCGCCCGTGCAATCATCGGTGTTTACGGGAATTATAAGCGTATCCGCCTTATCCGCAGGTATGCCAAGACGCTCTGCGTTGCTGAGATACAGAGCAGACGCTCCCGTACCGAAAAGAATTATGTTCCTGCCGTGTTCGATATAAAGGCATATTCCGTACTCGGAAAACAGCTTTGAATCGGCTGTTTCATCGTCGGACAGAGATACTATCCTCAAAAGCGTCATTCCTTTCTCTGCAATCGTAATCTTATTAATATATATTATCACATATCCGTCTTAACTTCAAGCATATAAAGCCGCAGAACAAAAAAATGACGGCAGAATGTTACTTCTGCCGGTAAAATTCAAATAAAACGAAACAAACTTAAGTAAGGAATAAAAATGAAAATCAGATATTCAACTGTTGCCGGTAGCAAAAAAAGGCAAACAGCGAATAAGCAAAAAATTATCAGCTCAGTATCTGCATAAGCCGCTCGATAAGCATACCTATCTGAGGCTTTGAGAACTGTTCGTCCGCACCTACTGAAAGTCCCTTCTGATACATCTGCTCGTTTATGAGCGAGGAGAACAGGAAAACGGGTATCTTTTTAAGTGTGGGGTCGGATTTTATGAGCTTTGTAAGGTGGTGTCCGTCCATCTGGGGCATCTCAATATCGGTTATAACTGCGGCTACGCAATTTGTAACATCGCCGTTGTAGCCCGAAAACTGAGATATGTAGTCCCACGCCTCTTTTCCGTTGGGGAAAGAGCGGATCTCCTTAAAGCCTATATCCGAAAGGCTGTTTACTATCATCTTGTTGAGAAACTGCGAATCCTCGACTATTACGATATGCTTTTCAGCTGTCACTGCCGTAGCCTTTGCATTTTCGGCACCCTTGAGATCAAGTCCTGCCGCCTTGTTTATATCGCTTACTATCTTCTCAAAGTCAAGGATAACAAGAATCTTTCCGTCGACCTTTGCTATACCGGTAGCTATGCCGGTAGTCGAATCGCCCGAAACCTGAGGGGGCTTTTCGATAGCTGTCCAGCCTATGCGCTGTATGCCCTGCACTGCCGTAACGTGAAAGCCTACATCCATTCCGTTGAACTCGCAGATTATGAATAATCCTCTTGCGTTCTCAGGCTTTTCGGTGCCTAACACCTTATGTAAGTCGATAACGGTAATCAGCTTGTCACGGGGCATAAATACGCCCTCTATCTCATCGGGTGCCTGAGGCATCGGGACAAGCTCCTGTTCCATCATTATTTCACGGACCTTGGCAATGTTTATGCCGTAGGAATTTCCGCATACATTAAATTCTAAAAGTTCCAGCTCGTTAGTACCGCTTTCAAGCAGTATGCCGGTATCATTTGCACTGTAAGCTGCCATAATATACACCTTCCGTTGCCATTCTAATCTTGAACCGATTTTTATTATACACCATATCCACAAAAAAGTAAATAGATGAGTTTGATTTTTAGTTAAAAACAACCAAGTTTTGAGGTTGGATTTGTGATTTTGCACAAGTACACACTGCCGCTTTTCAGCCTATAAATTCCTTTATAAGCGAATTTTCGGGGACTGCCTCCGGCGGAACCTCTTTTATCAGCGACAGGAATCTGGGTAACTCGCTGTAGCGGTTGACCTGTCTTATACATTCGTCAAAATCATTGTCGCAGAGCTTTGCAAGCACGCTTCTGTATACCGAAAGCTCATACGGGAAGAATGTATCTATATCAAAATCCGCAAGGTGCTTATACGGCATTATATAAAGGCTTTCGCCACGCTGTACGCTGGGGAACTGCTCTATCGTCCTGTGATAATCCCTTCCTCTGAACAGCTTGTCACGGGAGAGCCTGCGGATAAGGCGTATCTTTGACGGGTGGAGAAGTCCGCCCTTTTCATCGGCTATTCTTGTACGGACGCTGACATAGATAAACGTTGCGCTGTCGTGCATCTTGCCCGTAACATCGGGATTGAGCGCATGGATGCCTTCTATTATAACTACCGTGTTGCCGTCGCATCGTATTGCGTTGCCGTACTGTCTTGATTTATCGGCAAAATTGAATTTAGGCAGTCTTACCTCGCCGCCTGCCGCCAGAGTACGCAGATCTTTTTTCAGAAGCTCGCAATCGACCCTTGCAGGCGCTTCAAGGTCTACCCTGCCGTTTTCATCAGGCGGTATAACTCCCGGCACGAAATAATCATCCATAGATATGACTATCGCCTTAATGCCCTTTTTCACAAGCGCATCCGCTATGCGATATGCCGTTGTGGTTTTGCCCGAACCGGACGGTCCCGACAAAAGCACCAGCGGCTTTTGTTTGTGGCACTGCGCTATGCTGTCTGCCGCCGCCGCTATTTTATCCGAATACTGCTTTTCGGAGGTTTTGATGAATGTATCAATATCTTCCGCACGGCGATTAAGCTCACCGAGCGTAATTATCTTTATCTGCTTTTTGTCCTGCTCAGTATGTAACAAATAAACACCTTCCGTTGTGATAATAAATTTAGTGATGGACAGAAATATCATACCACAACGGAAGGCTTATTTCAAGCGTTAATTATAAATCGTCGGCATCCTGCACGGGTTTTTCGTAAATATTGTCGCATACGCCGGTATAGCTTCCGTCGGGATCGAAATCCGAGCCTCTCATCGCCGTTACTCCGAGCGCCCTTCTCATTATCCTTGCTGTGTCGCTGTAGCCCGTGTTTTTTCTTTTCTGTAACGATTCATCACGTTTAAAATCCATTTTTATTCTCCTTTCGGCTGTCGGAAAATATCCGACAATAATATTATCGCCGCCTGAACGGAAAATAACAAAGCTAATTTCTGCAAGCGTTTGTCGGTCGATTTGCGATAAGTTGTGAAAAATTCGTGAAAGGTCGCTCCAAGCCTTTATTTTGCTTGCAAAAAAGGTCGGTTTGTGTTATACTTAATCTGCATATCTGTATGCATATACAAGGAAATTACAGAGGTATCATAATGGGAACAGCTTCAAACGAAGAAATTATATACGGTAAAAATGCGGTAACGGAGGCTCTCAAAGCCGAAAAGCCGATAGACACCGTCTTTGTGCTTAAGAGTGCGCAGGGAATGAATCAGATCATCGCACTTGCCAAAAAGCAGGGCATAGTCGTAAAGGATGCAGGCGAGGATAAGCTGAAAGCCTTGTGCGGCGACAAGCACGGCGGCGTTGCGGCGGCATTATCGGCAGTTTCATACTGCACGGTAGAGGATATTCTCGCAAATGCCGAAAGCAAGGGCAAACCGCCTTTTATAATTATATGTGACGAGATACAGGATCCGCATAATCTGGGTGCGATAATCCGTACAGCCGAGGCGGCGGGTGCAGACGGAGTGATTATTCCGAAAAGACGCAGTGCTACCGTCAATCCTACCGTTTTCAAAACATCGGCAGGTGCGGCGGCATGGATAAAGATAGCAAGGGTATCAAATCTTGTTGATACAATAAAAACGCTCAAAAAGCACGGAGTCTGGGTATACGGTGCGGAGGCGGACGGAACTCCCATAGACAAGGCAGATCTGTCGGGCGCTCTGGCACTCGTTATCGGAAGCGAAGGCTTCGGACTTGGAAAACTCGTAAGGGAAAACTGCGACGTTGTGTTGTCGCTCCCAATGTTCGGCAAGGTTAATTCGCTCAACGCTTCGGTCTGCGCAGGCATACTGATGTACGAGGCGGTCAAATACAGATAAAGGCACGACCGGAAAATAAGAAACGAAAGGACGCTCATGATATGGCTGATTATTCAATAGACGATATTCTGGCAGAGCTTGACGCAAAGAAAAGCGGCGACTCGGACAATACCGGCAGATCATACGGAGATGATACGCCCCCACGTCATCACGACATAAGCGCAACCGCAATAATAGAAGGACTTGACGGAAGCGAGGACGGCGTATATCTGCGTGAAAAGGACGGCGACACGGAAAATGTTGACGCAGAATATATAAACGAAGCGCAGGACGGCTCTAAGGAAGCATCAAAAGCAACGTCTTATGAGAGCAGGAAAGATAACGGCAGTACGGATAACTCCGATATAGACAAAATAACCGGCGAACAGAGCGATGTCGATAAAGTGCTTGGCGAAACCGATAATTTTGTGATAGCGGACGCAAGCAGTGAGATAGATATTGACGAGCATAAAGCAAAGGTTTTGGCGGAAAACGAAAAAACCGTGCAGGCAAAGCCGGCAGAAGCCGAAAAAGCTACCGAGCCTGTTCACGAGATCCGCAAGGAGATCGTCAGCGACGAGGAAAAACGCAGAATGATGCTTGAAAAGGAGCGTGAGAACTCCGACCCCGACGATATGCTGGCGCTTGTTAATCCTCTTGAGGTCAAGGAAAAGGTAAACGAGCAGGTAAAGGAAAAGGAGCTTGTTTCCGTTGCGGAGCTGAGCGGTATGTACGCAGGCAACACGCAGGGCATCGCAGGCGACGATCTGAAAGCCATAGCACCGCAGAAAACCTCTCTTGCCGAAAAAATAAGCGATACCGCTGACGTTTCGGAAAAAGCGGTTTCGGATACGAAAAGCGACGACGCTCCCGTAAAGGAATATCACGGAAAGAAATCGACCGATAATCTTATAGAGAAGCTGAACAGAAATCTTGCGCAGCAACGCAAGGAAAATGTCAAGGCATACCGCACGATAACGCTCAACACAATAAACGGCGACAGGACCACGCTTCCGCATCCGCTGAACATAGACTATCAGAAGCAGATAATCGAGGCAACAGGCGCTATTCCGACAGAAAATCCCGCTGTGGAGGAGGAAAAGCAGGCCGAGCTTGCGGCGGCAAAGAAGCACAAGCTGAAGGACTTTGTGCTTGAGGACGAGGTGCCCGAAGCCGAAGAACAGGCAGAGCCTGAGGAAGAATTCGAGGACTATGACAGCACAGGTCAGATATGGGCGGATCTCTGTGCAAGCCACAAGGGGCTTAAGGTAAGGCTCGGTATGCTTACGGTCATAACGATGATAAGCGTCATTATTGCCGTAATGAACGATTTCAGCCTATTCGCAAAGCTGGGACTCGGCTCTGCGTTCAATTTCATAAACGGAACGACCGGCGATGTAAACTCGCTGATATACATTTATCTTGTGCTTGGCGTACTCGGCATTGCGATATGCTCGACAGCAATAAGCAACGGCGCTGTAAAACTGGTGACCGGAAAAGCCGACTGCGACTCGGTATGCGCTTTTACATCGGTACTGTCGCTGATCGGCGGAGTTATCTCGCTTGTTGACGTACAGACGTTCAAGCTCGGTCACTCGTTCATATATCTTTCAACCGCACTGGTCGGTCTTATGTTCAACACAATCGGAAAGATATATATGATTTCCCGTGCAAAGCGTAACTTCAAATTCATATCGGGCGACAGCCAGAAATATTATGCGCAGGTAATCGACGGTGAGGAACGTGCCTCCGCACTTACAAGAGCGGCAGGCGAAAAGATTCCTGTGATTGCGGCAATGCGTAAAACCGAATTTCTGACGGACTTTCTGAAATCGAGCTACTGCGACGACGAAGCGGACAGAATGTCGATAAAGCTGATAATAGCCTCGCTTGTTGCGGGACTTGTGGCAGGAATACTGGCGTTCATAAATCCGTTTGGCAGTGAATTTGCCACATCGGGAGCCGAAAATCCGCTTTACTGGGCAATCTCTGCGGCTATTGCCACCATATTGACAGTAACGCCGTTCTCGCTTTTGTTCGTTGTGAACAGACCTCTTTCCCGTGCCTCAAAAAAGCTCAGCGAATGCAATGCGGCACTGCTGGGATATGATGCGGCAATCGAATTTTCCGATGTAAACACGGTCATGACAGACGCAAAGACGCTGTTCCCCGCAGGAAGCGTACAGATTAAAAAGCTGAAGCGCTGGCAGAAGAAGAACTCAATCATCAAGACCAGCGTTGACGAAGCTATACTTATGGCGGCAAGCCTTGCGATACACACAGACGGTATACTGTCATACCCGTTCTATGATATGACTCTTGGCAACAAGGAACTTCTCAAGAAGGTCGATAACTGCATTTACGAGGATAACTGCGGTGTTACGGGCTGGATAGGAACAAAGCGTGTTATGCTCGGCGGCAGGGCACTTATGGAAATGCACAACATAGATCTGCCGAACAAGAAGAATGAACGCAAATACTGTCCGGAAGGTCTTGAGCCTGTATATCTTGCGGTAAGCGGTGATATAGTTGCAATGTTCGTTGTGGGTATGACGGCAAATCCCGAAATACAGTCAACGCTGAAGACACTTCAGTCAAGAGGCATAACGGTGCTTGTTCATACTACAGATTCTCTTGTAACGGCAGAAAGCCTTGCGGATATATTCGAGCTTGACCCGTCACTCGTAAAGGTACTTCCTCACGAGGCACACGAGGAATACAGCGAAAGCACTAAGTACACCTCAAGAGGAAACGGCGGACTTTCCTGCTCGGGTACATTCACCTCGTTTGCAAGAGCAATTATGGCGGCAAAGAATCTTGTCCGTGATTTCTCGCTGTCAAAGGCGATCATGCTCGGTTCGTCCGCACTCGGACTTCTTCTGGTGCTTGTAATGGTACTGCTGAGAGAAATGACCCTGCTTACGCCCAGTGTTATCACACTTTATAATACTGTTGCGGTGCTCGCAATGATGGCTGTACAGAATGTACGGAAATATTGAGATCGGATTTGAATTTAAAGCTGCGACGAAATGTATGTTTCGCCGCAGCTTTTTTTGTTGCTTTTTCTGTTATCGTATAACACAATCAGATACTGAAATACCTCCGTTGCCGACAGCCAAACACACTTTAGTCACATTTTACAAAAATTTTTCTTCATTTTCGGTACATAAAAACAAAAAAATTTTAAAAAACACTGGAAAAGTAGAATCAAATCTGTTATAATACTTATTGTATGGCTGAGAAGTCTGTAATTCTGCAGGTTTCCGCAGAAAAGGAAAATTCAGACAAACGGCCGGAATAATAATTTAGGAGGAACCCCCCAATGGCACATAAGTATTGCTACCTCTTCTCAGAGGGTAATGCTACAATGAGAGAGCTTCTCGGCGGTAAGGGCGCAAACCTTGCAGAAATGACCAACATCGGTCTTCCCGTACCCCAGGGCTTCACAATTTCAACAGAGGCTTGTACAAAGTACTACGAAGACGGCCGTAAGATCAACGATGAGATCATGGCTGAGATCAACGAATACATCGTAAAGATGGAAGGTATCACAGGCAAGAAGTTCGGTGATAAGGAAAATCCCCTGCTCGTATCTGTACGTTCAGGTGCAAGAGCTTCTATGCCCGGTATGATGGATACTATCCTTAACCTCGGTCTTAACGAGGACGTTGTTGCAGTAATGGCTGAAAAGTCAAACAACGAAAGATGGGCTTGGGACTGCTACAGAAGATTTATCCAGATGTACTCCGACGTAGTTATGGAAGTCGGCAAGAAGTACTTCGAAGAGCTTATCGACAAGATGAAGGCTGAAAAGGGCGTTACACAGGACGTTGAGCTTGATGCTAACGACTTAAAGGAGCTTGCAGGTCAGTTCAAGGCTGAATACAAGGCTAAGATCGGTGAAGACTTCCCCTCTGATCCTAAGGAACAGCTGATGGGCGCTATCAAGGCAGTATTCCGTTCATGGGACAACCCCAGAGCTAACGTATACAGACGTGACAACGATATTCCTTACTCATGGGGTACAGCCGTAAACGTACAGTCTATGGCATTCGGTAACATGGGTGACGACTGCGGTACAGGTGTTGCATTCACTCGTGACCCTGCTACAGGCGCTAAGGGTCTGTTCGGTGAGTTCTTAACAAACGCACAGGGCGAAGACGTTGTTGCAGGTGTTCGTACACCTATGCACATTCAGGAAATGGAACAGAAGTTCCCTGAGGCTTTCAAGGAGTTCACAGAAGTTTGCAAGACTCTTGAAGACCACTACAGAGATATGCAGGATATGGAGTTCACAGTTGAACACGGTAAGCTCTATATGCTCCAGACAAGAAACGGTAAGAGAACAGCTCAGGCTGCTCTGAAGATCGCTTGTGACCTCGTTGACGAAGGCATGAGAACAGAAGAAGAAGCTGTTGCTATGATCGATCCCCGTAACCTTGATACACTTCTTCACCCCCAGTTCGACGCAAAGGCACTCAAGGCCGCTACACCTATCGGTAAGGGTCTCGGCGCTTCTCCCGGAGCTGCTTGCGGTAAGATCGTATTCACAGCTGAAGACGCTGTAGAGTGGGCTGATAGAGGCGAAAAGGTAGTTCTGGTTCGTCTTGAAACATCACCTGAGGATATTACAGGTATGAAGGCTGCTCAGGGTATCCTGACAGTTCGTGGCGGTATGACATCACACGCAGCCGTTGTTGCTCGTGGTATGGGTGAGTGCTGCGTTTCCGGTTGCTCTGCAATCAATATGGATGAAGCTAACAAGAAGTTTGAGCTTGGCGGCAAGACATTCGTTGAAGGCGATGTAATCTCTATCGACGGTACAACAGGTAACATCTATGACGGTGCTATCGCTACTGTTGACGCTCAGATCGCAGGCGAATTCGGCAGAATCATGGCTTGGGCTGACAAGTACAGAGTTCTGAAGGTAAGAACAAACGCTGATACTCCCGCTGACGCTAAGAAGGCAAGAGAACTCGGCGCTGAAGGTATCGGTCTTTGCCGTACTGAGCATATGTTCTTCGAAGCTGACAGAATCGCCGCTTTCCGTGAGATGATCTGCTCAGATACAGTTGAAGAAAGAGAAGCTGCACTCGCTAAGATTGAACCTATGCAGCAGGCTGACTTCGAGGCTCTTTACGAAGCACTTGAAGGTTGCCCCGTAACAATCAGATTCCTTGATCCTCCTCTACACGAATTCGTTCCTACAGAAGAAGCTGACATCGAGGCTCTCGCTAAGGCTCAGGGCAAGTCTGTTGAAACAATCAAGAACATCATCGCATCTCTCCACGAGTTCAACCCCATGATGGGTCACAGAGGATGCCGTCTTGCAGTAACATATCCTGAAATTGCTAAGATGCAGACTAAGGCTGTTATCAAGGCTGCATTAAACGTTAAGAAGAATCACCCCGACTGGACAATCGTTCCTGAAATCATGATTCCTCTGGTTGGCGATGTTAAGGAGCTCAAGTACGTTAAGAACTTCGTTGTTGAAACAGCTGACGCTGTTATCAAGGAAGCCGGCGCTGACCTCAAGTATGAAGTTGGTACAATGATCGAGATCCCCAGAGCAGCACTTACAGCTGACGAGATCGCTAAGGAAGCTGAGTTCTTCTGCTTCGGTACAAACGACCTTACACAGATGACATACGGCTTCTCTCGTGATGACGCAGGCAAGTTCCTTAACGCTTACTATGACGCTAAGATCTTCGAGAACGATCCCTTCGCTAAGCTCGACCAGACAGGCGTTGGCAAGCTGATGGAAATGGCTATCAAGCTCGGTAAGGCTACACGTCCCGATATGCACATCGGTATCTGCGGCGAACACGGCGGTGATCCCTCATCTGTTGAGTTCTGCCACAAGATTGGTCTGACATACGTTTCATGCTCACCCTTCCGTGTACCGATCGCAAGACTTGCAGCAGCTCAGGCAGCTATCGCTGACAAGAAGTAATTAAGGATTTCCCTTAAATTAACTTATAAATAATGTAACGGTCACGTTCCCGAAAGAGAATGTGACCGTTATTTTTATCGTTTGTTGAAAAAAAGCCGATAGGCTGTGAACTGATTTCACGGTCTATCGGCTTTTATTCTGTCGCTTATCACTTGCCAAATTCATCATCTACTGCAGAAAGTGCTGCGGCAATTACCTTATCCATATCGTAGTACTTATACTGTCCGAGCCTGCCGCCGAAGATTACATCGGGACGGGTAGCGGCGAGGGTCTTGTACTTTTCGTAAAGAGCATTGTTTGCTTCGTCGTTTATCGGATAGTAAGGCTCAATGCCCGGCTGCCATTCGGCTGAATATTCACGGCTGATGACCGTCTTTTCCTGCTTGCCGAATTCAAAGTGCTTATGCTCGATAATTCTCGTGTACGGCACTTCCCTGTCGGTGTAGTTTACTACCGCATTGCCCTGATAGTTATCGGTGTCGAGTATCTCGTTTTCAAACCGTACCGAGCGGTAACCGAGTGCGCCGTATCTGTAACCGAAAAATTCGTCTATCTGTCCTGTGAAAACGGTCTTTTCGGCTATGTCGGGGTTTTCCTTGATAAATTCGAAATAGTCGGTATCTGTCTTAACGTCAGAGCCTGCGAGCATTTTTTCAATTATCTGAGTATATCCGCCTATCGCTATGCCCTGATAGCGGTCATTGAAATAGTTGTTGTCATAGGTGAATCTGAGTGGCAGACGCTTTATTATAAACGCAGGAAGCTCGGTGCAGGGTCTGCCCCACTGCTTTTGCGTGTAGCCCTTTATCAGCTTTTCGTAAACGTCCGTTCCGACCAGCTTCAGCGCCTGTTCCTCGAGGTTCTGCGGCTCGCCTATGTTGAGATTGGCTATCTGAACGGCAATTATCGCCTTTGCTTCGGCGGGTGTCTTTATTCCCCACATTTTGCTGAAGGTGTTCATATTGAACGGCAGATTGTAAAGCTCGTCCTTGTAGGACGCTATCGGGGAATTGATGAAGTTGTTGAAATCGGCAAAGCGGTTCACATATTCCCATATTGCTTTGTCTGACGTGTGGAATATATGTGCGCCGTATTTGTGGACGTTTATCCCCTCGATATTCTCGGTGTAAATGTTGCCTGCAATGTGATTGCGCTTGTCGATAACAAGGCACTTCTTGCCACGCTGTGTTGCTTCATAGGCAAAAACCGAGCCGAAAAGCCCTGCTCCGACTATCAGGTAATCAAACTTTGACATAGCTCCTCCTTTTTGTAGCGTAAAATCAGAATTACTTTATCCTGTCCATAATCATCCCTACCACCTGCTCTGCCGTGGTGTTAAGGCAATCTATCGTTATATCTGCGTAGCGGTTGTAGTACACCTCACGCTCGGCAATTATTTCCGCTACCGTTTCACCCGGACGGCAGGCTATACCTCTCGTCTTTATATTCGTAAGACGGCGGATAAGCTCCTGCTCGTCAACTCTGAGATATACGCAGATGCCGTTTTCTTTGAGATGTGCCATACCTGCGGTCGAAAATACCGCAGAACCGCCTGTTGCGATTATCGCTTTTTTATCGTTTATTGACAGCAGTGCCTGTTCTTCCGCCTGCTTGAAGCCGTCAAGTCCACGCTCGTCGATTATGTTCTGGAGCTTTGTTCCCTGCTGTTTTTGAATAACAAGATCGGCATCCACAAAATCATATCCCATAGACTTTGCAAGCAGTACGCCGACAGTGCTTTTGCCTGCGCCGGGCATTCCGATAAGAATTATGTTTTTCATTTTTGTATCCTTCTCTTTTGTTCTTTGCATCAGCCGTTATCGGCTGTCATTACTTTCTCGTAATAGTACCAGTTATCGCCGAGCGATGAAGTTTCGTTGTCGGAAATATCCTTTGCAGAATAGATAAGCTGTTTTGTGTTGCCGGTGTTGAAGCTGAAATGTACTGCATTATCCTGCTTTTCTACGCCGTAACAGTAAGTATGGCACAATACATCAAGCTCCTCCGTCAGCTTATCATAAAGCGGCTCGCCGTTTTCATCAGCCGATATGACCGACTTTTCAAAAAGTCCGCCGTGAGCGGCTGTAATCTTGTAGTCGGTCATATCCGAACTTGTCTTTACTATCGTGTCCAGTATAGACGAATACTTGGATTTCACCTGAAGTATCTCACGCTTTTCGCACTCTGTGATACCTGCTCTCAGACAAATATCCCTCAAAAAGAACGAGCCTATCAGCAGTGCAAACACACCGACAATTACAACGGCTGTTATAACTTTACGCTTGACGCTTTTCTTCTCAGCCATTATTCTCACCTTCTTCGGTCACATTCTCTTTATCTCTGTCTTTATCAACCGACTGCATTGCCGCAAGTGTATCCGCAAGCAGTGCAAGCGGTCCGCCGTGTTTATCCGTGCCGTTTACACGGAAGTTAGGCTTATCGGTGGCAATGTTCAGCATCATATCCTTGCCGAATTTTCCGCCGACCGCCGAAACACGTTCCATCGTTTTCTTATCGGTCTTTTCGGGATAGAATATCATAACGTCGCCGCTCTGGATTATTTCGGTCAGGTGCATCTTCTGAGCAATCCTTCTCAGCTTTGCAACCTCGATAAGTCCCTCGACCGCTCTCGGCACATCGCCGTAACGGTCAATAAGCTCATCGGTCACATCATAAGCGTCCTCGTCATTTTCTATCATCGCTATCTTTCTGTAGCAGTCAACACGCTGTGCCTGATTAGAGATATACTTTTCGGGGATAAACGCATCAATTCTTATATCAATAAGGCACTCCGGAGTAATTTCGGGGGCTTTGCCCTGCTGTTCTAAAATCGCCTCGTTGAGCAGTTTTATATACATATCATAGCCGACAGACGCAAGGTGTCCCGACTGGCTCTGACCGAGAACCGAGCCTGCACCTCTTATTTCAAGGTCTTTCATAGCTATCCTGAATCCCGAACCGAAGCGTGTAAACTCTCTTATTGCGTCAAGTCGCTTGGTGGCGATCTCGCTTAGCACCTTGCCTCGTCTGAATGTGAAATATGCGTATGCACGGCGGTTTGTACGTCCGACACGGCCTCTGAGCTGGTGGAGCTGGGCAAGTCCCATACAATCCGCATTCTCAATGATAAGCGTGTTGCAGTTGGGTACATCTACACCGGTTTCGATAAGCGTTGTGCAGACAAGCACATCTATTTCGCCCTCGATAAGCCTTCTCCATACATCAAGAAGCTCTTCCTCGCTCATTCTTCCGTGTGCTATCCCGATATTCGCTTCGGGTACCATGGAATGAATATCTGCGGCACAGGAATATATGCTTTCGATGCGGTTGTGGACATAGTAAACCTGTCCGTTGCGGCGAAGCTCCTTATTTATCGCCTGCGCTATAACTCCTCTGTCATGCTCGACAACGTACGTGGTTATCGGGTGACGGTCGCCGGGCGGAGTTTCAATGACGCTCATATCTCTTATTCCCGACATCGCCATATTCAGCGTTCTGGGAATGGGGGTTGCAGATAACGTCAGAACATCTACGTTTGTGAACGCTTCTTTCAGCTTTTCCTTATCGTTTACGCCGAAACGCTGTTCTTCGTCTATTATGACAAGTCCTAAATCCTTGAACTTAACATCGTCCTGCACAAGCCTGTGTGTACCTACTACAAGGTCAAGCTCGCCTTCTTCCAGCTTCTTCAGAATTATCTTCTGTTCCTTTGCTGTGCGGAAACGTGACAACAGCTCAACTCTTATATCAAAGCCCTCCATACGTTTTAAAACCGTCTGGTAGTGCTGCCACGCAAGAACGGTAGTCGGCACAAGTATAGCGCACTGCTTACCGTCACCTATACACTTGAATGCGGCACGGAGTGCGACCTCCGTCTTTCCGAATCCTACATCTCCGCAGAGAAGCCTCTCCATAGGGGCGGTACGCATCATATCGTGCTTTATTTCCTCTATACAGCGGAGCTGATCGTCCGTTTCAACATAGCTGAAATGATCCTCGAATATATGCTGCTGCTCGGTATCGGGGGAGAATGCAAAGCCCTTCGCTTTCATACGGCGAGAATACAGCTCGATAAGCTCCTTCGCCATCTCCTGCGTTGCCGCTTTTGCCTTTGTCTTTGCCTTTTTCCATGTATCTGTGCCAAGCTTGTTCAGCCTTACCGTATCCGCATCTCCGCTTCCGATATAACGTGAAATGAGGTCAAGCTGGGTAACGGGAACATAAAGCACATCCGTACCTGCGTATTTTATCTTTATATAATCCTTTGAAACCTTGTCTGCTGTGAGCTTCTGAACGCCCTCGAATACACCTATGCCGTATGAGCCGTGTACTACAAGATCTCCCTGAGAAATATCGCTGAGTGAACGTATCTGTGCGCCCTTTTTGAATTGCTTCTTAGGTGCGGAGGTTTTTGACGATGAAGCGCTTGTACGGGTGAGTACGGCTATTTTTTCTTCCGGATATTCAAAGCCTGCCGATAATATTCCCTCGACTACCGTAATTCTGCCGAGATAGAATTTCTTCGGGTTTTTGGCATAATCAGCCTTGTAGCCTTTATCGTGCAGATCCTCCGCAAGTATCTTTGCCGCTTTGTCCGTACCGCCGAAAATCACGCAGGAATAGCCGTTCCTGCTGTAATTGTCAAGTTCCTCGAAAAGCATTTTATACTCTCCGCTCCATGCGGAAAGCTGTATCGAATCCACCTTCAGAATATCGCTAAGGTCGATTCCTCCGCCTCTTATGAACGTATCCATATAAAGCCGCACTTTATTCTTTACCGTGTCCTGATATTCCGCTTTGCTCATCAGGTACCTGTCAAGTCCCTTGCACAGAACTCCGTCCTCGGTAAGCAGCTTAAGATCCTCAAGGTGAGCCGAGATAGCTCCCTTTGCCGCCTCTGACGCAGTAAAGGATTCGCTGACTATAAGAGTGGACGCATAATCAAAAATACTGCCCGGCTCTTTATAGCAAAGCGGAAAATAACGGTTAAGACAGCATACGGAAATACCGTCACGCAGTCTTGCTATATCACGTCTTATACGCTTTGCCGCTTCATCGTTCTTCTTTTTGTTCTTTTCGGTCTTTTCGAGAAGCGCCTGCAGCGTCCCCGAAAGAACACCCTCCTCGAAAATTGTTTCTCCGCAGGGTGTTATGCTGACACTCTTTACCGTATCTATTCTTCTTTGCGTGTCAATGTCGAATGATGCCACCGTGTCGATTTCATCGCCCCACAGCTCTATCCTGACGGGATAATCACTGCTGACGGGGTAAATGTCGGCAAGCGAGCCTCTGAACGAGAACTGTCCCTTACCCTCTATCATATCACAGCGTGTATAGCCTGCGCTGACAAGCATCGTTGCAAGCTCGTCAAGCTTTATCTCATCGCCTGCTTTAAGCGTAACAGTGTGCTTTTCCAGTACGTCTTTGGGAACGGTAAGCTGTACCGCCGCTTCGGACGAGGATATTATCAGCCTTGCCTTGCCCGAAAGCGCCGCAGACAGCGTTTCGATACGCTTGTACTCGTACTCCTGCGACTGTGCCTCAGTATCGGCAAGGGTCAGATCCGACGCAGGAAACTGGTATGCGGCAGTAACACCGCACATTGTGTTTATATCCTCTGTAAGCTTTGCCGCAGATGCTTCGCTCTCGGTTATGACAAGTACCGGCGAGGGAAGCTTTTCATAGCATAAGGACGCTAAGAAGTGTGCCTTGTGTATATGCGAAAGTCCCGTGACCAGTAAGGGCACGGGTTCATCGCTTAAAATATGTGCGACTGACTTTTTGTACTCGGTCAGCGTGTCAGCCATATTTTTAAGAAGTTCCATATTGTCTGTCTTTCTGTAGCTTTAAGGGTTATTCTTACGAACTGTATTTATTCATTGCCATGTCTATTTTGCCCGCAACTATGAGCCTTGCGGCTTCGGCGGCATTGTCGAGCGCTTTCTCAAGGTTTTCGCCGTCTTCCTTTTTGAAGCCTGATAATACCCAGTCGGCAAGCGGAAAATCAGGGTGCGGCTTTGCACCTACACCTATCTTTATACGGGGGAAAGCGTCGCTGTTTGTGTGCAGAATTATGCTCTTTATACCGTTATGACCGCCGTCACTGCCTTTTCTGCGTATCCTTGTTCTGCCGACATCAAGCGAAATATCATCGTACATCACAAGTATATTCTGAGGGGGTATCTTATAGAAGTTCATAGCCTCGCCTACCGCCTCGCCGCTGTTGTTCATAAAGGTTGACGGTTTCATTATAATGCAGTGCCTGCCCTCTATCGCACAATCGGCTATAAGGGATTTGAACTTCAGCTTTTTTATCTGTACACCGAGTTTTTCCGCAAGGGTATCCACCGCCATAAAGCCTGCGTTGTGCCGTGTGTTCTCATACTGAGTGCCGGGATTGCCAAGCCCCACTATGAGATATTCGACAGCGCCCTGCGGTGCAGGCTCTCTGCCTGCGGCTATCTTATCAAATATATCGGATAATGACATTTTTATTTGTCCTTTGCATTTGCTGTTACCGACGGCTTTCTGAGATAAGCTGTTGTAAGCTTATTCATAAGACGTGCGGATTTTTTATTTGCGGGCTTTTTCATTCTCCACGTCCAGTTTCCTCCGACAGTCGAGGGAACATTCATACGTCCCCTGCCGTCTATGCCGAGAATGTCCTGCATCGGAATTATCGCAAGTGCGGCAGGGCTTGCATAAACGCTTCTTATGAAGCTGACGTTCTTATGCTCCAGGAAGTTTGCGTTTATGTAACTCTTTGCCATCTTTGCGGCTTTCGCATCTGCTGATTTAAGCCAGCCCATTATAGTATCGTTATCGTGTGTGCCTGTATACGCTACGCAGTTATTTACATAGTTATGGCACAGGTGAATACTGTCCTTGCCTTCGCTGTTGAAGCCGAACTGTAAAACTCTCATACCGGGGAAGCCCGTATCGCTGAGAAGCTTTTTTACGCTGTCGAATATATCGCCCAGATCCTCCGCTATGATATTGACATCGCCCAGCTTTTCCCTGACCGTGTCGAACAGCTTCATACCGGGGCCTTTTTTCCACTCGCCGTATTCGGCTGTTGTTGCATCGGCAGGAATAGCATAATAAGTGTCAAACGCACGGAAGTGGTCAATTCTCACCATATCATATAGCTTCATTGCGTGGTCTATTCTTGACAGCCACCAGTTATAGCCGTCACGCTCCATAGCGTCCCAGTCATACAGCGGATTTCCCCACAGCTGTCCTGTGGGTGAGAAATAATCAGGCGGTACTCCTGCAACAAGAGTAGGTCTTAGCGAAATATCTATCGTGAACAATTTCGGGTTTACCCACACGTCCGCACTGTCCATTGCGGCATATATCGGAATGTCGCCTATTATGGATATGCCGTTCTTGTTGGCGTATGCTTTCAGCTTGTTCCACTGGGTAAAGAACATATACTGTACGAAACGGTGAAATTTGATGTCCTCTATATGCTCTTCCTTGAATGCGGCAAGCACTTCGGGCTTTCTGAAGCGTAACTCCTTGTCCCATGTCATCCACGAACGCAGTTCGTTATGCTGTTTTATCGCCATAAAAAGCGCATAGTCCTCAAGCCACCAGCTCTGCTCCTGAATAAAGGCAAGATAGGAAACGTCCTCCTTGAACGAGAAAAACGCCTTGTGGAGAAGCTCTTTTTTCTGTGCGATCACCTTTTCATAATCTACTGTGGACGGGTCCTCGCCGTATTCTCTGCCCTTTATGTCATCGGGCACAAGAAGCCCCAGTTCTACAAGCTCCCACAGGTCTATAAGCAGTGGGTTTCCTGCGAATGCCGACGGTGACTGATAGGGTGAATCGGCATAGCCTGTCGGGTGTATCGGGAGTACCTGCCAGTATTTCTGCCCTGCCGCTTTCAGCCAGTTCACAAACTCAAAGGCAGGTTTTCCGAGTGTTCCTATGCCCTCGTTTGCAGGGAGGCTTGTTATATGAAGTAATACTCCGCTGCTGCGTTTAAGTTCCATAATATCGCCTTTCGGTTCTTATTCTTACTTTTCGTCATTCATACTTGTTCTGAACGGGGCAACGGGGATACCGTTCTTGCCGTACAGCGTTACATCGCCGTAATTTGTCCAGAGGTAACGTACATACGCAGGCTTCTTTACTTCGTCTGCGTAGACGCTTATCGTTCCGTCCTCATCTATAACGGCGCAGGCAGGCTTATATTCTTTATCTGCGCTGGCAACCTCAAAGCCTGTTATACCGTTGTCGCCCTTTATATCAAAGCCGCTCTCTGCGTGGTCAAAGCTGATAACAGCTCTGTCGCCTGTTACGGTCATATTCTTGTAAATAGGGCCGAATGCCTCTGTTTCTCTGTCGCCGTAAACGTGGTGCATAGCCTGCAGGTACAGTCTGTGACCTACGGGTACCTTGTTCTTGGGGTGTATCTCGTTGAATTCTCCGCAATCGAGAATAACCGCAATACCCGTATTTTTTACCGTCTTGAAAGTACGCATCTGCGCCTCTCTTATCAGGCACCAGTGCTTCCAGTCGGGGTCGGCTTTATAGCGGTGCATCGGGAGCTGTACAAACATGAACGGCAGTTCATCATCGCCCCAGTCATCTCTCCAGAGCTGAATAAGCGCCTTGAACAGCTTGAAATAAGTTTTCGGTCTGTTGTCGTCCGTTTCGCCCTGATAATAGATAACGCCCTTGATAGTATACGGGCATACACGCTTTACCATACTGTCATAAAGTGCTGTTGCGTGGAAGGGATTTAAAGGTGTCATAGGACCGGGATACTTGCTTACACCGCAGTAAGCCTGACACTCGTCCCACGTTCCGTTGGGATGTGCGCTGTAGAACTCTACCGACTTCTTCTGCCACTCTTCCTCATATTTCACATAGTCAAGATATTCCTTGTCCATTTCCTCTCTTGACCTGCCTGCTACCGCATTATCGAAATCGTCAAGGTATGCCTTAAGGTCTGTATCCTTTTCGAGAGATTCACGGCTCATCCAGTAGCTTGCGCTTGTACCGCCCCAGTTACAGCCGATTATTCCGACAGTAACGCCAAGCCTTGCGGCAAGCTCCTTTGCGTAGAAATACGCAACTGCGCTCCACGCTCTTGCGCTTTCGCTGTCAAAACAGCTCCAGCCTGTGTTTTCTTCGTCACGGAAGAACTTTTCATCCATGTTGCAGTTTTTCTGCGTGTAATAATAGCGAACGTTTTCGGTCTTATCGTTTGCAAGAAAATCCTTGCCGCCCGTGCAGTTCTGAAGCTCAAGCTCCATATTGCTCTGACCGCCTGCGAGCCATACCTCGCCTATCATAACGTTACCGAATACGATAGTTTCTTCGCCGTTGCTTATCTTCATCTCATAAGGGCCGCCTGCTTTCATCGCAGGAAGTGTAACACACCACTTTTCGTCGGCTACCTCTGTTACCGCTTTGTTTCCGCATATCGAAACTATTACGCTTTCGCCGTTTTTGCCCGTACCGAATACTCTTACGTTCTTCTCTCTCTGAAGCACCATATTGCTGCTGAATACCGCAGCCGCTCTGAACTTAGCCATTGTTTATGTTTTTCCTTTCCGTTTTGACTTTTATACGCTTTCTGCCGGTTTTGACGGCAGGAATTTTTCTATCGTTTTTTTCCTGCAGTGCAGGATATTTTTCCTTTAATAGCGAGGAATAAAGCTCCTCGTCCTTTTCTTCGGACAGCGTGTATTTCTTTATCCATCTGTATTCGCCGTCTGCTTTCTTCTCAAACCTTACCGTGACCTTTACGGAGTGCTTGTTGCAATGCACTACAGCCATATAGTTCATCGGGCTTAGCCATATCAGCCTGCTTTTCAGCGTTGCGGGTTTACCGCAGACAGGACAGATATAGCGGTTAAGCTCGGATAATCTCGGCACTGCGTTCATACGGGCGGTCTTTACCGTACCCTCCGAGGTCTGTCTGAGGCTCAGGAAAGGATTGCTGTGAACATAATCTATCTTTTTCTGCAGCTCTATTTCGCTCGGTATGTCGTTTATCTTAGTAAGAACCAGTGCGGTATAGTACGCATCGTTTATTGCGCTGTGGTAGTCAAGCTCCTGCTGTACACCGGTTATCTCTACGGCAGATTGAAGTGTTATCTGCGCTCTGTCTATCCCGTACTGCCTTGTCATCAAAGGCTGAAGGTTGAACCATTCGGGAAGCCAGCCGGTATCTCTTTCGTAGAACTCGCACTGCTTTACAAGCGTAGGTATGTCATCGGGTCCCCACGTTACTATAATAACGTCCTTCCCGAATTTTTCGAGCCATTTTCTGAAGCTCTTCAGCACCACTGTAAGATCGTGGGCAGTCTTAAGATCGTTTTTTGTAATACCCGTCAGCTTCTTTATCCTGCCTTTAAGCTCGGTATAATATCTCGGTCTTACATATTCCGAAAAGTAATCCTCGCTTACGATACCGTCCGTCACGGCAACTGCGCCTATCTGTATGATTTCCACCTGTAGAACTCTTGTGCCTGCTATACGCATTTTTTCTCTGCATACCGGCTGGCTCCATTCCAGGTCAAGTACGATATATGTCACCTGTGTGCCTCACCTCCTGTATAAACACTCATAGCCCCGCAAAAGCAATGCGGGGCATTATGGTTATATCGCTACTTCGATTTTTTCGTCGAAATCGTGATATTTATAGTCTTTCAGCGTAAAGCTGTTTTTAGTGAATTTATAGAAATCGGTTATATCCTCTACAACCATCTCGGGTGCGGGATAAGGCTCTTTTTCTATAATGCGTTTTACTGCGTCGATATGTCTGTCGTAGATATGTGCATCCGCTATGACGTGTACAAGCTCGCCTGCCTTAAGTCCCGACGCTTTTGCGAACATTATCAGAAGTGCGGCATACTGGCACACGTTCCAGTTGTTCGCAGTAAGCATATCCTGTGAACGCTGATTGAGAATAGCGTTCAGCGTATCTCCCGTCACGTTGAAGGTCATACTGTAGGCGCACGGCGCAAGTCCCATCTCGTGCAGATCCTTATGATTGTACATATTGGTCATTATACGGCGGCTCGCAGGATTGTGCGAAAGATCATACAGCACTCTGTCCACCTGATCGAACTCGCCCTCGGGATAGATGCTCTTCTGTCCGAGCTGCCAGCCGTAAGCCTTGCCTATCGTGCCGTTTTCATCAGCCCACGAATCCCATATATGAGTGGAAAGATCCGCAACTCTATTACTTTTTTTCTGATATATCCACAATATTTCTTCTATTGCGGAACGGTAGTAGATACGGCGGAGCGTCATTACAGGAAATTCCTCCTGCAGATTATAACGGTTTACCACGCAGAACTTTTTTACAGTATGTGCGGGTGTGCCGTCTTCCCAACGGGGTCTGACCTCGCTGTTTGTATCCCATGAGCCGTGTTCAATTATGTCACGGCAGTTTTCTATAAAATATTTATCGGCTAAACTCATTATAATCCCTTAAATTAATTATTTATATCTGCTTTAGACCGCTGAAATCAGAAACTATTTAAATTTTTGATAACAGCTTTGTTGTCGAGAAATCTACCTGGTCAATCGTGCGGCTCTCAAACATATTGAGGCTGTCGATACCGCTCATATTATAGATAGAAACACCTGCGCTTGAAGCGTATGTCTTTACGTTTTTAAGCAGTGTCTGCGCTTCCTCGGGATAATCGTACTTCTTCTCGTCATTTACAAGAGCCTCGTCATAGCTTGTTATCTGAGCATTGTAAATTCCGTCAAAGCCGTAGATGTATATTTCCGAGAAGCCCTCATACAAAGCAAGCTGTAATGCAATATACAGATCATCTACACGTCTTAAAGCCTCGCTGTGCTGTGTAGAGCCGAATGAGGGCAGCTGAGGGATAAAGCCGTTGCCCATTATATTGAAGTAGGTAGGCTTCTTTTCAAACTTATCCTCAAATACGGTCACATTGCTTGCAACAAAGCAGTCCATAGCTTCGATATACTTGCCGTTTCCGAGATAATGCTCGGCATTTGACAGTATGTACTGTGTGGGGCGGAGGGGTATCTTGCTGAAGAACTTGCATATACCGTTGTAGCTTATGCACTTTTCATTGAACAGCAGGTTCAGCTCATCAAGCTTTACGCCTTCCTTATAGCCGATAATAAAGCAACGCTGACCGTGGAACTTATCCTTGCATTCGGCAAGCTGCGGCTCGGTACGGCGGACATCCTTTTCAAGCTTGTTCTGTGTTGATTTGTCAGAGATGTTGAACTGTGAACGTTTCATCTTCATATATGTGCCGAGAAAGCTAACAGGCTGATTTACAAGGCAGTAGTCACGCTCTGTAAAGCCGTACTGCTGTAAACGCTTTTCGATAGACTGTGCGCTTCCGACACGTCCTGTCATACCCTTGAGATATACCTCAAGTTCATCGTATGACGATGAAACAAGAACGTAATATGCCTTTGACATACCCTTAAGTTCGGTGATACTTCTGATAGAATTATCGCCCTTTATAAGCGTGCGCTCATCGTTTGTAGCCTCAAACGCAAGCTCGGGAACACGGACGCCTTTTTTTCTGAGCTGACCGAGAACCTTTTTCAGTATCTCGCCGTTAACGCCCCGTCCGTCACCCAGTATTACCAGCTTACGCTGACCGATAATCTCGATATTCTTGATTATCTGCTTTTTGTAGTTTCCCGCCTTGAAAAACTTTGTCAGCTTTGCATTGGTAAGAGAATCGTACGTCATCATAATTGTTCACTTCTCCTTTTCAAATATATATTTCTCTGAATTTACGCCCGTTAAACCGCTCAGCGATTAATCTTCGCTGAGTATAAATCTGTTGCTATTAATCTTCGCTGAGTATGAATGGAAAGTCTGATCTTCAATTTTATAAACCTCAAACTCTCCCGATTGCTGCGCTTTAAGCTAAACCCGAAAACACAATTCACAACTCAGCGATTAATCCTCGCTGAATATAGATCTATCAATCTTCGCCGAATAATATAGATCTATCAATCCTCGCTGAGTATGAACATATCATAAATAACCTTGATAGCCTTCTCGAAGTCAGCCTCGTGGATACCTACTATGATATTAAGCTCGCTTGAACCCTGGTCGATCATCTTTATATTGATGTCTGCGTGTGATAAAGCCGCAAATATTCTTGTAGCAGTACCCTTCTTGGACTTCATGCCACGTCCTACTATAGCGATAAGTGCAAGATCGTTCTCTATCTCAATATGGTTGGGGTCTGTTACCTCGCATATCTTTTCAACAATGTCGGGGGTCTTGTCAACGTCCTTGCCGTCAACGATAATGCTCATTGTGTCGATGCCTGTGGGGATATGCTCAAAGCACATACCGTTAGCCTCAAGCACTGTAAGTATTCTGCGTAAGAAGCCTATCTCGCTGTTCATCTCATCCTTTTCGATTGAGATAACGCTGAAGTGCTTTTTACCTGCAATACCCGTGATTATGTGCTGAGGAGGTTCGTTGTCCTCTGCAACTATCATTGTACCCTTTGCCGAGGGGTCGTTGGTGTTGCGGATATTTATCGGAATCTTTGCGCTTCTTACAGGGAAGATTGCGGCCTCATGAAGTACCGACGCACCCATATAAGACAGTTCACGCAGTTCTTTATATGTGATAGACTCGATGACCTTAGGCTCGTCAACTATTCTGGGGTCTGCGATAAGGAAGCCGTTTACGTCTGTCCAGTTCTCATAAAGTTCAGCGTTGATAGCCTTTGCAACGATAGAGCCGGTAACATCAGAACCGCCTCTTGAGAATGTGCGTACCGTGCCGTCGGGGTTAGCACCGTAGAATCCGGGGATAACAGCGTGTGAAAGGCCGTGCAGTACAGACGCAAGGCAGGCATCTGTAAGCGTATCGTCAAACTTTCCGTCAGGACGGAAGAATACAACCTTTGCGGCATCTACGAATTCGTATCCCAGATAATTTGCAAGAATGATACCGTTCAGGTATTCGCCACGGCTTGCGGCATAATCCTTACCGGCTTTCTTGCGGAAATTATCTATAATTACTTCATACTCGTCATCAAGTGAAAGAGTAAGTCCTAAATCGCTTATAATTCCGTTGAAACGCTCTGCGATAGGCGCAAACTGATTGTATGCGTTCTTGCCCTCGTTTGCGACTGCGTCATAGCACGCATAGAGCATATCCGTTACTTTTATATCGTCCTTGAAACGCTTGCCGGGCGCACTGGGAACTACATATCTGCGTTCCTTGTCGCTTCTGATTATATCAGCTACCTTGCGGAACTGATTTGCGTCGGCGAGTGAGCTGCCGCCGAACTTGACTACCTTACTCATTTTTTAATTTCCTTTCTTGTATACCGTTTACGTCCCTTTTTATGTTGATTTTTACGGATTTTATAGTATGGGACTATATTCTATAATATTTTACCACAGCGAAAAGGAAAAATCAATATGTGAAGGTGAATTTTAAAGGGTTTGAGGTAAAAAAAGGCACGTTCTGCATAATGAGCGGAATGTGCCGTAGTTTGTAGAAAAAGTCTTTGCTTGATGTGCTTCTGCTATATCATTCAGCTCAGGCTGTGATAGCAAGCTACCGATAGTTCTTTTTGTCGGACAGCACTTCTCGGGTTCGCTA
>ERZ1027273.13-NODE-13-length-81137-cov-17.263203_pt1 | contig 81137 bp, 70 predicted proteins | sample MGYA00519256_ERZ1027273 | MGnify/ENA primary metagenome ERZ1027273 (study PRJEB26926, sample SAMN06164431) | human gut metagenome | biome: ENVO:00009003; feature: ENVO:2100002; material: ENVO:00002003 | host: Homo sapiens | place: USA | collected 2012 ...
ATTGAATTTCAATAGTTTCAAAGAACTATTATGATTTTTTAGTGGACACTAATGATAATGAGAATAAAATATATTATACAGATAATTCTTCAGGGGGGCGTTCAAAGGCAATGGATGCGCGCTTCAATTCCTTAGGATTGCTTACATATCTGCGGGAATGCGTTAATGAAGAATTAGGCGGATATAGAACTTGGTCATTATCTTACGATAATGATTGTCAGCTTATAAAAATTGAATATGACCAAATATTCAGTGAAGAGCCCGGTGGAGATGATCATGAGGTAACTATTTTTGAATGGAGCAATGGATTGCTGTTGTCTAAATACACTGAAAATTCTAAAAGGACAATTGAATATAGCCATGCGGATAATGTTTTTAGGCAATTTAATATGAACTTTTTTGGCTCTATTTCTTCAAATGAAGAGCATTTCCAAATATTGATGCCTGTGGGAGTTCTTGGAAAAGCACCTGTGAAAATGGTGAAAAGTGTTACCGGTTATTATGGAATTTTCACTCCGGATATAACGTGTTGGTCTGATGGAAGATTTTGTAGTGAAATTTTAGGCAGGGGAACGTTTGAATATTCTTATAGTTATATCAATAATTGAGGGCTCGGAGAGTAGCCTTTAAAACATCAAGGTGCTGTGTCAGTTGGGTTTGACACAGCACCTTGTTTGTTAAATATCAGGTTGAAACGGGCTTATTTTTCGGCTTCAGCTTTTTTCTTTGCTGCGGTCTTTTTGGCCGGTTTCTTGGGTGCGGGTTTTTTCTCCTCTTTTTCGGCGGCAGGCTGGCGTAAAAGGTGCTCCTCGTTGAAGTGCTCGATGTTCTTGCGCATTGAGTTTACTTCTTTGTTGAGGGTCTCGATTTCGCGTGCCTGATTGCGGATAGTTGTGAGCAGTGCGTTGAGTTCCTCGTTCTCAATTGACAACGGGTACTGCTCCTCTACGCGCACAATGAAGTCTGCCAGTACATTCATGTAGTTGGTGAAAGCCTGGAACGGGGTTTCATAGGGGCTGAAATGTGAATGTACGGCACCATCGGCAAAATGCTTGGTTGCCATGTAGAAGAGGTGGTCGGAAGCTTGGAGATAGTACCAGTCCTGTTTCAAACGGCGGTCGTCGCAAAGGCGTACGCGTTCGGCTACTGAATACAGCTTGTCAAATGCTTCTCTCTGGAGTTTGTTGCCCAACCATGCTGATGTGTCGCGAGCTTCATCGGCCCATGAAATCGGGTGAAGGATAGAAAGTTCGCCTATGGGTTTGAGCTTGGTTATGGCATCGGTGGGAGTGAAGAATTCCACGCCACGTTCGCGAGCAAAGTTGGGAAGAGCCTCAAGGAACTGGAATATGCCGGTTTCTCTGGGCTGCATTTCGCCGAATGTCTCAAGGTTCATGAACAGGTTGATAATCTGCTCTTCCTGAGGAGTGGAAGCAATCCAGTCAATATATTTGTCAGCAGTGAGGGGATAAGCATCCCATTCGGGGTTGGAGAAGCGGAATGAAATATCATCGCTGAGTTTTGAATTCTTGAGCAGGAGCTTGAGCTTGGGAGCACTTGCTGCGCTGTACACATAGTTAGGCGATTTCCATCCAAGAATGTGCTTTGCGCCTTCGGTGATGCATCCTTTATAGCCCATGGCAAGAATCTGCGGAGCAAGCTCGTCGCAGTATATAAGCTCGGTGTTGCGAAGCACTTTGGGGCGCTGTCCAAAAAGTTCATGGATTTTTTCGTCATGAACCTTCACCTGATTTGCAAATTCATCGGGGTCAATGAGCGATGACAGGGAGTGTGCATAAGTTTCAGCGAGGAACTCTACGCGACCGGTGTCGGCAAGTTTCTTTAACAGGTCGATGAATTCGGGTACATACTGTTCAAACTGCTCCAGTGCTGTACCGGTTACTGACAGTGCGCAACGGAAGCCGGGGTAGCGGTCAAGCATGCGCAGAAGAGTTTCCGCAGCGGGTATGTAGCTGTGGTGTGCTATGCGGGTCACGATGTCGTCGTTGGCGAAATCGTCGTAATAGTAATGGTCGTTGCCTATATCAAAGAAGCGGTATCTTTTGAGCCTGAAAGGCTGGTGGATTTGGAAATAAAAACAGATTGCTTTCATGATTGTGTTATATATAATATAGGTGTTGCTTAATTATGATTTTAATATAGGCAGCTTACTGCCAGTTGAGTACTTTTTTATAAATGTCAATTACTTTGGCACCGGCTTTGTCCCAAGTGATGCGGTTTACCTCGTCCAGACCGTCCTCGCGCAATTGGTTGTACATGGCGGGGTAGGTGATGATGGCGTTGATAGCATCGGCCATTGCGTCAATGTCCCAGTAGTCGGTTTTGATGACATTGGTGAGGATTTCGGCGCATCCGCTCTGCTTGGATATGATGGACGGCACACCCATCTGCATTGCCTCAAGAGGCGAAATGCCGAAAGGCTCGGATACTGAAGGCATCACATACACATCGCTGGCTTTGAGCATTTCATATACCTGCTTGCCTTTCTGGAAGCCGGGGAAATGGAAGCGGTCGGCAATGTCGCGTTCAGCCGCAAGCTGTATCATCTTGTTCATCATGTCACCGGAACCTGCCATCACAAAGCGCACATTGTGGTTGTTCTTGAGCACCTTGGCGGCGGCTTCAACGAAATATTCCGGTCCTTTCTGCATTGTGATACGGCCAAGGAATGTCACTACTTTTTCTTTGGGCTTAGGCGGATTTACGTTCAGAACCTCTTCGCTGAGAGGTGTCACAGCGTTGTGTACTGTGGTGACTTTGGCGGGATCAATGCCGTATTTCTCAATCACGGTGCGGCGTGTGAGATTGCTGACGGTGATGATGTGGTCAGCATTGTTCATGCCGTCTTTTTCAATGCCGAACACTGTGGGGTTCACATTGCCTCGGCTGCGGTCAAAGTCGGTGGCATGCACATGGATTACGAGAGGCTTGCCGGTAACCTGCTTGGCATGGATGCCGGCAGGGTAAGTGAGCCAGTCGTGGGAGTGTATTATGTCGAAATCAAGTGTGCGGGCAATTACGCCGGCGCAAATAGAGTAGTTGTTGATTTCTTCAAGCAGATTGTCGGGGTAACGGCCGGAAAATTCAAGGCATCCAAGATCGTTGGTGCGCATGTAATTGAAATCGGCGTAGATGTGGGAACGAAGGTCAAAATAAAGATCGGGATTCATGTATTTGCCTATACGCTGCTCCACATATTCACGGTTGACTTCGCGCCATGCTATAGGGATCTGCGAGGCTCCTATGATATGGGCAAAGCTTTTGTCTTCATCGCCCCAAGGCTTCGGGATTACAAACGATATATCCATATCGCCACATTCCCACATGCCTTTGGTGAGACCGTAGCTGGCAGTGCCGAGACCGCCGAGGATGTGAGGTGGAAATTCCCACCCAAACATTAAAGCTTTCATTATTTATGGATTGCGCAAGGGGGGTTATACATTGAATTTCTTAAGAGTAGTGATGGTGCGCAGGATTCCTGCCACATTTGTGGCGTGGCTTATGGCACCGCGACCGCTGAACGGCGGGTTGGCATCATAAAGCTGGCTGAGCGCACCGACACATGCCTGTGTCATCTCGTCTTCGTAGCCTATGAGCATGCGGTCAAGATAGCTGACGCCGCTAAGACCGAACACACGCAGATAGGCTTCGGCATAGAAACCAAACAGCCATGGACGTGCGGGTCCGTTGTGCAGAGCCATTTCGCGCTCTTCGGGGCTGCCAAGATAGAAGGGACGGTAACCGAAGCTGTTTGGTGACAGTGTGCGGAGTCCCTTAGGAGTGAGAAGCTCACGGGTTACAACATCAAGCACGCGTTTGCGCTGGCGGCGGTCAAGCGGTGAGAAATCAAGACCTATGGCTACTGCCATGTTGGGTCTAACCGACGGATCGGCGTAGTTCTCGCTCACATAGTCAAACAGATAGCCGTAGTCGTTGAGGAACATGTCCACAAATGCAGGCTTCAAAGTTTCTGCTATGGCTGTCCAGCGTTCGCGCTCGGATGTGGATGTGATTTCTTCACCGAGAAGGCTGATGCCGAACATCAGAGCATTGTACCACAATGCGTTGAATTCTACCAGATAACCTGTGCGCGGCACAACCGGGCGACCGTTGAGTGAGGCGTTCATCCACGATACCGGAGTTTCGGTGCCTATAGTATAGAGCAGACCGTTTGACTCCATGCGGAGGTTGGGATGACGGTTGTCGGCCACATAGTTGATGATTTCGGTTATGAGGTCTTTATAGCGTTCACGGCATGCCTCGGGTCCGTAAGCTTTGGCATACTGCTGGAGGGCCCAAATGCACCACAGTGGTATGTCGGGGAGGTCAATGCCGATTATGCGTTTGTCAAGTTCGCCGGTGGTCATGAAATGGCGCAGTGCCTTGGATGCGGTTTCCATGATGGCTTCATAATCGGCGCGGTGGTCAATGCTTATGGTATTGCCCGGAAGAGCCATGAATGTGTTTCGGGCAAGTATTTTACCCCATGGATAACCTGACAGCATGTACATGTTGTCGTCTTCCTTGAGATAAAATTGCTTGGCGCAGTTCTTAAGACAGTTGAAGAAACTGCTGCGCGGGGTACGTGATGCAATCTCCTGAGTCCAAATTTTGGCCATGGAGCGTGGCTGCATTTCGCTTACGCCTGCTGAGAAGATGATTGATTCACCTTTTTTAATGGGTATTTCAAAATATCCGGGCACCCAGAGGTCTTCGGTATATGGTACTCCACGTTCCATATCCTTGAGATATTCAAAGCCGTTGTACCAGTTAGGCTCGTAATGCCATTCGGGTTTGTGGTTGAACTGCATGTAGAGCTGCGGATATCCGGGATAGAGGCAAGTGGATACGCCGTTATTGCATGGCGGACATTCGGGGTTGAGGGCGTCATTGGCCACACAGAGCTGGTTTACCTCGCGGAATGCCAGAATGGGACGGAACCGCAGAGTGGTGGCGGAGTGTGCCTCTACCAGAGTGTAGCGGATGAGGATACGGTTTTCATGCGCGATAAACATTTTCTCTTTGGTGAGAATCACGCCGCCTACGCGATAGGTGGTGCGTGGCACGCTCTCGCAATCAAACTCTCTAATGTACTTGTGGCCATTGGGGCTGTAAACTCCGCCACGGTAACGGTGAAGGCCGAGATTGAACGATGCACCGTGCTGTATCACAGTTTCATCAAGTGATGACAGCAGCACATGCCAGGAATTGTCCATTTCCGGCATCGGTATCACCAGGAGTCCGTGCTGCTTGCGTGTGTTGCAATCCACCACGGAAGTGCAATGATAAGCGCCTGACTGATTGGTACGGAGCATCTCTTTCATCAAAGACTGCTCCAAGTTGATCATCAAGTTCTTATCGAATTTCAGATAACTCATGATTGATATTTAAATGATTGGTTATTCAGAGGGTATTAGAGCTTGCAGGTAATGGCAAGTTCTTTGATACGCGAAAATAAGCACATTTTCCCGACTGTGCAATTTTTTTGTCTAAAATAGCATAAAAAACTGATGTGTTTAAGAGCATAAAAACGAAAAGGGGCCGATACATGGTATCAGCCCCTCTATAAGAGCCACATCAAAGGATGCGATGAAACTCCGGAAGACAGGATTTGAGTGCTCGCCTACCTTTGTAATCCGCCTGGGCTAATTAAGCCTCCCCGAAGGGATGGGGCCCGCCATTGGTCGGCTAAGCTTGTCTCGGTATTTCGATTGTAATTGATGAGTTTCCCAATCTACTTTGATGTGGTAGAAGTTATGTCAATGTTCGTGAGATGCGCTTGGCTTCCCGTTTGTTTTTATAACGCAAAGATAGAGCACAGGGTTCGTATGAACAAATTTTTTTCAATGTTTTTTGACATCGTTTTTGCCTGTGGGCTGGCATAGCAAAGATTCATAGGCGGTTAGTGACTTGCTAAAAATTTTTATTGAAAAAAGTTTTGGGGGAGTGTAACTTTTGGCATGGTATTTCCGTCATATATACTGAACAAATTGGTATGCCACTCATCATAGGGCATGCTGTTAGTGCGAATCATGGCAAATATTATAAAGCTTCAAGATGTAAACAAAACCTATTTTGGTGCAGTGCCTCTGCATGTGCTCAAGGATATCAACCTTGACATAGAGCGTGGCGAACTGGTGTCGATAATGGGTGCCTCAGGATCAGGAAAATCCACATTGCTGAATATACTGGGAATTTTGGACAATTATGATTCAGGATCGTATATTCTGGATGGTGTGCTTATAAAGAATCTCAGTGAGAACAGAGCCGCCGAGTTGCGAAACAAAATGATCGGGTTTGTATTTCAGTCATTCAATCTTATCAATTACAAGAATGCCATAGAAAATGTGGCACTCCCTTTGTTTTATCAGGGTGTGAGCCGCAAAAAACGCAATCTTATGGCAATGGAGCAGCTTGACCGCATGGGTCTCGCGGACCGTGCCCACCATCTTCCTACCGAGATGTCAGGCGGACAAAAACAGCGAGTGGCCATAGCGCGTGCTCTGATTACAAATCCGTCCCTTATTCTCGCCGACGAACCTACAGGTGCTCTTGATTCACATACATCAAAAGATGTAATGGAGGTGTTTCGCCAGTTGAATTCCGATGGCATGACAGTGGTAATTGTGACGCATGATCCCGGGGTGGGTGAACAGACCAACAGGATTATCAGAATTTCTGACGGTATGATTGTGTGAGGCCATGTGGGAACTTTTTCATGAAATAGCACAGACGCTCAAGCATAACAAACTGCGCACAGCATTAACCGGATTTGCTGTGGCGTGGGGCATTTTTATGCTTATAGTGCTGTTGGGTATGAGTCGGGGCGTGGTGAATTCGTTTGATTCCAACTCTGACGCGGAACGCTCCAATTCCATGAGCGTATGGGGCGGCATGACATCCAAGCCCTATAAGGGTTATAAGGAATGGCGATGGATTCGCCTGAAGGGCTCGGATTTAGGCCCTATACGGCAATACAATTCGGCGCAAGTGCGTAACGTGAGTGCAAATGCTTCGCTTGACAGTGCCAAAGTGTCCACTGCCAAAGACTATCTTACTGACGGAGTGAACGGGGTGTATCCTTCGGCACAAGCCCGTTATCGTGTCAAGATTCGTCACGGTCGGTTCATCAACGACCGTGACCTTGAACTGGCACGAAAAGTAATGGTTCTGCATGCAGACAATGCCACGCTTTTGTTTGGCAGTCCGGAGGCTGCTGTCGGCAAAAGGGTGGATGCAATGGGGCTTTCTTGGCTTATTGTGGGCGTGTTTGATCAGGAATGGGACAAGAGTTGCTATGTGCCGTTCACCACGGCCATGAATCTTAAGGGATTTACTGACTACGTGGATGAAATCGTGGTGGAGGCCAAGGGTCTTAAGACCGAAGAAGACGGTAAAAGGCTTGAGGAAGGTATAAGAAATGTAATGGCCCAAACACATGATTTTGACCCCGAAGATGAGGGGGCTGTGCATATATGGAACCGTTTTGAAGGGTATCTCCAGCAAAAAACAGCTACGAGCATTCTTAATCTTTCGGTTTGGCTCATAGGCATATTCACATTGTTGAGCGGAATTGTCGGAGTCAGCAATATCATGTTTGTGTCGGTGCGCGAGCGCACTCACGAAATTGGTATTCGTCGTGCTATAGGGGCTAAGCCCCGCATTATTCTGGCTCAGATAGTGCTTGAGAGTGTGGCAATAACCACTCTTTTCGGTTACATCGGCGTATTTCTCGGCATGGTGGTCATGCAGATAGTTGATTCGCTTTTCGGCAATACCGATTTTCTGAAAAATCCTACCGTGGATCTTGCCATGGCTCTTGAGGTGACGCTGGTGCTAATTATTGCCGGCGCTTTTGCCGGACTGTTTCCTGCTGTCAAGGCTACCAAGGTCAAACCGGTAGAGGCTCTAAGAGATGAATAGTTATGAAAAATCCGATATTTGACATAGATAACTGGCGTGAAATCGGTGCAACCCTTGCCCGAAACAAAACACGTACTTTCCTGACAGCTTTCGGTATCTTCTGGGGTACCGCCATGCTTGCCATGCTGCTTGGTGGCGCAAGCGGTTTGGAAGGGCTGCTCAAACGCAACTTTCAGGGCTTTTCCACCAACATGGCTTTTGCCGGTGCAAGTCGCACTTCATTGAGCTACAAGGGGTTCAACAAAGGCATGTCGTGGGATATCACAGACCGCGACATTGAGGATATACTTCGTGTGACCCCACATATCGATGCTTTTTCGCGTCTTACACAAACGGGTGTGACCGTGGTCAATGGCTCGCAGACCAAATCTTGCGGTGCCATGGGCGTAGAGGCGGATTTTTCAAAAATTCAGATTCCCGTAATATATTCCGGACGATTCATAAACAGTCGTGATGTGAAGCACAGCCTGAAAGTGGCGGTGCTGGGTAAAAATGTGGCCGGAGAGTTGTTTGGAGCATCCTCACCTGTGGGTAAAAGTGTTAATATCAATGGTATTTATTTTACCGTGATAGGTGTTGCCGGTCAAAAAGGTGAGGCTTCAATAGGCGGCCGCATGGACGATTCAGTCATATTGCCTTTCACTACTCTGCGCCGGGCATTTTATCCCGGTACAAATGTGGGCTACTTTGTTTTCAATGCCGCTCAGGGATATACCCCCACGGAGCTGAAACCTTATATTGACCGTGTATTCAAGGCTAATCATCCCATAAATCCGCAGGATGACAACTATTTGTGGTTCGGTGATGTGTCCGAACAATTCAAAATGGTGGATAACCTGTTTCTCGGAGTGAGCCTGCTGGCCTTTTTCGTGGGAATAGGAACATTGCTGGCCGGTATAATCGGTGTGGGCAATATAATGTGGATCATAGTTAAGGAGCGTACCCAGGAAATCGGCATACGCCGTGCTATCGGAGCAAAACCCCGCGACATTATAGTGCAGATTCTTTCGGAAGGAGTAATGCTGACGGCTGTGGCCGGAACTGCCGGGATATCGTTTGCCACTCTGGTGCTGTTTATAGTCAATAAGGTCACTACCGATCCTGTGCTTGGCAGCGCTCATTTTGAACTCTCATTTTCTACAGCGTTGGGCATAATGATTGTGTTTCTTGTGCTTGGCACCGCAGCCGGTCTTATACCGTCAATCAAAGCCATGCGAATAAAACCTGTAGAGGCTATTAATGAAAAATAAAAAAATCTGATATAACGATGAAAAAATTCTTCAAAATTCTGCTATGGGTAGTTGTTGCCCTGCTGTTTGTGGGCACGTTTGTGTTCTTGTATCTCAATTCCCGTCCTAAAGAGGAGAAATATGTTATAGTGCAGCCCAAGATTGATTCGGTGGAGCGTTCCACAGTGCTTACCGGTAAGATTGAACCGCGAGACGAAATTCAGATAAAACCCCAGATTTCCGGTATCATCACTGAAATATGTGTGGACCCGGGTGACATGGTCAAGGAGGGTGATATTATAGCCAAAATTAAGGTGATACCTGAGGCTTCGCAGTTGTCGAGTGCCGAAGGTCGTGTCAATACGGCAGTAATCAATCTTGAGGATGCCCGTCTTAAGCATGAGCGCAACACAAAGCTGTATGAAAAAAAGGTTATCAGTCGTGAGGAATACGAGGGTACCAAAACGGCATATGAAAATGCTCAGGCCGAACTTGCATCGGCACGTGATGCCGTGAATATAGTGCGTCAGGGTGTGAGCCGCTACAATGCTGATGAAAGCAATACAATGGTGCGTGCCACTATAACTGGCCTTGTACTCGATGTGCCTGTGAAAGTAGGTACTTCCGTAATTCAGGCAAACACATTCAATGATGGTACAACGGTGGCAACTATCGCAGATATGAATAATCTCATCTTCAAGGGTAACGTGGATGAAACCGAGGTGGGACAGCTTGCAGTGGGCATGCCTATGACCATAACTATCGGAGCTTTGCCTGAAGTGACACCGTCGGCGGTTCTGGAATATATAGCACCTAAGGGAACCGACAACAATGGCGCCAACACTTTTGAAATCAAGGCTGCTATCAATGTGCCCGAGGGCGTGAGCCTGCGTGCGGGATACAGCGCAAATGCCGCTGTTACTCTAAGTAAAGCTTCCAATGTGCTTACGGTGCCCGAAGGGGTTGTGGAGTTTGCCGGTGACAGTACATATGTTTATGTGCTTACCGATTCCTTGCCACAGCAAAAATTTGAGCGCAAGGCCATTACAACCGGTGTAAGCAACGGTATCAATATTGAGGTTAAGAAAGGTATAGACAAAACCGCAAATCTGCGCGGTGACAAAATCCAGTAAACTGCAATGAACAGATATAGCAAATTTATAGCCGCTGCGGCTCTTATGGGCTGCGGGGTGGTTCAGGCCGCACAGCCGTGGAGTCTTGACAGCTGCATAAACTACGCCATTGAGCACAATATCAACGTGAAGACGCGTGCTTTGGAGGTTACTTCCGGCGAACTGTCGGTTACGGAGGCCAAGGACGGTTTTTTGCCAACTTTGCAGGCCGGAGCGAACCAATCGTTTGATTTCGGACGAGGACTGACTTCCGATAACACCTATGCCAACCGCAATACTTCCAGTTTTGGTTGGAATGTGAATTTGTCGCTTCCATTGTTTCAGGGGTTGCAGAATGTGCGTCGTCTGGCGTACAGCAAGGCTAATCTCCGTGCGCTTGTGGAGCAGAGCGAGGCCGCAAAGGATGATGTGACCCTCAATGTCATTTCTCAGTATCTTCAGGTATTATATACTTCCGAACTTCATCAGGTGGCCTTGGAACAGGAGCATATTTCCCAGGTGGAGTATGAGCGCCGCAAGGTACTTCTTGAAGCCGGTAAAATTGCCGAGCTGGATCTGTCTCAGGCTGAATCGCAGTTAGCCCAGGACAAGGTAACAGCCATAACGACTGCCAATGATCACACTCTTGCACTGGTGGATCTTGCACAGTTGCTTGTGCTGCCAACAGTGGAGGGGTTTGACATACAGCCGCTGACAGACGAGAACCTTGGACTTATGAGCGCTGATGAGGTGTATCGTCAGGCGTTGCAGACCAACCATTCTGTGCTTGCTGCACGTTTGAATGAGCAGGCGGCTGATAAAAACATATCGCTCGCCAAAAGCGGATGGTTGCCGACACTGTCGTTTTCTGCCGGTCTGGGTAGCAGCTATTATCATCTGTCTGGGTATGAGAGTGCACCGTTTCATCGTCAGATGCGCGACAATTTCTCAAAATCTGTTGGATTTTCACTCAGCATTCCTATCTTTGACAGGTTTTCAACCCGCAATTCGGTGCGTCGGGCTAAAATTCAGAAACTTAATGCGCAGCTGCAGCGCGAAAATGTGGAATTGACCATGTATAAAACAATTCAGCAGGCCTACTATCAGGCTGTAGCAGCTGAAAAACGCATGGCAGCTTCCGAAACAGCATGTGCGGCCACCAAATCGGCTCTTGAGGCAATGCAAGAAAAATACAATTACGGCAAGGCAAATTCCACAGAATTTGAGCAGGCCAAGACCGATTATATCCGTGCCTGTTCCGAGGCTCTGCAGGCCAAATATGAGCATCTGCTGAGGCTTCGTATATTGCATTTCTATGGGCGAAGATAGTTAGTAAAGTGGTCAAATAGTTGATTTTCTTGCTTTGCGCATTAAAAATTATTAACTTTGCGGCGTTAAATACATCAGTACACAACGCCAGATATGATAAAAGACGCACTTGAAAAGGTGATAAGTGAGGATCTGTCGGAGATGTGGAGCGTTCTCAACCCTGAGGAGAAACGCAAGATTACCGACAATTTCACTGTTCACCATTTCAAAAAAAACCAGATAATTTATGCCGAGCGTGAGGTCCCGGAGTATCTTTGGTGCTTGCTTAAAGGCAAGGCTAAGCTTTGCAAGGACGGTGTAGGTGGGCGTCAACAGATTTTGCGCCTGATTCGTCCGGTACAGTATTTCGGCTACCGTGCCTATTTTGCACAGGAACCCTATGTGTCCACGGCTATGGCTATGGAAGCATCGGTACTTGGCTCAATACCCATGAAGGTTGTAGAGGAACTGATTGACGAAAATCGGCAGGTGGCATGGTTTTTTATCCATGAGCTTAGCCGCAATCTCGGAAGCTCCGATACACGCATAGTTAATCTTACCCAAAAGCATATACGCGGCCGTCTGGCCGAGGCTTTGATAGTGCTGAGTGAGCACTACGGCTTTGAGGAGGACGGGGTGACTATACGTGTTTATATGGCGCGTGAGGATTTGGCCAATCTCTCCAATATGACCACTGCCAATGCCATACGTACTCTGACTGCGTTTGTGAGTGAAAAGCTTATCCTCGTTGACGGTCGTCAAATCAAGATTATCAACGAGCCTCAGCTGCGCAAGGTGAGCAAATTTGGCTGATAAGGCAAAAAAATACGCTAAAATTATTGGGCGTTTTTGGCAAAAGTCATACATTTGCACCATTGAAATAATTTTTTATTCGTATTTATCCAAAATTTAATTCTTATCATGGCTTACGTAATTACTGACAAATGCGTTGCTTGCGGCACCTGTCTGCCCGTTTGCCCCGTTGAGGCTATCTCTGAAGGCGATATCTACCACATCGATCCCGATACTTGCATTGAGTGTGGTTCTTGCGCTGAAGTTTGCCCCAGTGAAGCTATCGTTCCCGGAGAATAAGCATCAGCATTACCGCTTATCTAACACAAAGCTGCATCCTCTTGGATGTGGCTTTGCTGTTTGTTGTAGGGCTTAAGTTAGTATTATTTAGATGACATGTGCAAAATAATTGCCCATGCAGAGCGTAGCTTTGTCGGAGTAAACAGTATTGCTCTCTGCTTGCAATACACAAGCCGTAAGTATATGTTATTAGTACTCCTTTGTGCCATTTGTTGGTTCGGTCAAGCTCTTAAGGACGGTGCGGATATTTAGCCTGAGCCGTGAAAATCACCCTGTATGCGGAGCGAATAAAAGGTTTTTTGTGCGAGGTGGTGTAAATAGGTAATGTTTTTGTAAATTTGTGCTTCTCAATATGAAAGCATTACTTAAGCGTTATATCATCACTTTTGTGGCAGGAATAGTGGTATTTGCCATTGGCAAACTGCTGTTTTTGTTTTTGAACGGCAGCGTTTATCAGCATATTTCTGTTGCCGAAGTTTTCCGGATTCTCTATCACGGGTTCAGCATGGACTGCACTGTGGCAGCCTATGTAGCGGCATTGCCCTCTTTGGCATGGTGCGTGGCATTATGGACCGGCTCCAAAGGAGCGTTGGACACTGTGATGCGAATATATTTTGCCTTGATAGCAATGGCTCTGAGTCTCTGCATTGGTCTTGACGCAGTGCTCTACGGTTATTGGCAGTTTAAGCTTGACATCACACCATTTTCATATTTCTTTTCATCTCCGTCGGCAGCATTTGCCTCTGCTGTATGGTGGCAGATATTGCTCGGCGTTTTAGGCTGGATAGTGCTGTCTGTGGCCATATATTGGCTGTATGTGTGGGGTGTGCTAAAGCTCGGCGGCATTATAACAAGAGTATATCCGTTGGGTAAGCGTATATGGTGTACGGTTGGCGGGGTATTGCTGACGGCTCTTTTGTTTGTGCCTATTCGTGGCGGTTTCACTGTCAGCACCATGAATCTGAGTCGTGCATATTTCAGTGCCGACACAAAAATGAATCATGCTGCAATCAATCCTGTATTTTCACTCCTGTATTCGGCCACTCATCAAAGTGATTTCGGCAGTATGTATCGTTTTTTTGCGGAGGATGAGGCAAATCAATTGTTTGATGAGCTGCGTGACGCCCCCATGGATGCCGATGTGCCCAAGTTGCTGAATGTTAGCCGTCCGGATGTACACATCATACTGCTTGAAAGTTTTTCGTCGCATCTCATGCCGCTGCTGGGTGGCGAACCGGTGGCAGTAGGCCTTGACAGCATAGCAAGAAGTGGAGTGGTGTGGACTGATTTTTATGCCAGCAGTTTCCGTACCGACAGGGGAATACCGGCAATTTTGTCGGGCTATCCCGGGCAGCCCACCACTTCGGTAATGAAATACGTGTCGAAGGCTGAGCATCTGCCTTCATTGCCGCGATCCATGGTGGAAAAAGGTGGTTATGAGGCCACTTATTACTATGGCGGGGATGCCAATTTCACAAATCAGATGGCCTATCTTGTCGCTTCACGGTTTGGCCGTGTGGTCAGCGACAAAGATTTTCCGGTGTCACAGCGTCTGAGCAAATGGGGCGCACACGATGAGGTGGTACTGAACCGCGTGTTGGCTGAGCTGACGCCTTATAATCCTGACAAGCCGAAACTCACGGTAATTCAAACATCCAGCTCTCATGAGCCGTTTGAGGTGCCTTATTCATCACGTGGCCGCTTGTCGGATAAGCGGGCAGAAGCTTTTGCGTATGCCGACAGTTGTGTCACAGCCTATGTCAACGCTTTGGCCGCTCGTCCGGATTGGGCCAACACTCTTGTAGTGCTTGTGCCTGATCATTATGGGGCATATCCTGAACTTACAGATCCTGTACAGCGCCATCGCATTCCTCTTGTAATGGCAGGCGGAGCTTTGGCTATGCATGGCGAACAGACAACTGTGGGGTCACAAACCGATATAGCGGCCACTTTGCTTGACGCACTGGGGATAGAGCATGATGAATTTCCGTTCAGCAACAATCTGCTTAATCTTCGTTCCCCACATTTTGCCTTCTTTGCCGACCCCAGTTATATCGGCATGATAACTGATGACAACACTTTGGTATATAGTCTTGACTCCAATACTGCGATTGTGGACAACGGTAACGCTCCCGGCAGCAATCTCAATCATGCCAAAGCGTTTTTGCAAACTTTGTACACCGACCTTCAGTCACGATAATTGATTGACATGCAAACATTCATTGACATTGACACCAATATATTTTTGTATCTCAACAGCCTTCATAATGTCTATTGGGATTACTTCATGATGATGTTTTCGGGCAAATTGATATGGGCACCCATGTATGCCGCATTTTTATGGATGGTGTGGCGGTGTTTTTCATGGAGAACGGCTCTTACGGTCACTCTCATGGGTGTAGTGCTCATAGCTTTGGCTGACCAGACTTGTGCCTCGGTTATACGCCCTTACGTGGAAAGATTGCGGCCTTCACGCCTTGAAAACGAACTTTCGGATTATGTGCATGTGGTGAATGATTACAGAGGAGGACTCTACAGCTTCCCGTCGTGTCATGCGGCTAACTCGTTTGCATTTGCTGTATTTGCCTCATTGCTAATGCGTCGCAAAGTTTGGACAGTTTTTATTCTGTTATGGGCATTGCTTAACAGCTATTCAAGAATATATCTCGGAGTTCATTTCCCGGGTGATTTGCTTGTCGGTGCGCTTTTGGGCACGGTTGTGGCTTTGGCAGTTTATTGGATGACACGGTATATCTCGCAGCGTTGGAGCCATAATCCCACGCCGTTTGCCATTTCTCCTTCGGCCTCTATTATGATTGCGGGCCATAAGGTACATCCTGTTGCTGTACCTGTTTTAGCCGGCAGTATAGTATTGATATTCATAGCTATAGCTTCTATCTGATTGTGATTTGACGTTTGACGCGGTACAAAATTTTGTAAAAAAGGTGTGTTTTCAGTAATTTTGCAGCGCAATTCACAAAGAGTTGCATGGTTAATGACTGTTATATCTCATTTGTTTCTTGTTGCCGCTCCGATTGTCAGAAATTGGGGTTATCTTGAAAGTTGGAAGAGCACTGCATCCCTGTGTGATTTTATTTAAGGCAACAATTCGCTATCATTCTTTATCGTGCCCGTATTAATAAGCCGGGCCTCAATTTTATCACATTAATCCTATTTTTTTCATGAACAATCACCGATTGCTCACAGGGCTGTTTGTCACAGCTTTGTTGAGCGGTGGAGTGCGTGCCATGGGGCAGTCAAGACAGGTGTATTCTCTTGAAAGACTGTTTGAGATTGCTGAGACCAACAGCACGCAGCTTCGTCCGTCATTTGCCGCCGAGGAACAATCCCGGCGCGAAATCAGTGTGGCGCAAAGCAATCGCCTGCCGGATATAAAAGCTAATCTGTCGCTGAGTTATATAGGCGATGGGTTTACCACAAAACGTAATTTTTCTGATTATCAAAGAGCTATTATTCCACATTTTGGTAATGCTTTCGGGATAAGCATATCTCAGCCTGTTTATTCAGGCGGTGCCATATCAAGCGGCATTGAGATGGCCGAGCTGAAATCCACGGCCGCACGGTTTGCAACTGATTTGTGGCGCGACAATATACGTTTTCAGCTTACCGGTTTTTATCTTGACATATATAAGTTTGAGAACCTGAGGTATGTGGTGGAAAACAATATCGCTCAGGCCCGAAAGGTTCTTGCCGAGATGACTGCACGTTATGAGCAGGGGGTGGCTTTGCAAAACGATATTACCCGCTATGAGTTGCTTGTGTCAAATCTGGAACTGCAACTTGTGAAAATCAATAATACGCTCAATATTCTCAACCGGAATCTTGTGGTTACTGCCGGACTTCCCGATGGCACGGAGGTTGTGCCTGACTCAACTATTCTTGCACGCTCGTTTCCCTCTGCCGGTGAAGAATGGTGGCAACTTGAAGCTGCTGAGAATGCTCCGTCACTCAAACTCGCCCGAGCGGGTGTGGATATAAGCAAAAAAGCCGAAGCTATTGTGAAAAGCGAACGGCTTCCCAAAATCGGATTGCAGGCTGCATGGAGCATTGATGGACCGATATTGGTGGAAGTGCCTCCGATTAACCGTAATCTGAGTTATTGGTATGTGGGCGTGGGAGTAAGTTATAATATCTCGTCGCTCTATAAAAGCAATAAGGCTTTGTCAAGAAGTCGTGCTGCCACTCGTGTTGCGGTTGAGCAACTGGATGCCGCATGTGAAAATGTGGGGTTGAACGTGCGGGCAGATTATGTGCGTTATCTTGAGGCTTATGAAGAGCTGAAAACGCAGCAAAAGAGCGTGGAATTGGCCGAAAAAAACTATCGCACAATCTTTACGCGTTACTCCGCCGATATGGCATTGATTACCGATATGCTGGATGCCGCCAATTCCAAGCTGGATGCCGAGCAGCAGCTTGTAAACGCCCGCATCAATATCATATACTATTATTATAAACTATTATTCACTTCAGGAAAGATATGAGCCATCGTAGTAAAAAAATTCTGTCATATATTATTACCGTTATGGTAATTGCGGTTGCTGCCGCATGGGTGTTTGTGAAATTTGTGCATCTGGGCAATGTGGAGTTCACCGATAATGCGCAGATACAGCAGCAGATAGTACCGGTAAACAGCCGAGTGCAGGGGTATATCAAGAAAATCTGTTTCAAGGAGTTTGAGCCTGTGAAAAAAGGCGATACGCTGGTGGTGATAGACAATGCTGACATGAGATTGCGTGTGGCGCAGGCACGGGCCGATTATCAGAACGCTTTGGCCGGACGCGATGTGGCGAGCCGCAGTGTCGGTGTTGCTTCGGCAAATGTGGCTGTGACGGAGGCTTCTATCGGGGAAGCAAAGGTGCTGATGGACATGGCCGCTACAGATTACGAACGCTACAAAAAACTTTTGCAGCAGGAGGCTGTGACACGGCAGCAGTATGATGCTGCAAAAACTGATTACGAGGCAAAAAAAGCACGCTATGAGATGCTGTACAGGCAGCGCAATGCCACTTCGTCGGTGGTGTCTGAGAGCCGCCAGCGCATAGCTCAGAACGATGCCGGAATAGATTTGGCAAAGGCTATGCTTGAAACAGCGGAACTCAATCTGACATATTGCGTGATATTGGCTCCCTGTGACGGTTTTGCATCGCGTAAATCCATTCAGGTGGGGCAACTTGTACAGCCGGGTCAGACTCTGCTTGACATAGTGGATTCAGCCGATGTGTGGGTTACTGCCAATTACAAAGAAACACAGCTTAAGCATATAGCTCCGGGCAGTAAGGTGGAGATAAAAGTGGATGCTGTGCCCGATGTGGTGTTTCACGGTCTCGTGCAATCTATTTCCAAGGCTACAGGCGCGTCATTGTCCGTTCTTCCGCAGGATAATTCTGCCGGCAACTTTGTGAAGGTGCGCCAGCGTGTGCCCGTAAGAATTGAGTTTTCAAAAGACAATGACATTCATGACATGCAGAAACTACGTGCCGGCATGAATGTGGAATGTGAGGTAAAGTACTGATATGGCTGACTGTCATACTCCTCAGGGCACGTTTGATATCCCTGATGTGCCCGATTACATACCGCGTAGGTTGAAGCCGTGGCTGTTTATATTCTTTGTTCTGGTAATACAATTTTCCGGAGGTGTTTACCTTGCGGCTGCTTCGGATATGGTTGGTTCCACTGCTCTCATGCAGGAGGATATACTGATGGCCGGTTACGCTTCTCTCATAGGCATGGCTATAAATTTTGCGGTGATGTTCCGCATCAAATTCCGGTTTTCCAACCGCACCCAGCTGCTCACGGCCGGAGCGGTGCTGATTGCGGCAAATATGATTTGCGCAAGCACTACTTCGGTGCCGGTGCTTGTGATTACATGCCTTGTGGCCGGATGGTTCAGAATGCAGGCCACGTTTGCCTGTAACTCTACCATACAGCTGTGGCTTACACCGGTGCGTGACATGTCGGTGTTTTTCTGTTATGTGTATATTGTGGTGGACGGTGTGATACAGCTCAGTGGTATCGCCACTGTTTACGCTTCATTTTTCTCGCAGTGGGAGTATATGCACTGGATTATGATAGGAATGCTTGCACTCATGATGCTCATGGTCCTGATTTTTGTAAGGGCCGTGCGTACTCCGATGTATATTCCCTTGCTTGGTATCGACTGGATAGGCGCGTTGTTGTGGACCGGGTTTATGATCTGTTTCACTTTCATATGTGTATATGGAAATTATTTTGACTGGTGGAATGCACCTGAAATATGCAGAGCCACGTTGCTCGGCGTTGTATGCCTTGGCATAAATTTGTGGCGAGCTACTTTTCTCCACCATCCTTATATATCATTTCAGGCAATGAAAAATCACAATGTGCTCCGCGCCACCGGAATATATCTGGTGTTCTTCACGCTCGTTGCCACAGAGCATGTATTTGAGCACTCTTATGCCGCCAATATACTCGGGTTTGATGAAACCAATCTGATTGATCTCAACTGGTATGTGCTTGCCGGAATAGTGGTTGGGTGCGGGTTCACTTATGTCACGTTTGCCCGCAGAAAATGGAGGTACAAGACTATGACTTCTATCGCATTTGCTCTCGCTATAGTGTATCTTGCATATTTCTATTTCTTCATAGATTATGGTGTAGAGAAAGAGATGCTGTTTGTTCCCCTGTTTTCCCGTGGTGCAGCCGCCGTCATTATATCCATTGTGTTTCTGACATCTATAGTGCAGAGCGGGCTTCCGTTTCTGGTGTTTCCGCAGGCTCTTACCATCAATGGTTTTACCGGTGCAGTGATGGGCGCTACTTTAGGTCCGGCTATTATCGGAGAAATATTGAGGCATACGGTGGCAAAGAATATGTCGTTTATCGGCTCCCGATTGACCAATTTGGATTTGGCTGCTGTTAATATGCCTTCGGAGCAGCTCTATGGCATGGCCCAAAGGCAGGTACTGGTAGTATCTATGAAGGAAATATATGGATGGCTGCTGATTGCGGCACTTGTGTCGCTGACAGTGATTCTTGTCAGTTACAGCCATGTGCGTCCATGGGCCATATTCCCAAAATGGAAAACAGTGCGCCGTGCTTTGCGGGGCATGATCAGGTTGCAGAAACGCGAAAAAGAGGTCTGTTGACATGCGTGTCAGTTGAAAGTGTCAGTTTGGCAGTTGGTTAACGCTTTGATAATTAATTGTGTAATTATTTTTCAACCATTTTGGCATTAAATTTGTTTTTAGTATATCCGAAAGCGAGAAATCGCCGAGAGAACAACTTCGTGATAATTAAAAATAAATTATATAACCTAAAAATTCAAACTAATTATGGGAAAGATTATCGGTATTGACCTTGGCACCACCAACTCTTGCGTGGCTGTTCTTGAAGGTAACGATCCTGTTGTGATTCCTAATAGCGAAGGTCGCAACACCACTCCTTCGGTAGTGGCTTTTGTGGACGGCGGCGAACGCAAGGTAGGCGACCCTGCAAAGCGTCAGGCAATTACCAACCCCAAACGTACCATCTACTCTATCAAGCGTTTCATGGGTGAAACCTATGATCAGGTTAAGAACGAAATAGAACGTGTGCCTTATAAAGTGGTGCGCGCTGACAACAATACTCCTCGTGTGGATATTGACGGCCGTGAATACACTCCTCAGGAAATTTCGGCCATGATTCTTCAGAAAATGAAGAAAACCGCTGAAGATTATCTCGGCCAGTCTGTAACCGAGGCCGTTATCACAGTGCCCGCTTACTTCAACGACTCACAGCGTCAGGCAACTAAGGAAGCTGGTGAAATTGCTGGTCTTACCGTAAAGCGTATTGTAAATGAACCTACCGCAGCTGCCCTTGCTTACGGTCTTGACAAGACCAACAAGGATCAGAAAATTGCCGTGTTTGACCTCGGTGGCGGTACATTCGATATTTCGATCCTTGAACTTGGCGACGGCGTGTTTGAAGTAAAATCTACCAATGGTGATACCCACCTTGGCGGTGACGATTTTGACCACGTGATCATTGACTGGCTTGCTGATGAATTCCAGAAAGAAGAAGGCGTTGACCTCCGTCAGGATCCTATGGCCCTTCAGCGCCTGAAAGAAGCTGCCGAAAAAGCTAAGATTGAGCTTTCAAGCACCACCAGCACCGAAATCAACCTGCCGTACATAATGCCTGTTAACGGTATTCCAAAGCACTTGGTTAAGACCCTTACCCGTGCTAAGTTCGAGCAGCTTGCCGACAAACTTATTCAGGCTACCATCAAGCCTTGCGAACAGGCATTGAAAGATGCAGGCCTCACAGCCAAGGATATTGACGAGGTTATTCTCGTCGGTGGTTCTACCCGTATCCCCGCTATCCAGCAAATCGTAGAGAAATTCTTCGGCAAAGCTCCTTCCAAGGGCGTTAACCCCGATGAAGTTGTGGCCGTAGGTGCTGCTATTCAGGGCGGTGTGCTTTCTGGCGATGTTAAGGATGTGCTTCTGCTTGATGTTGTGCCTCTGTCAGTAGGTATTGAAACTCTCGGGGGTGTGATGACCAAGCTTATTGAAGCCAACACCACTATTCCTACCCGTAAGAGTGAAGTGTTCTCTACCGCTGCCGACAATCAGCCTTCAGTTGACATCCACGTGCTTCAGGGCGAGCGTCCTATGGCTGCTGACGACAAGACTCTTGGCAAGTTCCATCTTGACGGCATTGCTCCCGCACCCCGTGGCATACCGCAGATTGAAGTTACATTTGAAATCGACGCCAACGGTATTCTCAACGTATCGGCCAAAGATAAAGCTACCGGTAAAGAGCAGAGCATACGCATTGAGGCATCAAGCGGTTTGACTGATGCAGAAATCAAGCGTATGAAAGATGAGGCTGCCGCAAATGCCGAGGCTGATGCCAAGGAAAAAGAGCGTGTGGACAAACTCAACCAAGCCGACGCTATGATATTCCAAACCGAGAAACAGCTTAACGAACTCGGCGACAAGATTCCTGCCGACAAGAAAGCTCCTATTGAAACAGCTCTTGCACGACTCAAAGAGGCTCACAAGGCTGCCGATATCGCCGGTATTGATGCCGCAATCAAGGACATTGAAGCAGCATTTGGCGCAGCACAGCAGGAAATCCTCAATGCGCAGGCACAGGCCCAGCAGGGTGGTGCTCAGGCAGGTCCCACCCCCGGCCCTCAGCCCGGCAACGGACAGGACGGTCCCGTAGATGTTGACTTCGAGGAAGTGAAATAACCCATCAATTTAGAAATATCTAAATCCATACAAATGGAGTGTAGCCCTAACCGGTTACGCTCCATTTTCTTTTATTCTGATTGCTGCAAAAATTACTGCTAATTTGGAAATGCGACAAAAACATGTTTTTTTTGTCGCAAAATTTGCGACGTAAATTGAAGCATTTCGACGCACCAATCATATTATGTATATCCACGAAAGGAAAAATTGGACTTCATTCCGATGGGATGCCTCCCGGCTGACGGCCATTCTTGAGGAAGTGAATCGTAAGCAAGGATTGTTGTATGGCAGGCTTGCCGCGCTTGGCTTTGACTGTAAATTAAAAGCAATGGCCGAAAATTTGGCCAGCGATGTGGTCCACTCTTCAGAAATAGAAGGTATCCGTTTGAATGTGGACGAAGTACGTTCCTCAATAGCCCGAAGATTGGGAATCGAAAATGTCAGACAGACAGCGCCGTCACATTATATAGATTCTGTCGTAGCCGTTATGCTCGATGCTGTCAACAATTATGACCAGATACTGACTAAAGAGAAGATTTGCGCTTGGCAGGCAGCATTTTCCCCAACAGGCTTCAGCGAAGGGTCGGAGATAGAAATAGGCCGCTATCGTACACACGAGGAACATATCATATCGGGCGTTCTCGGAAAAGAGAAAATACATTATATTGCACCGTCGCCTCACCTTGTAGAAAAAGAAATGGCCCGATTCCTTGATTGGTTTAACGGCCAAGAAGATATCAATTCTGTTATTCGGTCGGCTATTGCACATTTTTGGTTTGTCAGCATCCATCCATTTGAAGATGGTAACGGTAGGCCGGCGCGCATAATTTCAGATATGCTTCTAGCTCGCGCTGATAAAAGCGAATTCCGGTTTTATAATATATCTTCTCAGATAAATAGAGATAAAAAACATTATTATGATGTTTTGGAAAAGTCTCAGCATGGCGACGGTGATATCACAGAATGGATAGGCTGGTATGCCAGAACATTATCGTCTGCGCTTGATGAAGCAGGAAATATCGTCAGCACAATTTTAAACAAGAGCTTCTTCTGGCAAAAGGTTTCGTCAGTTCCTCTTAGTCAGAGACAAACCAATATATTAAATTTGTTTCTTGACGGTTATGAAGCAAAAATAACGTCCAAAACATGGGCTACGCTGGCAAAATGTTCTAAAGACACGGCGATAAGAGACATTCAAGATCTTGTAATTAAAGGCATTCTCAGAGAAGATATTCCCGGTGCGAAGCGTCCAAGTTATTCGATAATCTACAATCCTGAAGACATCTCAAAATATTTTTCTGAAATCAGTATCGTAGAGAAAACGGATACCACTACATCAAAGCAACTTACAAAAAGAAACTGAAGATTAGTGAAAGAATCTTACAACTTGATGCCGAACGGTTCGGAAGAGGGGATCTGCCGTTAGAGAATCTGCTTGTCAAATATTGCTCATATTTAAGATTAGATTAGTAAACTAATAGTATGCAATTAACATGGGTGAGACACTATAAACGATATAGGCATGACAACACATAAACATGTCAATGGCTATAATAATAGCCCTACTTTATCATGTTAGATACATATTGATTTATCTTCAATCTATTATTGCCATATTTGGAATGTATGATTGCATTGCGCTGATATTCAGGGGATTTCAAATATGAGAAAGTAAGCCAACTAACCAACAATAACAAAATGGAGTGTAACTCAAAAGGTTACGCTCCATTTTCTTTTTGTGCTATTGCACGAATGCATTTCAGCAGCTCGCCTATCAGACATTTCCACTAATTCTCTGATAATAAGATACACCCCATAGCAACATTAATCTCAATTTACCTCTTGCGGCATAACTGGATACACAATCCTCCTATCGGCAAGAATTTATATCCACTCGGCAAAATAAACTATGGCATTTATATCTGTAAAAGAATATGCACAAGAGCATGGGTTGTCAGAAAGGACAGTCCGTAACTATTGTGCGCAAGGCAAGTTTCCGGGAGCGGTCCTCATTGGCAAGACATGGAGCATTCCTTCCGATCAACCTTTGCCTCAAAGAATAAATGCTCATAATAAGATTTCACCGCTACTGAAAGCTTTGCGTGCTCAAAAAGAAAGCAAAATGAAAGGCGGAATCTACCATCGTACCCAAATTGACCTTACTTACAACTCAAGCCATATTGAAGGAAGTCGCCTTACTAAGGAACAAACCAAATATATATTTGAAACCAATACTATCGGCATCTCAGAAGAAGCCATCAGAATTGATGATATTATTGAGATAACGAACCACTTCCGTTGTATTGACTTTATCATAGAGCATTCAACAGAACCACTAAGCGAAAGTTTGATTAAACAGCTTCACGCTATTCTCAAAACGGGAACTACCGATGCCCAAAAGGATTGGTTTGCCGTTGGCGAATACAAGCGATTTCCAAATGAAGTTGGTGGTGTTGAAACTGTTCAGCCGCAGAAAGTAGGCTCTGCCATGCGGATGTTGTTAAAGGAATATAAATCAAAAAATAATCCATCCTTTAATGACATGTTGGACGTTCACCAGCAATTTGAGTCTATACATCCGTTCAAGGACGGAAATGGGCGTATCGGCAGGCTTATCATGTTCAAAGATTGTCTTCGATTCGGCATAGTACCCTTTATTATTACTGAAGAATTGAAGCTGTTCTACTACCGAGGACTCCACGAATGGAGACATACTCCCGGATATTTGACTGATACTTGCCTCACCGCGCAGGACAATTACAAAGCGATATTAGACTACTTCAAAATCAAATATTGAGCATTTGCCAATACCTATGGAGAGATTACACCCAAAACATTATTCGGAAATTGACTATTAACCCAAAAGCTGTTTTGGATTATATAAAGGTCAACCCGAGTGCTTCAAGAAAGGAGATTGCGGAAGATTTTCCGGATATTACGGAGGATGGCATTAAATATATATTAAAAGGACTGCAGACAATGGGGTTAATAAAACGAATCGGCTCAGCCAATGGAGGTCATTGGAGAATTGAAGGCTAAGAATCAAGAACCGACCGCTTCCGAGGTCCGATATGATTAGATTGATTAAGATTAATATGTTTTGACTATAAAGTAAGCATATTTGGAGTACGCTAATGAATAATGCTGTAATTCAGCATTATTCATGTTTTAAGAAGTGAAGTAACACATAGCTCCCGCAGGAGCATCTAACGCATCAACGACATGCAATCCACAAGATTACACGCCGTTTTGTGTGTTATTATACCGCATACCTAAGATTCAATAACATAGTGCACAAAAACTCAGATCTGATTTCCTATTATTTGAAACATCATATCTGTTTGCTGCGGCCTTGACTCAGCGAGCCATTAATTTCAAAGATTTATTTCCTATTTTAATTATCAGCAATTCCCTTTTGGCATGTGTATATGTTACCGTTCCTTCTTTGGCAAACGAATAACTTAGGTATGTGCCGTCTAACAAGTAAAAATCCACTCGCTCATTCTCTTCCAAGCCAGAAATTGAAATGTAGCCGTTATTGCATGTTACCAATATCGGTCTTTGTTCTATGTCGCAAATGTTAGAACTTGATTTATCGCCGGCAGGCAACCAATATAAATAGGCAGTCTTCGACTCTGAATCCTCATAATCAGGTGCAGCAGCATGGGCTGATATCTCATACACCGCAGAGAGCTCCAGACCCTGGCCATTTTTTGCCACACCTGACTTCATGTCCGGGACATTTATTTCATAATGTATTTCAGCGCCGGGCGTTTGGCAACTAAAAGTAAGGCAACCGTTAGAATAGTTTATTTCAGGGCTTTCGCAAGGTATGGGGATGGGAAGAATTGCAGCGACGTTATTAGTCCAACTGCTGTTATCCTTATACTTATTCAGACTTTCAACGGGTACATACAGTATATCAACATTTGTATTTTCATAAAAAGCATTGATTTTATTGGTTGCAGGAGGCGTTACATTTAAGCTACGAACCTCTTTTAATGAATGACACGACCAGAAAGTGTAGCTCCCTACTTTTTCAAAATTCTCCGGTAAGGTAACTGAAGTTAATTTTCTACAACCATAGAAAGCATACTCGGCTGTTTCTTTTACGCCGCCAGGAATTATAAATGAACCAGCCATAGCTCCCGGACAGCTTACAAGCGTTTCCATATCCTTTGAATAAAGGACACCATCCTGCGCTAAAAATCTGGTATTTCCACCTTCGACAGTAAATTTTTCTAGTTGTGTACAACCGGAGAAGGCTCCAGCTCCAATTAATTCTATGTTTGCCGTAATACTTATAGATGCCAATGAAGTACAGTTAGCAAATGACAAATATCCTAATGATTTAACTGTTGAGGGAAAAGAAACGGATTCGATCTTGCTGCAGTTAATAAAAGCTCGTTCTCCAATACCTACTACCGTTTTTCCGTCAAGGGTTCCAGGAATAATCAGATTGGCTTGTAGGTTATAGCCATCAAAGCCATATGTAAGTTCTATTCCGTCACTTACATTATTGTAATAGAACGTATTACCGTTTCCATCTTTTGCAGTGCCGTCATATGCAAAAATATTACTATTGCTTACAACCAAAGAAAGGCATATCATAAATACTAAGAATCTTTTCATTTTTCAATAATTGTCTTAGGCTTCCTATTCAACATGTGATTGGTTTTCAATTAAAAAGCGTGAGAGCCGATGCTATTGCTCTTCCCGCTATCAGAGGCTCTGGATTTGTCCGGTAAAGTAGGACGAGCTAACGCAGAGGCCTTACGCAGAAATATGAGCACAACCGTTCCTTCGCGTTAACGCAGAAAGGGCAGATGATAATCATATTCACATTGGCATCTACTGTTTGCTAATTCCAGACTTTACCAAAGATTTTCCAGATTTTTGATAGCCAAGTAGACGCGCCTATAAATCGCTTTTATAAAATATATATGTCCTGGCAAAGCCAAAACAACTGATATGCATCAGTATCTCACCAAGAGTAACCTTGACGCATACAATTGCAAATTTAATAAAATTTTCGCATTAACAATATTGAAATGCGAAATCATAATTAATTAAGTTCATGATTTTTTCAACTTATTAATAGATAATGGAGCCGTTTTGGCATCCATTCGGACAGATAGGAAGGTTGATAATAGGGGCTTTTGACCGATAAAGATACTATGTTCACACTTTTTTCGTAACTTTGGCGTTGAATAAGAAAAGATTATACTATGTCGGAAGCTGAGATGAATAATTATCGACTGACGTCGATGGAGGAGCCGGGCGACGAGCGCATGGCTCAGATTATGCGTGAGGTCGCCGAGGATGCACGCGAAAGCACCCGCCGGGCTGCCGAGCGTGTGGCTGCCGGTATTGAGGCGGCCACGGTTGAAGCTCGTGTCCGTGTTGAAGAAACCATAGCAAGACTTCGTGATGGCAACGCATGAACATCGACCTGTGCTGATTGTGATTGCCGGGCCCAATGGTTCGGGTAAGACTTCCGTCATCTCAATAGATAATGGGCTATCAATTTTTCGCTTGCAAAATAACTGACAACCAGTCATCATAAACTCATGAAGAATTTAGTATCTGAAATACGCTCGATTATTGAAACCTCCCGGTCTAATGCTGTCCGCTCAGTTGACTTTTGTCGCGTACAGATGTACTGGCAAATAGGACGACGCATTGTCGAGGAAGAACAGGGCGGGAGTGCGCGTGCTGAGTATGGGAAAGGTCTTATAAAGAATCTTGCCCAAGAGATAGAACCCGAATACGGAAGTGGTTTTAGCTACCGTCAGCTTAATTTTGCAAGGCAGTTTTTCCTGGAATACCCAAAAGTGAACGCACTGCGTTCACAATTCAACTGGACTCAGTATCGTGCATTAATTCAAATTTCAGACAAAGACAAACGTGAATATTACGAGCTTGAAGCGGCAAGTAATTGCTGGACTGCACGCCAGATGCAACGTCAGATCAATTCGATGCTATATGAACGCTTGCTTCTTAGCAATGATAAGGCATCTGTGCTCGCAATGGCAAGGAAAGAGAAGAAGCCTGAAAAACCGCAGGAAATTGTCAAGGATCCAATGGTTTTGGAATTCCTGGGTTTGGAAAAGAAAGCACATTACTACGAGAGTGACCTTGAAACAGAGTTAATCAATCACCTTCAGGAATTTATACTTGAACTGGGCAATGGCTTTACTTTCGTCGCCAGGCAAAAAAGGATATTGCTTGAAGATGACGAGTTCTTCATCGACTTAGTCTTTTACAACCGTCTTGCTCGCCGGTTCGTGATTTTTGAGTTAAAGACAGGCGAGGTAACTCATCAGGATCTGGGACAATTGCAGATGTACGTCAATTACTACGACCGTACTGAGAAACTACCGGAGGAGAATCCAACAATCGGCATATTACTATGCACTGCCAAAAACGACACATTGGTTAAAATGACTCTTCCTGCAGATAACAATACAATAGTTGCGTCAAAATATCAGCTGTACCTCCCCACAGAGCAGCAGTTGATAGCGGAAGTCGAGCGAGTTAAAAAGGAATGGGAAGAATCAAGATGAGACCCAAAACGACAAAGTAACCGATGTCATTCCTATGAACTTGAATATTCATATTTGTACCATACATTACCAATATATTGGTAATCAGATATGGTTAGATTTGAGGAAGTGAAAAAATAATGTTTACAGATTAAGTTTCTTTATAAAGTCACGGGAAGTGTCATTTTATGAATTTGACTACTTTGCCGTCGGAATGTACAATGATACGTACGTTAGGCGATTTCCCGTTGTTGTCTGCTTTCGCCGGACGGCCGAGCAAATCGTATATGGCACGCGGAGAGTTGTCGTCATCGGCCTGTGGTTTGTCAATGCCGGCACTTTCCGGCACTTCCAGAGTCAATACGGAATAATCATCGCTGCGGTGTGCGGGGTACACATGATAAGTGGCTGTGCCTTTTCGTAGCGCTTTCACGTTGAGGTTGAGGACACCCGGTGTTACTGAGGCTACTGTCACTTCAGCCACCTCTGCCGATGCATTGTCAACCGGAGTGATGATGAAAGCGGGATTGATGGCTTCGTGAGCAGGTGATACCGACAGTGACAACGGAGTATTTGCCGAGGTCACTGCCTCTGTCTTTGACTCAATAGACTCCACTAAGGAATACAACGGATTATACCCTTCAAGCAGTGGACGGTATTTGTCGTAAGCCGATGCGGGCACATAAAACTCGGTGGCCGAGCTGAGTCCCGGTGCTATGGCATTGCGATATGTGAACGGCGGCTCTTGGGCTCGTAGGATTATCTGACTCAATGAGGGACATACTGTGAAAGCTCCGGCACCTATTTTTTTGATGCTTGAGGGCAAATCTATCACTTCCAGTACCCTGTTGGCGAGGAATGCTTCAGGCTCAATCTCTGTGACAGTAAGGTCTGTAGAGCCTACAGTGATCTGTGAGGGTATGATGATTTCGGTAGGGCTGCTGTTGTAGAGCAGCGTAGAGGCTGACACATTATTGCCGTCGGCGGGAAGATAACTTATCCCGTTGATGTTCTCACCTATGCGGATTAGGCGTTTTTGTGATATTTGGTTATAGCCTTTGCGATAACACACCTCATAGGTGCCGAACGGCACATCCACCTCAACAGGGTCAATCGGAAAATCAGCGTCCATACTTTCAATGTTGCCCTGATAGCACATCAGCACCTTGGAAGATGCCACTTCCGATGGCTTGTAAAATGCCAGTCGCAGTGTCATGTTGCGATGTGTCTGCGTAGCCACTATATGCGGAGTGTGAGGCCAGATGTCTCCTGTGGCCAGAATGGAGGGTAGGGTGCTGCAGTTCTTCACCTCAATTTTTTCTTCCGATTTCCATGCGGTGTATGGTGCTCCGTCCTTAATTGTTATGCTCAGTAGGTGGTCGGAAATCATATTGTCATCGCTGTCAGCAAAACACAATCCGTATGTTCCGGCAGGTATCAGATGGTTTGACTCGTCAAATACCGGCATGGAGCAACCTACCGTAGTGATGGCTCCGGCGGCTATAGTAGCTCTGCTTGAATTGAATCTACATATTTCGTTTCCGTCATTGTCAAGCATCGTGAGTTTGATAACACCGTTGTAGTCAAGGTTGCCGTTGTTGATTGCATAGAAACTGAAACTTCCCGAAAAACCTGAATGCAAGTCATAGCCCCCTATTATTTCAGGTATGTTAAGTGCAATGGTTTTTATCGCTACAGGATCATTGGTGAAGGTATATGCACCATTGTCGGAAACAGATAGATTGACATAGTGCTGCATGGTTGACATGGGAGCGGTGATGACATATTCACCATCGTTTAGACGATAAGCCGTATATATGCGGTATTCGCCCGGTGACAGTTTCAGTTGTGAGAAATCGTAGCTGTAGTTGTCGCTGCGCAATGCCGAGTTGGCCGTTATGGACTGGTTTGTCCAGAAAGTAACTTCCGTCACTTTGTTTTTTGACATGTCGGTTATCAAGGCTCCGAGAGTTGCATCCATCACGTTGTCAACCAAACTTTTGTAGTATAATGCAAAGGTGTTGTCACCTACATAGCTTATAGAGCCGTAAAGATTTCTTTTGTCAGTGCCGGGCTGCGCTCCGGGCGGTACGGCAAAAACCATATTTTGGCCAAGGTTATAGCCGCCATTGCCGCCGCCTATACCAACTTGTGCCGGATTAAGCACATTAAGACGGTAATAGCCGTCAGACATACCGCCCCAGCCCCAGTTGATGTGGTATAGCCCGGCAGTTTTGTAGCCGTCCACAACATAGGCATGGCCCATTGAGCCGTTGGAACCGCTATAATAAATTGGCCGGTTGAGCCGCAGTTCGTCATATATCATTTTTTCCCATTCGGCCTGACTGTAATTCTCGTGATCATATAGGCGCGTATGGTTACTGTCATAGCCGAAATGATCAATCAGCGCATTAGGTACCGATAACGATGATGCGGCACTGCCGCTTATACCATAACCCATGCCCACACTCAGTCCGCAGGCAAGCATCAGACGGCCCACTTGGTCTATTTCCTCTGCGGTGGTATTTACGCCGGTGTCATACATCGCATCAAAATCAAAGGTGTTGGCACCAAAGTCAAACTCTATCGCTTCGCCCTTATAATTGACTCCGTTTTGACTGCGGTAGCCGTTGCCATTGTAGTAACCTATATGGCGTATTACCTGAGCCATGGCTGTGGCCACACATCCGGTATAGGCGGTGCGTCCTTCAATAATCGGGCAATATATATTGTAAGGATTGTTCTGGTTCCATTTGGTGGTCATCAGTGCGGGGATGTCTTCCCATTCGGAGTAATAGTCCATAAGCCCGGGCATCCTGTCATTGGTCTGACTCAGCATCTGTATCTGCGAGTCATAATGGTTAAGCATGGATTGTGCAGCGGGAGCCACGCTGTCGGTTGAGAATACACCGTCGCTTACATCAGCCAGCAGAGGACAGGCTTCATCGTCTCCCGACACCACTATGTAGCCGCCGGTCAACCGGTTGAATACATGGTAGGAACCAGTGGGCGAGGAGTAGGCGAGTTTGTATAGCTCGGATTTGTCAACAGATTGGGTGTGTTTTGCACCATCGGTTGTCTGCTCTGATTGCAGTGCCCTTTTGAGAGCTTCCTGTGGCTGAATATTCCTGGCTGATATTTGCAGGGTGGCTGATACCATTACAGCCAGCAGGCAGTTTATGAGGCGATATGTCATTGGCTCTAAATAATTGTTTTACGGGTAACAAATTCACACAAAGTTAACAATAAATTTGCCGCCAGACAAAAGGTAAAAAAAAACTGCACCCCAAAGTCTGTCGCAGAAGCTTTGGAATGCAGTTTATATTCTACTTGGATTATATGCTTAGAACGGGAATGTGTTAGGGGAAAGAATGTATTTTTGTCTCCATGCCTGATTGGTCATGCCAAACATTATTATGCCTTGTATCAGTCCCAATATGGCTATTATGGGACCGCCTAAGCCGCATGACAATAGCGTGATGAGCAGATACACTATTCCGGCTGTGTTTTTGCCCATATAGAAATAATGTATTCCGAGGCTACCCAAGAATATGGCGAGTAATGCCGCTATTCCACGGCTTTTGCCCTCGGGACTGTCGGCAAATGCATCATTATGTTCAAAAGCATTGTATGCTCCGAAAGAAGGCTGCTCGTAAGGCTGACGGCATGCGCCCGGAAGATCGGTTCCGCAATAGCGGCATTTGATTGCTTCTTCCTTGATTTCTTCGCCACAATAAGGGCATTTTTTCATTCCTTGTGTCATGATCTTGATATTTGTGTGCCCGTGTTGCTTAGCCGCATCTCCACTATGCGGGCGCGACTGTTGGGACGGGCGTCAGTTAATATTTCACGTATTTTGGAGGCAGCCTGCGGATCGCGGGCCACAATGTAGAGATAGCCTCCTCCTCCTGCACCCGGAAGTTTATACCCGGCGGCATATTTGTCTATCAGGCGCGTTAATTGTTCCACGGCATCGGGATTTGTTCCACGGTCAAGTCTCTTGTTTAGCTGCCATGAACGGCGCACTAATTCGCCATACATCTTCCAATCGCGTCGTTGAATCGTGGAAGCGAGTTCTTGTGCCAGCAGCTTCATGTCTGCAAGAATTGCCAGATGCTCTCCGCTGTTGAGCGTCATGCCACGTACTATATCGGCGAGAATAGTTTTTGCGGTACGGGTTATGCCGGTGTAATATAATATGTGGCACGGAGCATACTCCGCATCAGTGAGCAATTGGCTCGGAAGCCAGCTCGCAGCTGCATCCTGGCTCATTCCCGGAGTGCTCTGTAGTAATTTAATGCCCGACAGTACTCCTCCATACTGGTCTTGCCAACCACCTCCGGTTGTGAGCAGTTGCTCAAGTGCGAGTGTGGCACGGCAAATCTGGGCTGTGTCCCATCCCAGTGCGCAAAAATCGCTCAATGCGCTAAGTGCCGTTGCCGCGAGTATGGAGCTTGTGCCAAGCCCGGAGCCTGCGCCGACTGCCGACAGCAGGGTTATTTCCAGTCCTCCCCCCATTGCCTCAAGGCGACGGCGGAGTGTGGGATAATAATCCATTGAGAATTCGTTGCTGAATCCGGCTAATGCTAATGCGGCTTTAGGTATGGAGAACGGCGAGCCTATCTTGGCATAATCCTCAAGTTCCTCATAAGTGCTCACCGTCTCTGTGGAGCCAAGGTCTATTGACCGCAGGATTATGTGTGGCTCACGGCACGGTTTTATAAATGTCTGCAATGGGGCCTGACCGTTTAGCTCCACAGCCATGTTGAGCACTGTGCCTCCGTTGCATAGTGAGTAAGGGGGTGTATCGCTCCAGCCGCCGGCAAGGTCTATGCGCACCGGTGACCTTCCCCACACAATCTGGTCGGACATCACGTCTATGCGCGGAGCTGCCTTGACAGTGCAGGCATCAAGTATTCCACGGCGCATTATCTGCCACGCCTGTTGCTCGGCTGTATCATCATTGTTGACACGCGATGACAGCATCAGGTTGCGCATGCGCTTCATCATCGGCGCATTTTCGGGCAATGGAGCTGGCGGCATAAGATTGCGTTGTGATATGTAATCGGCAAGATGTACTAAATCAACTTGATAGATAACGCTCCGTGCGTGATTTGTGGCAAGGAGCTCTATATCGTGATCCATAAATTTGCGTCTTTGTTCCCACAATGACGGCAAATCCACGCTCATCATTATATCATCGGCACTAAGGTGCTCGGCTTCATGATACAACCGGGCTGCCTCACCAAGCAGGTCGGGAGTCTCGTCAACCATCCACTGCGCCACAAGTCCCATCTGCTCAATGGAGTCAAACACAGGGAATAGAGGCATTGGCTGTATGTCCACATTTCCGGGCATCTCCAATCCGTGATTCTCAAGCCATAAGTGCAAAGGCTTGTCAAGATACCTTGTGGCTGGGTCAGAAGCAGTGCCCCGCATGGCATCATTGTAACCATACGGGCGGAGCACATAACGGCCATTGCCCACAGGAGCTACATCGATGCATGCCCCATCTGTCAATGACAGCGTCCAGTTGTTGCGAGGCACACCTGTTATCACGTTATTCTTGGTCAGGCTCCATCCGGCAGCCACATGAGAGTTTTCAATCCATATATTGCTGTTGGCCGCTGTAAGCGGTCGGTCAAGAATACAGTTCTGCACAAACAGTGACGGATGCGGCTTGGCGCTGCGGCTTAGCAATTCGCGTTGGTCAGCGACTTTGCATTGCAGTTGCAGGGTGCTTCCAAGCATCTCAGCCGTTGTGCCGAAATGATAGAATTCCCCTCCGTCAAGCGGAAGAATGGCTACCTTAAGTGCATTTATTTCGGCATCGTTGACATGCGGATTTACTCCCAAGGCACCGCCGAATGTAGTGTACATGTCGTAATAAGTAAGCATGCCATCATCAGCCATGCTTCTTTTGCGCAGAAGTTCTACTGCCCGTGTACTCAGCAGCCATATACCCACATCCATCAAAAACACATGCGTCTGGGACATAGCTGCCATTTGCTCTACCGGCGGTTTTTGGAGCATCATGTCAAGTACTCGTGGTGACTGTATTCGGGAGGCAAATACCCCGTGATGCGAAGCCACCGTGGGATTGACCCATAATCCGTAGCACACCACATCAGCATCGGGCACTTCGGGCAGCCTTTTTCCGGGGCGTACATACACATCGCCACTGGCCACAAGCGTGTTGACATTCGCCGGAGCCATACTCATGATTTTCTCATACAGTGGCATCTGTAAATCAAGCAGAGACTGATTGAGACGCTGACCGGCCTGCCAGCGAAAAACAGGTATCGGCGCAAGAATTTTGCCACAAGCAGCATAAGCCGGCAAGCGGCGGCTCTGACCGCCGGCATGTATGAGCACCTTTTTTTGGCTCATATCGCCTCCGCATCTGATCCATTCGTCCAAAGCCCAGGTTGTACCGCCTCCGGAACCGAGCTTTATACCGGCGGGATCGGAGGTCGTGAACCACTCTTCGGCATCATATCCGGTGAGCTTGTGGAAGCATCCGGCTGCATCCGGCGGAAGTGACAATAGTTTCTTCATAATTCGCAAAAATACAAAAAATCATAAGAAACAAAGCATATATATTTTAAAAGATGTAACTTTGTGGCATGTCAGTCAATAAAGTTATTCTCATAGGGAATGTGGGCAAGGACCCGACAATAAGGTATGTAGCCGAACGGCCTGTGGCCGAATTTTCACTCGCCACCACCGAGCGTGCGCGAACCACTGCTGCCGGCGTAACGGTGCCGGAACGCACCGAGTGGCACAACATTGTGATGTGGGACCGCAATGCCGATACTGCCGAAAAATATATTCGCAAAGGCACTAAGCTCTACATCGAGGGTAAACTACGCACCCGCATATGGGAGGATCGCAACGCCATCAAACGCTCCATCACCGAGATAATGGTGGATAACTTTGAGATTTTGTCCCGCCCCGCCAACCAATGAAATCAATCAATACATTATAAGCAATGAAAGAAATAAGCAACAAGCAGATGGATGACGCCATCTACACCGATGCCGATCCTGTGGAATTGCCCGAAAATGCGTTTCGGGAATTAGCACAGGATGAAGAGTATCGCCCGGTGATGCACCCCGCGCGCGATTATTCCGAGGCGACACCGTATTCAGTTACCATGGGTCTTATTCTGGCCGTTGTGTTCAGCGCGGCGGCAGCATATCTCGGACTGCGTGTCGGGCAGGTATTTGAGGCGGCTATCCCTATCGCCATTATAGCCGTAGGTCTCAGCGGTGCTCTCGGAAAGAAAAATCCGCTCGGTCAGAATGTGATTATACAGTCAATAGGCGCATGCTCCGGCGTAATAGTGGCCGGTGCAATATTCACCTTGCCGGCACTTTATATCCTTCAGGCAAAATATCCCGACATAACTGTCAACTTCATGGAAATTTTCCTGAGTTCTCTGTTTGGAGGCATATTGGGAATATTGTTTTTTATCCCGTTCCGCAAATATTTTGTCAAGGATATGCACGGCAAATATCCCTTCCCCGAGGCTACTGCCACCACTCAGGTGCTTATGAGCGGGCAAGCCAAAGGCAAAGAGAATGCCGGCGGACAAGCCAAGACTCTTGTTATCGCAGCCCTCATAGGCGGTATTTATGACTATGTGGTCAGCACCTTCGGGTTCTGGGCTGAGAATCTCAGTTCAGCTGTCACATCATGGGGCGCAGGTATAGCCGAAAAGGCTAAAGTGGTGTTCAGCTGCAATACCGGTGCCGCACTTCTTGGTCTTGGTTATATCGTTGGTCTCAAATATTCATTTGTGATATTTGCCGGCTCTGCATTTGTATGGTGGGTGATACTTCCCCTTATGGGCACCTATGGCTCGGCTGAGATAGCATCAATGGCTCCGGAGCAGATTTTCTCCGACTATGCCCGTCTGATAGGCATAGGCGGTATTGCCATGGCAGGTGTTATCGGCATCATCAAATCGTGGGGCATAATAGTTCAGGCCGCAGGTCTTGCGGCCCGTGAATTCAAGGGGTCAAGCGATAAACAAGGCACAGTGCGCTGGCAATGGGATATTTCAATGAAGCATATCGTATTCTTCATAGCCATAGCTCTTGTGGCCGTGCTCGTTTTCTTCTGGCTCGGCGTGCTGCACAATTTCTGGCAGGCACTTGTGGCATGGGTAGTGGTTACGGTTATTGCATTTTTGTTCACCACTGTGGCTGCAAACGCGATTGCCATAGTAGGCACAAATCCCGTATCGGGAATGACGCTTATGACACTCATCATTGCATCGGCTATTTTCGTTGGCGTGGGTATCAGCGGTACTTCCGGTATCGTGGCATCCATGATAATTGGTGGAGTGGTGTGCACAGCGCTCAGTATGGCCGGAGGATTTGTGACTGACCTTAAAATCGGATACTGGCTTGGCTCAACCCCCCGCAAGCAAGAGAGCTGGAAATTTTTGGGCACTCTCGCGTCAGCAGCAACTGTTGGCGGTGTGATTCTGCTGCTCAACAATGTATATGGTTTTTCGGGAGAAAATGCGCTTGTAGCTCCTCAGGCCAATGCCATGGCCAAGGTTATAGAACCGATTATGATGGGTGGTGACACCCCTTGGATACTCTATCTCGTAGGTGCTGTTCTCGCGTTGCTGCTGAATTGGCTCGGTGTTCCTGCACTGGCATTTTGTCTGGGTATGTTCATCCCCATGCAGCTCAATGCCCCGCTGCTTGTAGGCGGTGCCATTGCTTGGTACGTAAGCTCACGCAGCAAGGACAAGGCCATCAATGATGCCCGCCGCGACAGAGGCACACTTATAAGCTCGGGTCTTATTGCCGGAGGTGCTCTCTTTGGAGTGTTTGCAGCCCTGACACGTTTTGCAGGATTTGAATACACCAACACCATGAGCACCGCCCTCAATCAGGGTCTCGGTGTTGTGGTTTACCTCCTCCTTATCATGTATCTGATTTATGACAGCATGCGTGTAAAGAAACTTTGATTCATGCGCGGACATAAACAACTTGTTTCGGGGATAGCCGCTTTGGCTATCCCTGCTATTATCACTAACATCACCACTCCCATACTCGGCCTTACAGACACAGCCATTGTGGGTCACATGGGCGGCGCGGTGTATATTGCCGCCATAGCTGTAGGCGGGTCGGTATTCAATATGCTTTACTGGCTGTGCGGATTTTTGCGCATGGGCACAAGCGGCATTACCGCCCAGTGCTATGGGGCACGTGACATCAGCGGCTGCTCTATATCGCTTGCGCGGGCCATGGCGGTGGCTATAGGAATGGGTATCGCCATGATTTTGCTTCAGGTGCCGGTGTTTGATGGAGTTATTTTGTTTATGGACTGCGATGAGGCTACACGTGTCACTGTTCACACTTATTTTACCATCTGTATTTGGGGAGCGCCTGCAGTGCTCGGCACTTTCGTGCTCACAGGTTGGTGGCTTGGCATGCAGGATTCACGCACTCCCATGTGGGTGAGCGTGTTTGTGGATGTGTTCAATATTGCCGTCAGTGTCTCCATGGTGTATGTGCTGCGCCTCCGAATAGAAGGAGTGGCTATAGGCACACTTTCTGCACAATGGGCAGGTTTCATATTGGGATTGGTGCTTTGCAGGCGTAAATATCATGTCACAATGCCGTCCCTGCGCGTTGTGCTTCGCAAAGTTGAGCTAAAGAAATATTTCAGCATCAATACCGACATTTTTCTCCGCACCGTCTGTCTGGTGTGCGTGACAATGTGGTTTACGAGAGTCGGCTCAATACAGGGAGCCGAGATGCTGGCAGTGAATGCGTTGCTCATGCAGCTGTTCACCCTTTATTCTTTCTTTATGGACGGTTTCGCTTTCGCTGCCGAGGCATTGTGCGGCAGATTCAAAGGCTCCGGCAATATGATAATGCTTCGCCGTGTGGTGCATACTCTTATGGGATGTGCCGGAGTGCTGGCATTGGCTTTTACCGTTCTGTATATGCTTTTAGGTCAGGAGGCATTGCACCTGTTGAGTTCTGATAAGGAGGTAGTAGCCACTGCCGGGGAATATTTTTGGTGGGCGGTAAGCATCCCGTTGGTGGGATTCGCAGCTTTTATGTGGGATGGGGTGTCGATAGGTGTCACGGCTACACGCCGAATGCTTGAGTCAATGGTATGCGCCACAGTACTGTTTTTCTTGGTTTATTACATTGCTTATCCACATATGGGAAATCATGGACTATGGCTGGCATTTATAGTCTATCTGTTCACACGCGGCATAGTACTTTGGGCACTCAACCGGGAGTATTGGAATCAGGATTTGTCGCCGTATTCTGCGAGATAGGCTTCACATGCCTCTGCCAGCTCGTCATACCATTCTTTGCCGAAACGCTCAATAAGCGGCTCTTTCATGAACTGAAACAGGCGCACTTTCTTTGCTCGGCCAAGCACTTCGGCACAGCGGCATATTTTCCACCGATGATAGTTCACGGCAGTGAATGTGGGGTATTCAGTGAGGCGCAGTGGGTAAAGATAGCATGATATGGGCTTGCGGAAATCGGTGCGTCCCTCGCGGTATGCTTTTTCAAGCGCACACATGCACATGCCGTTCTTGCCGTAGGTGGTGAACACGCAATTGCGGCCGTCCACTATCTGAGTCACAAGGTCGCCCTCTTCGTCTATGTATCCAACGCCTGCTTCGCGGATGCGTTCCTGTGCCGCAGGCAACAGGTCATCCCACACCACATCTTTCAGACTCTTGAGTTTCTGGTACTCGTCCTCAGTTATAGGTGCTCCGGCATCGCCTTCTATGCAGCATTCGCCCAGACATTTGTCAAGGTCACAGTGAAAATATCGTTCGGCGAGGTCAAGGCTCACCAGTGCGTCTTGGATTTGAAGCATAACTGTTTCGTAAGTTTCATTCATGATTATCGTCCTGAAAACGCCATGCCGATACCCACAAGACGGTCGTAACGGTCACCGGGCAGGCGGTAATAGGCGCGTATCATATATTCATTGATGGTTTGGTAAAAATCGCCCTCAATAGGCCCTGTGTTACCGATCATGGACCCGTTGCGCGGCACAACAAGATATTGATAGTTGTATGCTCCCTGCTTAAGAAGCGGAGAAGCCTCGTACATTCGGGTTGTGCGGTTGTAAACCATGCGCGATTCATCATCAAAACGCCGCAGCATCATGTCTCCGTCAATAAACACGTCGGCATTGTGCAGTTCGGGGATGTCAAGTGAGAAATGAGTCACGGCATATTCGGCCTCTGTGTCGCCTGAGGATGAATTGTATTCCCTTACACGGAAACGCCCGTGCTGTGTTTCGTCATATGTGTACATCTCATCGCGTCGCGGCCTGTCAGTGTAAAGAGTGAAGTGATAGTAGGGCTCGGCGTAACCCACATCTTCTATTCCCATTGTTGGCACAGTGGTGGATACGGTTTCAAATCGGCGGTACTCGTTGCCGGCAGGGAATATCAGCTCAGGTTTGCTCTCAAAATACAGATTGGGGGGAGCAACGCGCAGGGGATGGAAAACGGTGCGCTCATTGTCAACACGTGAATTCTGGGATATAACAAGCCACAGGTTACTGAAATAATCGTGCATGGGCAATTTTTCAGCTTCTACCGCCACCTTGAGTTGCTGATGGGCGGCATTATAGTCCACATCCGTGCGTGAGGACACTTCGGCACTTATTTTTGTCAGCGGTTCCACCACATAAAACCGTGCCTGAAGCAATGTTGCCTCCGGCTCACTTTCGTCATATACCCGGAGCAGGTAATTGCCTGACACCAACGGCCGCATATTATTGTCAGGCAATGTGATGCGATAATTTACGTAATGTGTTTTTGTCCCATAGGAATAGGCAAAATCCTCCACTGTTCCCTCATTGAAACCGTCAAGAAATTCTGAATCCACGAGATTGTCCACGCGCCATTGCGAGTCGCAATGCTTTAGCTCATATCGCATATAACGGCGGTCCTCGGCAAGCTCATCCCATTTCACCACCACTCGGCCTGTGCCGTCAAGCGAAATCACAGGCGGCCTCTGATCGTTGCCGAGAGCCTGCACCTGCAGAGAGTGTATTTGCGGATGGAACACTCCGGTGCGTGTGTCGCCGGTTTCCACCTGCGCCATGGCTGTGATAGCACATACGGCCGCCATAAAGGTATGCAGCAGTTTTCTTACCATTGTATGGGTGTTTTTCCCTGCGACACAAGATAACTGTTGGCGCGCGAAAAATGGTGGTTGCCGAAAAATCCGCGTGAGGCGCTGAGAGGTGACGGGTGAGGGGAGGTGAGCACCAAGTGGCGGGAGCGGTCAATGAATTCACCTTTGCGGGCTGCATAACTGCCCCAGAGTATGAACACAAGCCCTGAACGCTCCTGCGCCAGCTTGCGTACCACGGCATCGGTGAATTCTTCCCATCCCTTGCCCTGATGTGACCCGGCGGCATGGGCTCGCACGGTGAGAGTGGCATTGAGCAGCAGAACACCTTGCCGCGCCCAGCGGCTGAGGTCTCCATTTGGAGGTATGGGTGCGCCCGTGTCGTCATGCACCTCTTTGAATATGTTGATGAGCGAGCGGGGCACCGGCACCTGCGGACTTACCGAAAAGCATAATCCGTTGGCCTGACCGTCTCCGTGGTAAGGATCTTGTCCCAGAATAACCACCTTCACATCCTGAAAAGGGCATGAATCAAAGGCGGCAAAAATTCTTGATGCAGGAGGGAACACCCTGGTAGAGGTATATTCGCTCTTAACAAAGTTCACCAGTGAGTGGAAATAAGGTTTGTCCCACTCCTGACTCAGCGCATCGCGCCACGAAGTATCAATCTTCACATTCATAACACAAAACTACAAAAAAGATTATATTTGCACAAATTGCAAAAGTTTCATACTTTTGCATCCACATTGCATCCGTTCCCGTAGTTCAATGGATAGAATAAAAGATTCCGGTTCTTTCGATTAGGGTTCGACTCCCTACGGGAATACCAGGGCGGCCCATACGGCTGCCCTTTGTTATTTTGCTAAATTTTCGGATATGGAAACGATAAAATTGATGCTTATAGCGGGTTGTGGCGGCTTTATCGGCACATGCGGCAGATTTTTGATAGGGCGGTGGTGTACACATCTTTGGCATGGAACTTTCCCTATGGGTACATTTGTGGTCAATATGGCAGGATGCTTCATCATAGGATTGTTTTTCGGACTGCTGCAGAGAAATCATGCAATCTCACCTATTGAAAGCGCGTTGCTCTTTACCGGGTTTTGTGGAGGTTTTACCACATTCTCCACTTTCGCCGATGATATATGGGTGCTCGGGAACCGTGGTGAATGGCTGACATCATTGGGATATATAATTGTTACGGTAGCATGTGGCGTGCTCCTGACATGGGCCGGGCGCGCATTGGTAAAATAAATCATGCATATGATATTACGCAACGAGAGCGGGCCGCTGAGTCCGCTCTCGTTGTATAAAGATTATATTTGGTTAGGCTTATTTGGCCAGACCGCATGATTTGCATTTCTCGGAAATCTGGGTGAAGAAGTCGTTGCCCTTGTCATCCACGAGAATGAATGCGGGGAAGTTTTCAACTTCAATTTTCCAGATAGCTTCCATCCCGAGTTCGGGGTATTCCAGAAGTTCCACTTTCTTGATGCTGTTTTTGGCGAGAACCGCAGCCGGACCGCCGATAGAGCCGAGGTAGAAGCCGCCATGTTTGTGACATGCGTCTGTTACCTGTTTGCTGCGGTTGCCCTTGGCTATCATTATCATTGAGCCGCCGGCAGCCTGGAACTGGTCAACATAGGGGTCCATGCGGCCTGCTGTTGTGGGACCGAAGGAGCCTGATGCCATGCCTTTGGGTGTCTTGGCAGGGCCTGCATAATAAATGGGGTGATCCTTGAGATACTGTGGCATAGGCTCACCGCGATCCAGACGCTCTTTGATTTTGGCATGTGCTATGTCACGACCCACTATGATAGTGCCGTTAAGTGACAGGCGTGTGGAAACGGGGTATTTGGACAATTCGGCAAGCACTTCGGGCATAGGACGGTTAAGGTCAATTTTCACCACATTGCCTTCAGTGTCATTGCGCATCTCCTCAGGAATGAGTTCGCCGGGGTTGGCATCAAGTTTTTCAATCCAAATGCCGTCGCGATTGATTTTCGCTTTCACATTGCGGTCGGCAGAGCAGCTTACGCCGAGACCCACGGGGCAAGAAGCACCGTGACGGGGCAAACGGATTACGCGGATGTCGTGAGCGAAATATTTGCCGCCGAATTGTGCGCCAAGACCAATTTTATGAGCCTCTTCAAGCAACTGTTTCTCCAGTTCTATATCGCGGAATGCATGGCCAAGTTCGTTGCCTTCGGTGGGAAGATTGTCGTAGTATTTCACCGAAGCTTTCTTGACTGTGGCAAGATTCATTTCGGCAGATGTGCCTCCGATAACAAAAGCTATGTGATAAGGGGGACATGCCGCGGTACCCAAAGTCTTCATTTTCTCCACGAGGAATGGAACAAGGGTTTTGGGATTGATGAGTGCTTTGGTCTCCTGATAGAGGTATGTTTTGTTGGCAGAACCGCCGCCCTTGGCCACGAACAGGAAGTTGTATTCGTCACCGTCCACGGCATAGAGGTCAATCTGTGCAGGGAGGTTGCATCCGGTATTGACTTCATCGTACATGTTGAGCGGAGCATTCTGTGAGTAACGCAGGTTGTCTTCAGTGTATGTGAGATAAACACCTTTACTCAAACGCTCCTCATCATTGCCGCCGGTGTACACATTCTGACCCTTTTTACCTATGATAATGGCTGTGCCGGTGTCCTGACAGAACGGAAGCTGACCTTTGGCGGCCACTTCGGCATTACGCAGCATGGTGAGTGCCACAAACTTGTCGTTTTCGCTGGCTTCGGGGTCGTGGAGTATTTTTGCTACCATGGCATTGTGCTCGCGACGAAGCATGAATGCGTTGTCATGAGTGGCCTGGCGTGCCATGACGGTAAGTGCTTCGGGATCAATCACGAGCATATCCTTGCCATTGAATTTCTCTACTTTCACATATTCGGAAGTGAGATGATAATATTCCGTATTGTCTTTTGACATAGGGAACATAGGCTGGTACTTGAACGGTTTTGTTGCCATAATTTTAGAGGGTTATTTGTCGTATGAGAGCAAAATTAGCACAATTTCACTAACTAACCAAATAGTAGCATCCTTTTGAGCTTTTTCGGTCAATGAGTGCCAAAAACTGATTTGGGTTTAGTGGCCTGGAATTCCTTGAGATAACGGGGAGTGCTGTATGCTATGTCAAGAAATTCGCCACGGCTGTAGGCCCGCTCGGCAAGTGCCGTCATGTCTGAAGCCAAAGGCACTACATCGGGCACGAATATGGCATTGGGATGCTGACACACAGGCTGCCACTTTTGTGATCCGTTGCCGAAAAACGCTACCGTATTGTCGGCAAGGAATTGGCCGTAACTGTTTTCGTCCAATATCAATGGCTGCGGTGCAAGGAGTGGTGTAAGCGTTAAATCATAAACTCCCGTAAACACCTCCATGCGGCGCGCGTCAATCATAGGCGCATACAGTACATTTTCAGGAAGTTCCAGTGAGAAATCAAACATCACATGGCTGACCATCAGCTCAAGGGTGTCAACACCGATCAACGGCACATCAAGTGCATATGCAAGCCCTTTGGCTTCGGAAAGGCCTATCCGCAGTCCAGTATAACTCCCGGGACCCATGGACACGGCCACTGCATTGAGCTGCATTTCATGGTCGCGTGCGTGATCCAGGCAATCTTTGATAAAGCCGCTGAGCAACGCTGCATGGTTTTGTCCCTGAAAATCTTCGCGATGGCACAGAATCATACCGTCAGAAGTGAGGGCAGTTGAACATACATTGGTGCTGGTGTCAATATGAAGAATTACTGCCATTGTAAGTGCGCGTTTGAATTTTTTGGCAAAGTTACGCTTTTTAACCATCGTTTTTAGTACTTTTGCAAAAATTAATCCCAAAGCCAATGCTTTTATCCATGACAGGGTTCGGCAAAGCTATTGTAGAGTTGCCCACCAAAAAAATTACAGTAGAAATCAAATCACTCAACAGCAAGCAGCTGGACCTTTCGCTTCGCGTGCCTCCCACGCTTCGCGAGCATGAGATGGAGCTAAGAAACATCATTGCGCGCAATCTTGAGCGAGGCAAAGTGGAAGCCTCGGTATATGTGGAAAACACTGCCGGTGACACTTCGGTACAGTTCAATATTCCACTGATGAAGGCTTACAAGGCACAGTACGAGCTGATGGCCAAGGAGCTTGGCATAGCTGAACCGCAGGACTGGTATTCCTTGATTGTGCGATTCCCTGATGTGCTTAAGAGCGATGTTCCTACCGAAACCGATTCATCCACTGTGGAGGCTGTTACCAATGCCATGCAGCAGGCGGTTGATGCACTCATGGAGTACCGTCGTGCTGAAGGCCACAAGTTGGATGAATTCTTCTCCACGAGAATTGAAAAAATCCGCTCGCTCCTGAGCGAGGTCCCAAAATATGAAAACGAGCGTGTGGCCCGTATTCGCGCCCGTCTTGAAGAGCACCTCACAAAGCTGCCGCAGATAGAATACGACCGCTCACGACTTGAGCAGGAGATGATATTCTATATTGAGAAACTTGATATAAACGAGGAGAAGCAGCGTCTCACACAGCACCTTAATTATTTCCTTGACACAATGAAAGCTCCTCACGGTCAGGGTAAGAAGCTCGGATTTATAAGTCAGGAAATGGGACGCGAAATCAACACGCTCGGCTCTAAAAGCAATCATGCCGAAATGCAGTGTCTGGTTGTGCGTATGAAAGACGAGTTGGAGCAGATCAAAGAGCAGGTGCTCAATGTAATGTAACCGCTATCCAAAATGGAAAAGGAAGGCAAAATAATAATAGTATCCGCTCCCTCCGGTTGCGGTAAATCCACTATAATCAACGCCATAATGAAGCGTGGCAATGTGCCGTTGCAATTTTCGGTGTCTGCCACAAACCGCGCACCGCGCACCGGTGAGATTGACGGCGTGCACTATCACTTCATGACCACTGAAGAGTTTCAGCAGCATATTGCCAACGGCGATTTTGTGGAATATGAAGAGGTTTATCCCGGACGCTTTTACGGAACTTTGCGCAGCGAAGTTGAAGAACGGTGCAAGCGCGGAGAAAATGTGGTGCTTGACATAGATGTGAAAGGCGGCATAAATGTTAAGAAGCTGTTCGGAGACAAAGCGTTGAGCATCTTCATTATGCCTCCAAGTGTGGATGAGCTTCGGCGCAGGCTTGAATCCCGCGCTACTGACAGTGCCGAAGCAATAGCCCAGCGCGTGGGCAAAGCCGAGTATGAACTTGGTTTTGCTCCCAAATATGATGTTGAGGTGGTTAACGATGATTTGGAAGAAGCCGTTGGCAAAACCGAACACATAATAAAGGAATTCACACGCTGATGCCCGGGCGGTTGCAAATAGGCATTCTCGGAGGCAGTTTCAATCCAGTTCACTGCGGACACATGATGCTTGCTTCCTGGCTGGCGCAGTTCACTTCGCTCAATGAGGTATGGATGGTGTTGTCGCCCGAAAATCCGCTTAAGCACCCTGATGCCGTGAGTGCTTCACACCGCCTTGCGATGCTGGAAATAGCTGTCAGTCACGACCTTTTGATAAAGCCATGTGATATCGAGTTGCATCTCCCACGACCTAACTATACTATTGTGACCCTGCGCGAGCTTAAGCGCCTTTGTCCCGAATACGAATTCCGGCTCATAATAGGGAGCGACAATTGGGAGATATTCTCGCAATGGCGCAACCATGAAGAAATCATTGATGAGTTTTCTCCTATAATCTATCCGAGGCCGCAACACGACATTGACCCCTCATCACTTCCCGCAGGCGTGGATGTGGTGAATGCTCCGCAAATGGAAATTTCCAGCACAATGATACGCCGGGCCATTGCCGAAGGCAAAAACATGAACCATTTTCTCCCTTCAGGGGTATATAATTATATTATAAAACATCATTTATACAGATGAATACTTCCCTTACCCCAAATGCACTCGCATTCATAGGACTATGCAATGAATACTGCGCGGCTGTAGAAAATGCCCGCGAAACCACACGTGATGAATTTGTGGCATCTATGCTCAGATTGCTGCCGAGACTGTATATTTCGGCCACAGATCTCGCCGCTTCCGGCACCGCAATGGAGGAATGTTACATTGAGTCTTCCCTTGACGAAGAGTATTATGAGGCAATGCGGCGCAATATTGAAAATCTTATGGGACCCGATGACAGCTATCTGGAAGTGTTTGAGGAGGATATGAAATTTTCCGACACTCCCATAGCCGCAAGCATCTCTGAGAGCCTTGCCGATTTGTTTCAGGTGTGCTATGAATTTGTGGAAACTATACGTGACGCACCCGATTACCTTGTGCAGAATGCGCTTCAGGCCGTGTCGGATGATTTCGGCAGCTATTGGAGCCGGATTCTTTGCAATGTGCTTCGTGCTCTGAATTACGTGCGCTATAACTCCACCGAACAAGAATATTAATCCCCATCCAATCATATAATGACACAATCCGAACCTCTTGTGCAGGATTTGATGAAGTTTCTTGACGCTTCGTCTGTCAACTTTCTTGCCGTACGGGAGATATGCCGCCGTTTGAACGAGGCGGGGTTCAAACACCTCAGCCGTGCCGAACACTGGAATCTGGAACCCGGCGGAAAATACTACGTGACGCAAAACGATTCTGCTGTGATGGCATTCGTGGCCGGTGAATCGCCCGAAGCCGGTTACCACATCATCTCCGCTCATAGCGACTCTCCGGGTTTCCGCATCAAGCCTCATGCTGAAATGAAGTGTGAAAACGGCGTGGTTAAATTAAATACCGAAGTGTATGGAGGACCGATACTCTACACATGGTTTGACCGCCCGTTGTCAATAGCCGGCAGGGTGATAGTAAGGTCGGACAACCCGCTGACTCCGCGCCATGTCATTATGCGCATAGACCGTCCCGTCCTAACAATTCCGCATCTGGCCATTCATTTCAATCGTGCCGTGAACGAAGGCAACCCTCTTAGCAAACAGAAAGACATGCTGCCCGTAATCGCGATTGTCAATAACGAACTTGAAGCAGATAATATGCTCCTGCGCCTGATTAGCGAGGAAACAGGCGTGCCGATGGACCAAATCATTGACTTTGATCTCAGTTTGTACGACACAACTCCCGCATGTCTTTTGGGGCTTAACAACGAGTTTATTACATCAGGACGCATTGATGATCTGAGCATGGTTCATGCTGCTCTAAGTGCTTTGATAGCCACATCCCATACACCCGCCAAGGCTACTCGTGTCATGGCTATTTTTGACAATGAGGAAACCGGCAGCGGCACCAAACAGGGCGCTGCATCACCCTTGCTTAAAGATACCCTCATGCGTATCAATCGTTGCCTTGGAGGTGATGAGGAAAGCTATTTGATAGGTGTGGCAAACTCGTTCATGGTGTCGGCCGACAATGCCCACGCTCTTCACCCAAACTATCCTGAGAAGCAAGATCCCACCAATCATCCCGGACTTGGCAAAGGCCCGGTAATAAAGATAAATGCCAATTGTAAGTATATGAGCGATGCCGACAGTGCGGCGGTGTTTGCCGAGATATGCCGTAAGGCAAACGTGCCTGTGCAGTATTTCGTCAACCACAGCGATGTGGCCGGAGGCTCTACGCTCGGCAATATTCTGACCTCACAAATAGATTTGCGTGGCGTGGATATGGGGGCAGCAATATGGGCCATGCACTCTGTGCGTGAAACAGCCTCAGTTGCCGATCATTCGCTGATTACTGACGCATTCTCACGCTTCTTCAGTCTGTAACTCCACTTTCAGTTGACATAAAAAAATGTCGGATCAGTTCCTGACCCGACATTTTTTATATCCTCAATAAAGGGAATTATTCCTTGCAGTTATGGCATTTGAGGGCTTTCCAGCAAAGAGCTGCGATTGCTGCTCCTACCAGAGGACCAACCACCATAATCCAAAAATCGCCCCATGCAGTAGGATCAAACACGGCAGGACCAAAGCTGCGGGCCGGGTTGACCGAACAGTTGTCAACAGGAATTCCTACAATATTTACCAGGCCGAGAGCAAGACCGATGGCGAGTCCGGCGAATTTGCCGAATCCTTTGTCAGCATCGGTAGCACCCAGAATCACAAGCACAAAGAAGAATGTAAGCAGTATTTCAGCCAGCAATGCCATGCCCGAAGTGGCTCCGGGTTGCAGCACATTGGTGGCGAGATTGCTGCCGCTCTGGGCTGTGGTTCCTCCGAAGTTGAACTCCGGAGCCATGGCTACAAAGAAATATAGGAAAGCGGCACCAACGGTGGCTCCAATAAGCTGGGCTATGATATAACCTGCACACTCTTTTCCGCTCATGCGGCCTGATATATACATGGCAAACGATACGGCGGGATTGACATGGCAACCGGAAATATTGCCTATGCAATAGCACAGGCATATCAGTACCAAACCGAAACAAAGACCTATGCCAAGTCCTCCTATGGACGGCCCGGCGAGAACTGCACTGCCGCATGCCAGAAGCACGAGAAACATAGTGCCTACACCTTCTGCAAATAATTTTTTCATAAACACTTGAATTTTGGAAATTTGATTTTCCGCAAATATAACTTTAAAAATCAATTTTGCACTAAAAATTAAATTCTTCAAGAGTCATAGTTGCAAGTTTTTGCATTTCAGGCACAAGACGTTTGAAATGTTCTGATTGCATATGGGCTTCAAGGTCAGCTTTGGTTCGCCATGTTTCGCAAATCATCAGCACATCGTCAGCCGTAAGTGAAGAATACACATCATAAGCCACGCACCCTTTGTCATGCAATGACAGCTCAACAAGTTCGGTGGCCGCTTTGATAAGCGGTTCACGGTTCTCACTCTTTTCAATGAGAAAGAAAACATTCAGTCTAATCATAATAGTAAAATTGATTTTTCGGGATATAATATTATCTATAGGTAATAACTGATTAGGAATGCGAATTGTTGCATCCCTATGCAGCAGTATCGGATGGATCCATTAGCATATATTTCGTCATTTTACCGGTACTGCCAAGGCAATTATTCTCTGTATTATTGTTCTTTGCCCGCCAACAAGCGCCGCAGAAAACTTAGAGCCGTTAACAGATATTGTCGAACCGGCTCTAAATAAAACGGAGGGAAATTTCTGCTAATAGGAATTTCCCTCCGTTTTTTGATTGTATTTGCAAATGCGATGGCAGTGGCTCTAAAGCTCAAATCCCACGTTATCAACATAGAGCGTGAGACCCTCGGTGCCAACATAAGGCTCGCCATTGCCGGAACTCATCATAAGTATCACGTGTGTGGGCGTAGCATTTGCGTTATCCCATCCCTCTTCTATCACCGGCACCATCTTCCCCTTGGAGTTGCGTGCATAATATGCATTTGATTTTCCTCGCAGTCCCAGCCATTTGTAGGCGGGATTTGAAGAGCAGTCGCCATAGACTATGGGGAGCTTGAATCCGTTGACCCAATTTGATCCTTTGTTGAATGTGCGGCCACCTGTGCCTACACGTTTTGCGTGTATGTTGCCTTTGGCGTCTTCCCAGCGTCGCTGTAGAAACACAAACACAGCGGCCTCATCGCGCCCCGGCAATGTTTTTTGTGAGCCGAAGCCGGTGGCCTTGGTGCGGGTGTTGACATTGGGCATATCTACTTTATAGTCAAATACCAGACTTTTGGGGCGTTTGGCGTAGGGCATACCCATATCCATTTTTGAATACGGGTTTTTAGTGCTTGATATTGGTTCAATCATCTCTCCGAGAAAGATAGAACCGGTCACCATTACACTCATATTGATGATGCCCAGCACCTTGACATGCTCCATCTGCGTGCATAGTTTGGCGCATTTGTTGGCTCCGGATCGTATGGCGGGATATACGGCATTGGATGTCTTGGTCACACCCGACACTTTGGCGTAAACATTGCTTGTGCCCCATGGCGACAGACCGTTATGGTATGCTTTATTGCCTGAAAGATTGGCTGAAGGCCCTATTTCATAGAGGGTGCGCTTGTCACCGCCTATCACGGCCGATTCTTTTATCGTGCGTGTGATCCATTGGTTGAAATCACCGAATTTTATGTGCTCAATATGCTGAGCCGTAGCGCATTGTGTGGAGAGGGCAAGCGATAGGGCTAAAATAATAGTTGATTTGGTTTTCATATGCTTAAATAATTAAGGCTACAAAGATAGTTAATTTTTATAAAGACGTAGCCTTAAAATATGGTATGGAATGCATTAAAAATTGTAAGTAAGGCTGATATTTGCAGTTATTCCCCCCTTCTGAGGCATTATATTGAATCCTCCCGCCAAATGAGGCTTGTTGGCGCTGCGTCCGTCCCGGTCATAATACTTTTTTTGGTCGCCGCGAAAATATCCCAATACTTCATTTACAGGGTCAAGAAAGAAGGCGGCTACATATCCCAGCACTCTGGATCCAAACAGCCGGTACCCGCGGTCAACTATTCTGCGTTTGAGGATGTAGAATCCTTCGCCAATAATTGAGCCTATTACAGGGGTGATTATCAAATCCTGAACCGAGGGAATTTCGTTAAAAGCTTCAAATCCGTATTCCCAAAACACTGTTGATATGGCAAAACAATAAACAAACGATCCCCAGCAGTTGAACCCGCAACTGCGGGCACTCATGTAGTAGGCAGCTCCGGCATAGGGGTGCAGCACATAGTTGAAAATCAGATTGTCGCCGTCCCATACCGGTCCGTCGCACACATTGCGTACCCACCGTTTCCACATTGACACTTTGGCATCTTCGGTTTTGTTCCATGCTGTTGATTCTTTTGGCAGCGCCTCAAGAACAACCATTGTGGTGATTCCACCGGCCACGAGTACTGAAGTGTTGGCCCACAAGCGGTTCCAGTTCGGGATGCTCAGGGTGCGGGAGTAAGGGTAATCGTACAAGGTGGGTCGGCGCCCTATGGCATCAGGATTGATGAGTGAGTCTGAGGCAATGACTGTTTTCGGCTGGAGTGTGTCAACCCCGGCCGTGATAATTGTTGTAGAAGCAACCGCCTGTGCCTCAGAAGCCTGCCCTTTTGCGGCACATGGTAGCATGGCAAGGATAAATATGATGAAATATGTGATGTTTGAATTCATAATGCGCTAATAAGTAATAGTTGAAACTTTGGTATTTTAACAAGTTAGTAACCAAAAAGGGTTTGCCTAAAGGTCACAATTAATGTGAAATTCGCCTTAAAATGGAATTTAAGGAATGCCGGTATTGGATATTGTATTATTATAATGTTAAAATACAGTAATAATGACTATTTTTGCAGTGTAATTTACACTATGATTCGTCAATACATAGCAGTATTAATGCTCGCTGTGGCTTTTTTCGCCTCCGCGCAGCACGACTCTTCCCGGCTTTCTGAACTGGCCGATTCGGTGCCGGTAGATTCGGTTACTGATACTGTGCCTCAGAAGCATGGAGTGATACATCGTGTGCTGGAGTATTTCAAGGATTCAAACAAGCCCAAAGAATACAAGAGGTTTGATTTTAGTGTGATAGGCGGCCCCCATTACTCGTCCGACACCAAATTCGGCATCGGCATAGTTGCTGCCGGATTTTATCGTCCCAATATGGCCGATAGCCTTACAATGCCTTCAAATGTGTCATTGTATGGCGATATTTCCTCTGTCGGTTTCTATCTTATCGGCATCAGGGGCAATCATATATTTCGCAATGACAGCCGCAGAATAAATTATAACTTGTATTTTTATTCTTTCCCGCGCAAATTCTGGGGCATAGGGTACGACAACGGGATAGATATGGATAACGCTTCAAAATTCAATGAACTTTACATCCATGCCAATGTGGATATGATGTGGCGGCTGATGCGCAATTTCTACATCGGTCCCGCCGCTGAGTTCGCGCATGTACGGGCTAATAAGGTGTTTCGTCCCGAATTGTGGCAGGGACAGGATTACTCCACATTCACCACGGGTGTGGGCCTGAAAGTGCAGTATGATACACGCGATAATCTTACGGCAACCCGTCATGGTTGTTTGCTGATGCTTGAGCAGAGGTTCTGTCCGCGTTTCATGGGCAATGACTATGCGTTCAGCTACACATCCTTTCAGGCCAATTGGTTTAAGAATGTGTGGAAAGGCGGTGTGATAGCTGCCAATTATCACACCCGCATAAGCTACGGTAATGTGCCATGGAGCATGATGTCTTCTTTCGGAGGAAGCAACAACATGCGCGGTTATTATGAGGCCAGATTCCGCGATAAATGCGAAATGGATATCGCCTTGGAGCTGCGGCAGCACGTGTGGCGCCGAAACGGTATTGTAGTATGGGCCGGGGCTGCAACGGTGGCTCCGAAAATCAGCCGGTTCAGATCACGACATATCCTCCCTAACGCCGGCATAGGCTACAGATGGGAGTTTAAGCATCTTACCAATGTGCGCTTGGATTTTGGCGTTGGTAAGGGTGAAACATCATTTATTTTCTCTATCAATGAAGCATTTTGATATTGCAGGACAAAAGAAATCAATTACTATAGCGGCAGTAGTGCTTGCGGTTTGGTCTCTCATAGCTCTCATAATCCCTAACGTAGAGCTATCTTTTACCGAAGACATGAATATTTGGGGGCGTATTACCAATGTGGCAGTACCATTGGGCGTGTTTATGGTGCTTATGGGCATTTCGCGCAAGGTGGGCAAAGCGGCTGTGCTCATGTTCCCATTTATGTTTTTTGCAGCCTTTCAGATGGTTCTCATTTATCTCTACGGACGGTCTGTGATAGCTGTGGATATGTTTCTTAATGTAGTCACCACCAACCCCGGAGAGGTAGGCGAGCTTCTCGGCAATCTCACGCCCATAATGATTGCAGTGTTCGTGTTGTTCTTGCCCCCATTGATAGTCGGGATTGTGGCATGGTGTCGCCGATGGCTGCTGCCGGTTAACTTCGTGCACTTACTTCGCGTGGCCGGGGGCATTGTATTGGCTCTTGGCATTGTCTTTGGTGTGATAGGCAAGCTTGTTGGAGACAATTATGCTATTCACAAGCACCTTTTCCCGATAAATGCCATATATAATATGTGCACTGCCGTCAACCGTACTGTGCTCACATCTAAATATCCGGACACAAGTCGTGACTTTTCATATCACACTGTGGCAGAACGTGGCGACACTGTGCCGCAAACCTATGTGCTCGTGGTAGGGGAAACATCGCGAGCCATGAACTGGCAGCTTACCGGAAGTGAATTCCCCACCAATCCTTCTCTTGTCGGCAGGGATGGCCTTGTGGCTTTTGACAAGGTGCTTTCGCAGTCCAACACTACTCACAAGAGTGTGCCGATGCTTATTTCCTATCTTGATGCATCCAATTTCGGTGATTCTATCTACAGTTCCAAAGGAATCATTACTGCCTTTAAGGAGGCCGGTTTCAGCACATGGTTTCTGAGCAACCAGCTGCGCAACCGTTCTTTTATAGACTTTTTCGGCATGGAGGCCGACACCTGCCTGTTCATTCGTGATTATGAGCATGGCGAAAGCCTGCATTCTGATTTCTCGCTGTTGCCGTATTTCCGCAAAGCCCTTAATTCCGGTGCTCACAAAAAGCTGATAGTGCTCCACACCTACGGGTCACATTTCAACTATGCCGACAGATACCCTGAAAATTTGCGCAGTTTCAAGCCCGATTACCCCACTGAGGCCAAAAGCAAATATCGCAACTCTCTGGTTAATGCATATAACAATTCGGTGCTTGCTACTTCGGCTTTGCTTGATTCTGTGATGATGGCCTTGCACTCTTCAGATGGCATCAGTGCCATGCTGTACACATCCGACCATGGTGAGGATATATTTGACGATGAAAGAGGATTGTTTCTGCATGCGTCTCCATGTCCGAGCTATTATCAGATTCATGTGCCTATGCTTGTGTGGGTGTCGCCCGGCTTGGATGCCGCATATCCTGAATTCAAACGCAATGCCATGAACAATGCTCACCGCTATGTTGCTTCATCAAGTGCTTACTTCCATACTGCAATGCAGCTTGCGGGCCTGAAATCGCCGTATATGTCTCCCAAAAAATCTCTGGTGAGTGCAGAATATGCCGAACCCCGGCCCATATACCTTAACGACCATAACGAAGCCGTGCCCCTTGAGGACTGTGGCCTCATGGAGCACGACTTTGTAAAGCTTGATTCGCTGGGTGTGAAATTGAAGCGGTAATTTACATATTTGCCGGGCCCTGACGCGAAGCGGTATATTCTTTGTGATTGATTTCGTATTCCATCACATTTCCCTTGATGTCTATGTCGTCAATCTTTTTGATTGATGCATAGCGCATTTGCAAAGCGTTAGTAATTTGGCTTTTGACTGATTCTGCCACTTGGGGCTTGATTGATGCCACAGTGGCTTGTGCGGCGTTGTCAAGCAGATTTGTTGTAAGTACCACACCCTCGGGATCTACGCTTACACTGAGTGTGCGCGGGTCAATGCTCACATGTATCTCATCATCATCCACAGCTTGCCACTTGCCAAGTATCTCGGCTTTCGCTGCCGCTGACACACTCAGAGGCTGCATGATGGATGCGGACCCCTGTACTTGTCCGGTAGTGGAGATGAGCGACACTATAATCATGTCGCCTCCCTTGCCTGTGCTGTCCACGGCAAAGGTGGTGCTTTCAATTACGGTGGCACTACCCGAAGGGTCATCTATAATTCGTTCCGGAGCGCCGCTCCAGGTTCCTTCAATGTTTTCGGCAAGTTTTGCGGCCTCGTTGCATGAACTCATTCCGAGTGTGGCGAGAGCCATGAGGGCATACGTAATCTTTTTCATAATTCTGTTGCTTTGATTCGTTACTTTCCTATATAACGAGGCTGCAGACTCTAAGGTTCGGTAACACAGCCGATATTAGCCCTGCGATGCCCTGCGATAAAGCACTATGGCTATAATGAGATAGAGCATGTTGGGTATCCACATGGCCACTATGGGTGATGTGAGTCCCGATATTGCAAACGTGGATGTCACTGTCATAAACAGGATATAGCTGAAACTCAGCACCAGCCCTATGCCGATATTCACGCCCATTCCCCCTTTCACTTTGCGGCTTGACAGCGACATGCCTATTATGGTGAGAATGAATGCGGCCGCAGTCATTGCAAATCGGCGGTGGTATTCGATTTCAAACGATTTTATGTTTGCCACACCTTTTGCCCGTTGACGGTTGATGTATTCGTTTAGTTGTGGGGTGGACATTTTCTCGTGGTCGTTTTTGGCTATGAGAAAATCCTGAGGCTCCATTGGTATTACGGTGTCAAGTTTGTTGCCGCGTTCTATCTCCTCACGTGTGCCTTTGAATTCGCGTATCATATAGTCGCGCACCTGCCATTTGTGGAGCGTGTCATAGACTATGGTCTGCGCGGTAAGTCGCGACACAAGTTTCTTGTCCTTGAAGTTCTCAAGCGAAAATTTATATCCCGTACGGGTAGTGTTGTCGTAACGCGATATATAGGCAATCTTGCCCTGTCCCACCTGCATCATTATGTTTGAGCCGTAGTCCACGCGCTTGTTTTTCACATAAGTATTGGTGTATTCTATACGTTTTATGTTGGCCGGTGGTATTATATATGCGGCCAGTATGTATGTGGCTATGGCTATAACGGCTGCTGAAATCATATAGGGACGCGTGAAGCGGCGATAGCTCATGCCTGTTGACAGCATTGCTATTATTTCTGAATTGTCAGCGAGCTTGGATGTAAAAAATATTACCGCTATGAATGTGAACAGAGGACTGAACTGGTTGGCAAAATAAGGCAGGAAGTTCAGGAAATAGTCAAAAATTGTGGCTTTGAGCGGAGCACGCAGAAAAGGGTCAAGCTTTTCGTTGATGTCAAACATTACCGTTATGGCAAGTATCAGTATGATGGCAAATACGTACGTGCCAAGAAACTTGCCAATTATATAACGGTCTAATATTTTGATTGGATTGTGCTTCATACTGCTAAAGGCGGCGTGTCATGCGTTCTGTCATAGTGGTTTTCCAGCTCTTGAAATCTCCGGCTATGATATGTTTGCGGGCTTCGCGCACGAGCCACAGATAAAACGCCAGATTGTGGATCGACGCTATCTGCATGGCAAGCAGCTCTTGGGCTATGAAAAGGTGGCGGAGATAAGCCTTGGAATATACTCGGTCCACATAGCTTGCTCCGTTCTCGTCAATAGGGGAGAAGTCATTGGCCCATTTGAGGTTGCGCATGTTCATGGTGCCGTTTGCCGTGAACAGCATCCCGTTGCGCCCGTTGCGCGTGGGCATTACGCAATCCATCATATCCACTCCGCGGTCTATGGCCTCAAGTATGTTGACGGGCGTTCCCACTCCCATCAGATAGCGCGGGCGGTCAACGGGAAGCTCTTCGTTTACCACCTCGATCATGTCATACATCACTTCGGTCGGCTCTCCTACAGCGAGTCCTCCTATGGCGTTGCCTTCGGCTCCCAGATCGGCCACGAACTTGGCACTGTCGCGGCGCAGGTCGGGATATGTGACTCCTTGCACTATCGGAAAAAATGCCTGACTGTGGCCGTAGCGTGGCTGCGTGGTATTGAAGTGGTTCCATCCGCGCACCAGCCACCGCTTGGTCAGGTCAAGTGATTTGCGCGCATAATCCCTGTCGGCAGTACCGGGGGGACACTCATCAAGAGCCATCATTATGTCGCTTCCTATGGAGCGTTGTATCTCTACCACCTTTTCGGGAGTGAAAAGGTGTTTGGATCCGTCGATATGAGAGCGGAAGTATGCCCCCTCCTCGGTGAGCTTGCGGTTGTCTGACAAGCTGAACACCTGGAATCCTCCGCTGTCGGTGAGAATGGGGCGTTCCCAGCCATTGAACTTGTGCAGTCCGCCGGCTTGCTCTATAATCTCTATCCCCGGACGGAGATAGAGGTGATAGGTGTTGCCTAATATTATTTGGGCTTTTATGTCGTCGCGCAGTTCATGCATGTGCACACCCTTGACACTGCCGAGGGTGCCGACAGGCATGAATATGGGCGTTTCTATTGTACCGTGGTCGGTAGTGATGACTCCGGCACGGGCATTACTGTTGCTGTCGGTGGCTTCAAGCTTGAATTTCATAATGCAAAATTACAAAATTTTTGGCTTGCTCCATCGCATGGCGTCAAATTATACGGGTCACTACGCCGTTATTGAATATAATCACGGTATTGTCCTCATAACGCCATTTGGTTTTGCTGGCAGGTCCCGATACTGAAAAAGGTTTGCCTTTGGCCAATGTCACTTCTGTCATGTTCATCCCCTCTGTCACTTCTCCGGATAGAATCTGTTTCCAGTGGCTCACATCTTCCGTTTTTTCTGCCTCGGCTTTTGCGGCTATTTCCGCCACGAGCCGTGATGCCTCAAGGGCCATGAGGTCAATCAGGGTTGCGTGTCTTTGGTTTGTGGCCGGATTCATTTTCTCTATTTTCAGAGTGCGGGGAAGAATCCCTTTTTCCTTATAGTTTATTGCAATATCATGTATCGTAAATTTTATCTGACCCTTCTGGCATTCTCCGGTGATATTGTATGTGAATGTGGCTGCATCCTTATAGCTCCCTCGCTGCTGTTTAACGGTATATGTGAATGATGATTGTGCCGGTTCAACGGATGCTATTGTCAGCTCCTCATTGTCGCCATTGGATATAAGGGCGTTGGTGAGTATCTGTGCCGCATCGGGATTCTTCACCGGAAGCTGGGCCGATATTGTGGCTGCACCGTCGGTCATTGTGGGGTAATACATCTTCACGCCTTCCACTTCGCGGTCGGCGGATGTGGAGTGCGACAGCATCCACTGATCCACTGGCGTATGTTCTTTGGTGTCTTTAGCCGATATGTTTGCGGCAAAGAGTATGACGGTGGCAAAAGTAATCAACTGTTTTTTCATAAACATTCAATAAGTGAAAATGAAAAAAATGGCCGCCCCGGATTTCGCATCGGTGCGGCCATTGGGGATTATTATCCTAATAAAAATTTAGAAGATTCGTTTTTGTTTAGAAGGCAAATCCGAGACGAATCAGTACGTTGGATGCTGCCAGAGAGTAGCTCTTGTCGGTTTTGCCATACATTTTCTCAAAGTCGTAGATGCTGCAGAAACCACGCTCGTAAGAGAAGTCAAGGTTCCAACGGCCATACCATACGCCGATACCGGCCTGGATACCTGCATCAAAACGATTGTAGTAACCTTCGTCATCAGAGTTCTTCAGATCACCGATACCAAAGCTGTCTTTTTCGCTGCGGAATTTGTTATAGTCAGGATCATAGGTGTTGGTGAAAGAATATTCTGACTCTTCTTTATAAGAAGCTGCCATGTCAATGCTTACCCATGCACCGATGTGGGCGTCAAGTTTGATTTTGTCAGTGATGCCGTATTTGTAACCGAACATCAAAGGCATGATTTTGAAACGGTGAGCAAGAAGAGAATTTTTTTCAAGGCTTGTAGCTGTGTAAGTGTAGTTGCCGGTGAGGTTGCCGCTTCTTACATTTTCAAATTTCTTTGAATAACCGCGAGTACCGAAACCGAATTCCATTCCCCAGTAAGCATCGCTGGAACCGATGTTCTTATTGAAACCGAATTCAATGTCGTAACCTGCTTTTGAACCAAGACCTGTGTCGGTTTTGCCATCATCGTCTTTATAGGTGTCTTTGAGGTTGCCGTTGGCTGCAGCATTGTTGATGCTTACGCCGGCACGAATGTACCACATAATGTTGTTTTCGCGCTCGGGAGCCTGGAACATGGTGCTGCGGGCTATCTGAGCATTGGCACCCATTGCTGTGAGAGCAACCATAGTTGCTAAGAATAATTTTTTCATTGTGTTGAAAGATTTGGTTTATAAATGGTTAATTGATAAGTGCTGTTTCATTTTTTCACACCGCTACGGGTTGTGGCTTTTGGCTCGACATTCGCTTCGTGTGCGCTTGTATTGCCTTCGTTACCCGTGTAGATGATGCGGACTGTTTCCAGTTCCTTGGGGTCTTTTAAAGGATGGAAATTGACATATTTCACAGGGTAGCCCGAGAGCGTTACGAGCATTACCTTGGGTTCGGAACTGAGAATTTGCACGTTGTAGATAGGCTCGATGAGTGCATCACCTTCCGATTCGGTAATGGCATTGTAGAGTGCACGTTTCTTACACTCGTCAATAGCATATTGGTCAAGGTTTTCCAATCCACCGGGCACATCAAAACGATAGGGACCGAATTGTTCACGTTCTTCCGTGAGCATTTTCATGTCTGCTATCTGCGGAGTGATGTAAACTCTCACTTTTGGTTCTACATAGCGGGCTTCAGTCTGCTCCATGAGCTTGACTGGTTTCTTTTGTGCTGATGCTGTAAAGGTTCCGGCCAATACAACTAATGCTGTTGCGATAATAAAACGGTTCATCTGTTCGCAAACCCTCATGATACGTGTCGGGCGCAACTTCAAGTGATTCTGCCGACCCCCTGACAGATGAATAAATAATTGGTTTTCAGATTGTAGTAAATGATAACGCGTGGGGTCTGCTTCTTTTTGCTTATCCCATCCTTTTGGTTTCTCGAATTGTTTTCAACCAAATATAAGCAACGCCAGTCTGACTACGTGATGATATGCGGGTTAACAAGGGTGTTCTGCGCCTTGCAACTAAGTACATAGCAAGTATAAACATCACTGACTTTGCTGTTGATTTCTTTGGTTGATTTTAAATTCTACGAGAATTTAATGGACAGAAATTAACGCAGAGAACGTACGTTTCATACATATGTTGGCTTATAGGTCTGCCGGATTGATACCTGACGTGCTATAAACCATGTCCCGACCCTCCCTCCGGGGGCTACCGGACTTTGCAAAGATAGTGAAATAATGTAAAATGAAACAAATTTTTATGGTAAAAAGTGAAGATATGTATTTAATCTGTATTCATCTCTGTATTATGGGTTGATATATAGCACAACAGGCGCATCAATCTGATGCGCCTGTGGCTATAATGATTTATGTGATGTAGTTTTATTCCTTATCGGGGTCGGGGGCCTTGTCAATAAGGTCCATAAACTGGTCAAGATTAGGTGTGATGATGATTTCTGTACGACGGTTGCGCTGGCGTCCTGCATCGGTAGTGTTGTCGGCTATAGGATTGTATTCGCCGCGGCCTCCTGCGGTGAGACGGGAGGGATTAACCCCGAAGCGGTTCTGAAGTACCTGCACCACTGAAGATGCACGCAGAGCCGATAAATCCCAGTTGTTGCGGATGTTCGGACGGCTGATAGGCACATTGTCGGTATTGCCTTCCACGAGCACATCATAAGAGTTGTAATCTTTTATTATCTTGGCTATTTTGCTGAGAATGTCCATGGCGCGTGGACTGATTTCATAGCTGCCGGTTTGGAACAGCATATTGTCGCTCAGTGATATATAGACCACCCCTTTGAGCACCTTTATGTCCACATCGCGAAGGTCATCGCGCGACAGCGAGCGGGTAAGATTGTTGGTAAGCACCATGTTGAGTGAATCGCTCTTGGATTTGGCATTCACAAGTTCCTTGATGTATCTGTTGGATGCGTTGATTTCATCTACAAGTTTGGATATGTTCACATTCCCTTGGGCGTTTTGCTGAAGGCTTTGTGCCAGATTGCCTTGCAGGGCATCATAGCGGGCGCGAAGGTCGGCATTGGTGGCGCGGGCTTCCTGAAGCAGAGCGTCAATTGTCTGGCCGTTGGCACGGCTTTCGTTGAGGGAGTTCTGCGAGGCGGCGTAATCTTTTGACAAAGCGTCATACTGGCTCTGCAGTGCCTGATATTTCTTTTTGCTTACGCACGAGGTGAGCGACAGTGCTACAGCCAGTGTGCATACGGCGAAGATACGTGATGGTTTCATAATCAATAGTTATAGTTAGAATGTATTATAGATGTAACGCAAAATTAGGCAATAATGTTGTGACATTCAAAAATACCACGGATGATTCGATAAACGATTGTAGTTGCGGTTGATTCGGCGCACTGCAAGTACACGCCGGGGCAGATAGAGTGAGTCGGCTTGGTTTATGCTGCTGGTCATCACCATCCCGCTGCAATGGATGTAGCGTCCGGAACCTATATAAATGCCCACATGCGTGATGCGTGTGGTGTCGGGGTCCGGACCGAAAAACAGCAGGTCGCCGGTGGCCCAGTCGGCAGGTGTGTCGCTTGACACCGGTTCGCAAATATTGGCCTGAGATGAGGCGTTCCGTGGCAGCAATGTGCCGGAGTTACGGTAGCATACCTGAGTGAATCCGGAGCAGTCAAGTGCCTTTGGCGTGGTGCCTCCCCAAAGATAGGTGACGCCGTTCATGCTGCGTGCGGTGCGGATTATTCCATCCACATTCATCGGGCGCTCGCTCCACGAAGCGAAATCGTCAACTGAGGCCGTGGGCAGATAGCCTGTGCGCCCATCGGGAAGTTTCACTTCGCAGAATCGGCTTCCCGGTGTGATTGTGCCGCAGAATATGGCTCCCAATGTGGCATCGGTCACAGCTGATTCCAAAGGTGATGACAGGGTGTCGGAGCAAACTGTCTCCCCATAGGGATGAGTTACAATGACGCGCTTCCCTTTGCGCCATGATTCTGATTCATCATCGGTGAGCGTACGATATGCTGAGGTATGCATCCATGCGCGGTAGCCGTCGGGCAAAGTGGCGATGCGCCATTCGCCGGAGCATATCGTGTCAAGAAGCACCGGAGTGCCGAGCGTGGCCTGTGTTTCAAGTTCCGCTCCGTGCCGTGGCTCTGCACGTAGTGAGGCGCAGGCCACATTTACCAGCCCCCACTCCTGATGTGGAGCGGGGGAGGATGTGGGTTGCGATCCAGCACCAGTTATGGCGGCTGCAAGCATAAGTATCGTTGTCAGTACCCTGATCACTTCATTTGATTGATCACCGCCTTGATTTTGTCTGCCAAAGCATCGGCCTCGGCCATGGTGTGAGCTTCGGAGTATATGCGGATGATGGGTTCGGTATTGCTTTTGCGCAGATGTACCCAGCCGTCGGCAAAATCAATCTTGACACCGTCTATGTCTGTCACCTTTTCGTTGGCATACATCTCCTTGATTTTGGCAAGAATGGCATCCACATTGATTTCAGGGGTGAGCTGAATCTTGTTTTTGGCAATAGCGTATGCGGGGTAGCCGGCCTTAAGTTCGCTCACTTTTTTGCCGCTCTTGGCCATGAGGGTCAGGAACAGAGCTACGCCTACCAAAGCATCACGGCCATAGTGGGCGGCAGGGTATATAACACCGCCGTTGCCTTCGCCACCGATAACAGCACCTGTCTGTTTCATAAGGGTGGTGACATTCACCTCCCCTACAGCTGATGCGTTGTAAGTCTGTCCGTGTTTCTCGGTCACATCGCGCAGTGCGCGTGATGAGCTGAGGTTGCTCACCGTGCTTCCGGGAGTGTGCGACAGCACGTAATCGGCCACAGCTACAAGGGTATATTCTTCTACAAACATTTCGCCGTTCTCCATAACTATGGCAAGACGGTCAACATCAGGATCCACCACAAAGCCCACATCGGCCTTGCCTGACCGCATGAGTTCTGCTATTTGGGTGAGATTCTCGGGTATAGGTTCCGGGGTGTGGGAGAAACGGCCTGTGACCTCACAGTTGAGCTCAATGATGTTTTTGACACCAAGAGCTTTGAGCAGCTGGGGAATTGCTGTGCCTCCAACTGAATTCACGGCATCTACAGCCACTGTGAAATTGGCTTTGGCTATGGCATCCTTGTCCACAAGATCAAGGGCAAGTACCTGATTGATGTGGCGATGCAGCCATGTGTTGTTGGTGAGTTCGTGGCCGAGCTCAAGCACATCGGCAAATGAATATTCGCCGGCTTCGGCTATGCGTAGCACCTCTTTGCCCTGAGCGTCATTGAGGAATTCTCCGTTTTCATTGAGGAGCTTGAGTGCGTTCCATTGCAGCGGGTTGTGGCTTGCGGTGATGATAATGCCTCCACAGGCATCTTCGCCGGTCACTGCCACCTCAGTGGTGGGGGTGGAGGCGAGGCCTATGTTGACCACGTCAAATCCCATGGCTGTGAGCGTGCCTACAACAATGCTGCTCACCATGGCGCCACTGATTCGGGCATCACGGCCAACTACAATAATGTTGCTTGTTTTGGTTGTAGTGGTACGTATGTATTTGGCATATGCGGCTGTGAATTTCACAATGTCAAGGGGTGAAAGCCCCTCGCCGGGCACTCCGCCGATGGTGCCACGGATACCTGAGATGGATTTGATGAGTGTCATGTCGTTATCTTAATATTTAGATTTGTGGCTTATAGTAGGATATATTGTAGAGATAGGGCTGCACATAAGTGATTTCATCGCTCCAGCCATATTGCGATTTCACCACCAGCATCACACGGCTGCCCAGCTGCACTTGTTTGAAACTTAGCGGAAGCTGGAGTGCCGAACCCCATTGTGAGCTTGACGGGGTCGTGTAGTCGCCGTAGCGGAACGAGGTGGTGTTCGATACCGGGTTGTCGGCATTGCCTTCCCATTCCAGATTATTGATATTTGTACCCGGAATGTAGTACATCAGGTTTGTGCGCATAAAGCGGAAAATCACCTTGTCGCCGTCTTCGGGATTGCCCTGTGTGCCGACCGACATCACTTTCATGTATATATTGCCGTCCTCGTCAAGCTGATAATATGGCGCGTTTTCGCCTACTTCCAGTATTGAATCAGCAGGAACCGACCCAATTACTTTCTGTTCAACCAAAAACAGGTTCACGGCTTTGTTTTCGTCATTAAGCATTTCGGCATAGCTTTTTCCGTCCTCGCAGCTCTGCATCATTGCAGCTCCCGCTATGACGCCGAAAGTTATAAGAATGTGTTTGAGGGATATTTTCATTATGTTTTGCTATTATTCGGGTTGTTGGGGTAACAGGTGGTCGTATTGGGGGAGAATGTCCAGAAGCTTTGTTACCGCTTCGCTTAGCGAAGTGTGCATCTCTCCGCCGGCCGCATTATGATGTCCGCCGCCATTGAAATGCGTTTCACATATCTCCTTCACTGAAAATTCGCCACGGCTGCGCATTGACACTTTCACAAATTCCGGCTCGTCTTCGCGCATATAAATGCTGTACACGATTCCCGGTATGCTCAGCGGCACATTCACAAGTGACTCCGTGTCGCCCTTGGAATAAGAAAATTCGTCAAGTTCTTCGCGGCTGAGAGTGATGAGTGCGCAACGGTGCTGGGGCATTATCTCCATTTTGGCATACTGTGCATAGCCCATGATGCGGAGGCGTTCAGCACTATTGGTGTTCATCACGTGATTGTATATCGCATCCTTGTCCACGCCCTTGGCCACAAGGTCGGCTATGATGGTATAGAGATGGGGATGATTGGAATTGTAGGAGAAATTGCCGGTATCGGTCATCATGCCGGTATAGCAGCAGGTAGCTCCGTCTGCATCCAGCCATTCCTTTGTCCATCCGGCTTCGTGTGCCAGACTGTACAGTAGCGAGCATGTGCTTGGTTCCTCAGGCCGCGATATGAGTATGTCCACCTTAGCCACGGGATTAAGGTGGTGGTCGATCATGATGGTCAATGCCGGTGTTTGTTCCAGCATCGGGCGCATGCGGTCAACGCGCGCAAAGTCATTGAAGTCAAGACAGAACACCACATCGGCTTTGTTGAGTAACGTGGAGCAGCGCACCGGATGACATGACGCAACCACAATTTTGTCGCTTCCCGGCAATAACATGAGGTTGCGCGGGGGCATGTCAGGAGTAATTATAACTGCCGATTTGCCCATGGCCGTAAGCATATGCCAAAGGCACAGACTGGAACCCAAGGCATCTCCGTCAGGAGTCATGTGGCACACAATCACAAACCGATGGTTATTCTCCACGGCATTTTTTACGGATTGCACTTTGTCAGGGGATATGATACGGTCCAGCATTAGTGGTATGATTATTAATCCGCAAAATTAAGGAAAATTTGACAGCCGTGTTGACAATATATGTTAAAACTATTCACCAAGGTCCTCTTCTGAGAATTCCGGGTCAAAATCATCATCACCCATAAAGTCGTCAAAATCCCATCCGTCGGGATTGAAAATCTGCTCGGTAAAGCGGTTCAGTTCGCGGCCTTCGCGCTTGGTGGGGCGACCCAGGCCCTTGCGTCTGTCCACAAATCCGCTTATCTTCACCATGTCAAGCAGATGCATCTCCGAGGCCGGAGTGATATTTTCCATATATTCGGGCACGAGTTTGGCTCCCAGACGATTTTCCGTCAGGCCAAGTACTTTGAACGAGTACGTGACCGGTGGCTTGCGCACCTTGACAACATCGCCTGTTTTCACCATGCGCGACGGTTTGGCCGGGGTGTCGCCTATGCTCACCCGCCCTTTCTTGCATGCATCTGTAGCTATGGTGCGTGTTTTGAATATGCGCACAGCCCACAGCCATTTGTCTATTCTGACTTCTGATTTAGGCATTATTATTTGTTGTTGAACGTGTTCATGGCTCTGCCTATACCGGCAAGGCAAAACTCTTTGATTGCCTCACAAGCCACTTCTATTCTTGCCGGCAGTTCTGCCTGTTGTTCGGGCGTGAACTGTCCGAGCACATAATCTATCTGGCAGCCGCGTGGAAAATCGTTGCCTATGCCGAACCGCAAGCGCGGATAAGCCTGCGTGCCGAGCATCTGGGCTATGTTCTTTAATCCGTTGTGACCTGCATCGCTCCCTTGCCCTTTGATGCGTATGGTTCCAAAGGGCAAAGCTATGTCATCTACAAGCACAAGGATATGGTCAGGTTCAATGTTCTCTTTGTCGCGCCAGTAACGAACGGCATTGCCGCTCAGGTTCATGTATGTAGATGGCTTGAGAAGCACGAGCTGCTTGTTTTTCAACCGCATATGCGCTACATCGCCATAGCGTTCGGTGACAAAAGAAATATTGGATGCCTTTGCAAAGGCATCCAATATCATAAATCCTATGTTGTGGCGGGTATGGCGATATTCTTCGCCGATATTACCCAATCCCACAATCAGATATTTCATATAGTTCTGATTAGCTTGTCAACTTATTTGGTGGCAGCAGCTGCAGCGGCACCACGAGCGGCACGTGTGAGCTGAACTGCGCAAACCACTGCGTTTTTGGCATTCATCAGTTCAAGGCCTTCGAATGAAAGTTCACCAACCTGAAGTGATTTGCCGAGACCAAGGTTGTCAACATTGATAACCAGACGCTCGGGGATTGCGGTGTACGGAGCTTTAACGCGGAGCTTCTTCATGCTCAGAGTGAGCTTACCACCGGCTTTCACACCTTCGGCGTGGCCTTCAAGTTTCACGGGAACTTCAATTGCTACGGGCTTGTTCTCTTTCACTTCCAGAAGATCAATGTGCAGAATGGAATCTTTAACAGGGTGGAACTGGATGTCTTTGAGCACTGCCATGCGCTTTTCACCGTGTATGTCAAGTTCAATAGCGAAGATGTCGGGAGTGTAGATGAGTTTGCGAACGCTGTCGGCTGTTACAGTGAGGTCGGTGGTTATGAGACCTTTGCCGTTATCAATTTCTACAATTTTTTCACCTTCACGCAGGGTGCCGTTGTAGGGGAGGGTTATGATTTCGCCGCCATTGAGCACTACAGGAATAAGATTCTGACTGCGGAGAATTTTGGCAGCTTTCTTGCCGAGGCTGGTACGAGGCTCAGCACTGAGTTGAAATGTCTTCATTGTTTGTTGAAAGTTAATGTGTTACTAAAAATTAAGCGATTTTGCTCCTTAATTTCCCATCACACGGGATGCTAAAAAGCGACTGCAAAATTACAACTTTTTTTTTAATGACCAAAGAGTATCAACCTAATCTGTAAATTTTCAGCGATATATCCCTTAATTTGTGCCATGCGTGCGCTCCCATTCGGCAATTGCTGATATTATTGCCGAGGAATAAAGCATGGCTTTGCGTTTTGACACTCCCTCAATATTCGCAAATTGGCTATAGTTGCGCGGCCTTTCCGCTGCAATTATACTTAGAGTGCGGTCGGAAAATATGAGGTAAGCCGGAAGATTGTTGGCCCTCGCCAGTTGCAAACGTACTTTCTTGAGGTGCTCCATAAGTGTGTCGGTGCTGAATCTCTGTTGTTTTGATTGTCTTAGCTTTGCAGGGGCCGACATTCTGGTCATCATTACCGGCACATCTCCTTTGAGCAGGCTCATGCCATAGGGCGTCACTTTGAGCTTTCGCCCTTCATCGTAGGCTATCTCTACTATGCCCATCAGTACCATTTGCATGAGTGCATGCTGCCATTGCGCCACGCTCATGTCTGCTCCAGCTCCGTAGGTACGTATTTTGTTGTAGCCGCGCGCCACAAGGTCTCCACGCTGTGATCCGCGCAGTATGTCGGTGAGCATTGACATGCCAACTTGCTCTTTGGTGCGGATTATTGCGCTGAGAGCTTTTTGCACAGGTACAAGGGCATCATACCTAACCGGAGGCGATGAACATACATCGCAGTTGTTGCAGTCATGTTCCAGCGGCTCAGAGAAATAGCTCAGCAGTACGCGCCTGCGGCACACTGTGCTTTCGGCGTAATCTCTCATCCGTTGCAGTTTGGCAAGGTTGATTTCCGCCTGTCCGCTTTCCGTGGCGAATTTTCGCAGCATGATCATGTCACTCACGGAGTAAAACATCAGAGCCAAGGCCGGCATCCCGTCACGCCCGGCTCGGCCTATTTCCTGATAATAATGTTCGATGCTCGCAGGCATGTTGTTGTGAACCACCCATCGGATGTTGCTTTTGTCTATCCCCATGCCGAAAGCTACTGTGGCACATATCACCTGAATCTCTCCGTTTATGAAGTCCTGTTGAGCCTTGTTGCGTTCTTGGGTCGGAAGTGCCGCATGATAAACTGCACTTTTGTGCCCGCGCTTCTTAAGCTCGGCATGCATCGTTTCGGCTCCTTTGCGTGTCATGCAGTACACTATCCCCGTATCGTTGGGATGAGTGGCTATCAGGCGTGAGATTGTGGATATGCGTTGGGCCTTCCCCGGATCGGGATGCACCTGTAGCTGGATGTTGGGACGGTCAAATGTGCTTACAAACATTTGGTGGTCCTTGCTTAAATTAAGCTGCCGCGCAATGTCCGAACGTGTTATTTTGTCGGCAGTGGCGGTCAGTGCCATAATGGGAATGTCGGGGAAATGCTCTTTGAGGGTTCCAAGCTTGGTGTATTCAGGCCGGAAGTCATGTCCCCATTGTGATATGCAGTGAGCTTCATCAATGGCTATCAGGGATATAGGCATCTCCTGCGACCATTTAGGCAGCTCGGCAAGCAGCCGTTCGGGTGATATGTACAAAAGTTTTATGCGCCCGGCAAACACCTGCTCCATTATGGCTCGGTTGTCGGATTCAGTTTGCATGCTGTTGATGCTGGCTGCCGGAATACCATTGGATATCAGTCCCCGCACTTGGTCCTGCATCAGGGCTATCAGTGGTGACACCACAATGGCGCATCCGTCACTCATTATGGCCGGCAGTTGATAGCATATTGATTTCCCGCCGCCGGTGGGCATTAGCACAAGTGTGTCTTTGCCTTGCATGACACATGTGATGATGTCAAGTTGCAGTGGCCGGAAAGTGCCGTATCCGTAGAACTGCTTCAGCAGTTGTGTGGCGCGATCATGGATTAGTGCTTCAGAAAGCATTCTTCTCCCCGTGGATAGCGTTTATTACGGTGCGTACAATAATTTTAAGGTCCAGCAGGAAGCTCCAATGCTCTATGTACCATACATCATGCTCCACCCTTTGTTCCATCTGCCACAATTGGTCGGTTTGTCCGCGCAGGCCGTTTACCTGTGCCCAACCGGTAATGCCGGGCTTGATAAGGTGGCGCACCATGTATTTGTCAATCAGTCTGCTGTATTCCTCCGTATGCTTGAGCATGTGGGGCCGTGGACCTACTACCGACATGTTGCCCAAAAACACATTTATAAACTGTGGCAGCTCGTCTATATTGGTGCGACGCATAAAATCACCCACTTTGGTTTTGCGGGGATCATGCTCTGTCGCTTGCAGGGAATCGGCCTGGGCATTGACACGCATAGTGCGGAATTTGTAGCATGTAAACTCTTTGCCTTTGTAGCCTGTGCGCTTCTGTTTGAAGAACACCGGACCGGGAGACGATATTTTTATGGCTATCGCTACCGGTATCAGCACGATGGGAAATAAAACCATTGCTACGGTTGAAAAGAGTATGTCAAAGCTGCGTTTGAGCACTCGGTTGCGCATGCGCATCAACGGATTGTGCCTTATTGACATAACCGGCACGGAGCCAAGCGCATACATCTCAAAGTTGCGATTGATGTATCGTGAAATAGGTGGCACATAATAATATTGGGCCACATTGGCATCTGCTACTGCCAATGTGCGCGACAGCGCGTCGGCATTCTCTCCCGGCAGAGTGCAGAATATCTCATTTATCTGATGCTCACGCACAAAGTCATCAAGCAGGCTGATTGGTCCGCGATACATCTCTTGGGGTGTGTCGGGCCGTTTTTCATCATCAAAAAAGCCCATGAATTTATAGCCGAATCCGTTGTCGCTTGATAATTCCTGCATCAGACGTTGGGCGGTGGGATTGGTGCCCACGATTACAGCGCGTGAAAAGTTGCGTCCCTTGCGGCGATACTGTTTGATATACAGGCGCGATACAGTCCACCATAGTGGAAATACGATGAACAGGAGACCGTAGAATTCCGCAAATATCTGCCATGGAATCTGGTCTATCCCCACAAAGTATAGTCCAGAGATGAATATCAGGGCGTGTCCTCCCACGGCCTTAAGTGAGTTCGCCACCACGTTCTCCATCTGGATGGAGCGGGTTTTGTGAGTGTTGCGCAGTGAATAGGCCACAGGCAGATAGGCCATGTTGGCAAGTAACCATACAGTGCGGGCTCTTTCGGCCACAAATTCAGGTTCGAGCCATGCTATGGTAAAGAATACGGCATTGATGATAATGAAATCAATAAAAATCAATATCAGATGAATGTATCTGCCGTATCGGCCTTTTTGGTTTATTACTGTCATAAATTGGTTCTCCGGATGTACACACTATATATTAATGTGAAAAATTTAGACAAGACACACTCCACATGGAGTGTGTCTTGGAGATGTGTCAAAGTTTTGCGTCAATCAGGCTGATCTTGTGCTCAAGCTCTGTCAGATCATCCTTGATGCGCTGTATTTTGCGCTGCAGCTCACGGAGCATAGCCTCTCCGCTTGCTGACTTGGAATTGAAGAATCCAAGGTTGTTTTCATATGTGGCAAGTTCTGATTTGCGTGTTTCATAAGTACGCATCAGTCTGTCACGCTCGCGCATAAGCTTGTTGTTGTCGCCTGCAAGGTCGGATATTGAGCTTTCAAACGATGCCATGCGCGCTTTGGTTTCGTGAATATCGTATTTGTCAAACAGTTCTCCCACTACGGTGCGGTAAGCATCATGCAGCTTATCTTTTTCACGGAACGGTACATGGCCTGTTTCCTGCCATTTTGCTCTCAGAGCATGTATCTGTTTTATTGCTTCATCGCGTTCTGTAGCACAATCCGGCGCATTGAGTGCCTTCAGCTCGGCAATGATTGCCTTTTTTGCTTTCAGGTTGGCCTGCTCTGTTTTGCGCGTGCCGCTCAAAGCCTCTTTCTTGCGGTCAAAGAATGTGTCGCATGCAGTCACAAAGCGTTTCCATACAGCATCGCTCTGCTTTTTCGGTACTGCACCGATAGTTTTCCACTCGGCTTGCAGTGCCACGAGCTGGTCGGTGGTCTTTTTCCAGTCGGTGCTGTCTTTTAACGCTTCTGCCTTTTCGCACAAAGCTGCCTTTTTTGCCAGATTGTCGGCCAAAGAATCCTTCATGCTTTTATAGAAAGCGGATTTGCGTGAGAAGAAGTCGTCACACAGAGCGCGGAAACGGGTAAAGAGTGCGTTATTGAGCTTGCGTGATGCAAAACCGAGTGTTTTCCATTCTGCCTGTGCCTCAAGAATGGTTTTTGTCATTTCATCCCATGCAGCATAAGTGGATGGTGCATTGAAGTCAAGAGCCTCAATACGTTCGCAGATGGCTGTTTTTGCTGCCTCATTCTCTTTTTCGCGGGCTTTGCGCTCTTCAAAGTGAGCCTGATATTTTTTGCTTATTACTGCCGATGCGTCTTTGAATTTGGCCCAGAGATCTTCGCGAAGCTCTTTTGCCACCGGACCTATGTCGCGCCATTTGTCATGGAGGGCCTGAAGACGCTTGAATGCTGTGATTACATCAGGTTCATTGTCCAGCCCCTCTGCCTCGGTAATAAGAAGTTGCTTCTCGGCAAGATTTTTCTTGAAATCATAGTCACGAAGCTCTTTGTTCACTTTCCATTGGTCATAGAAATGCTCCACGGCATCCTGAAATGACTTCCATATTTCGCTTTGCTGTTGGGGAAGCACATCGCCTATCTCCTTGAATTCGGCCTGAAGCTCCTTCACGCGGTTGTAATGGCGGTTGACATTGTCGGTGTCGGCACTCATGGTCATCAGCTCGTCAATAATGGCGCGTTTGCGCTCGTAATTGCGCATGCATTGTGCTTCCTGCTGCATACGGTATTCGGCTTTACGGGCCTTTATGGTGTTGAGGAGGGTTTTGAGTTCTTCCTCAAGTGGGTCAACTATTGTTTCCAACTTCAGCTCTTCGCCTTTGGCCTCAGCTTCGGCTCGCAAGGTTTGCAGCTCATTGTTGTGAAGCTGATAGAATTGCTGTTTCAGTTTCGACACGGTGTCATTGTCTATTTCGGCAACATTCTGTGTGTCGGCAATAGTGCGCAGCAAGGCAAGCAATTCGTCTTTTGTTGCGGGTGCCGGAGTGTCGGTAACGGTTTCGGAAACTTCCACAGCGGTTGTTTCGTCGATGAGGGGGCGGTCTGCGGCAGCGTTTTCAAGCTGTTCAGCAGACTGGTTTTGCAATTCCATAACTTCTATATTATTAGTTAATTCATGAGTATTCGTGTCGAAATAAACGGCACTTTATAGGTAAAACGGTGTAAATTTAATAATAAATTTTCAAAACAACTGTTTTTTTAACGCTAAAATGTTGTTTTAACATTCCTGCAATGCCATTTATAAATATAATTGTCAAAAATCGCAGTTGCGCAGCCGCGATTTTGAGGGAATTTGTATTTTTGTGAAATATATGGATTTGCATGATTTTGCCGAACAGATATTTCTGAGTCTGCCTTACGACCCTAATGAGCAGCAGATACAGCTCATTGCGGCTCTTGCGCGGTTCTGTTCCCCGCAGATGCCGAGCGATTCGGTGTTTTTGCTCAACGGTTACGCCGGTACCGGCAAGACTTCGGTCACCGGAGCACTTGTGCAGGCTTTGAGAAACGCCTCCGTGCCTGTGGTGCTTTTGGCTCCTACAGGCCGTGCCGCCAAGGTGTTCGGTAAATTTGCCCGGTTTCCGGCCACCACTATTCACAGACGCATCTATCGGCAGGCCGCGCCCGGCGGCATGCGTTTTACCGGTGAAGTGGCCGACAACAACATGCAGGGTGCCGTATTTATTGTTGATGAGGCTTCAATGATTGGTGACGACTCCGGAAATGCGTCACGCACCAGTTTGCTTGAGGATTTGGTCCATTATGTATATTCAGGTGTGGACTGCCGCATGATATTGCTCGGTGACACGGCCCAGCTTCCTCCGGTGGGATGCGAGAAAAGTCCGGCCATGGATGCCGATGTGCTTCGCGGTTTCGGGCTGCGGGTTACGCGTGCTGTGATGACAAAAGTGGTGCGTCAGAGCGGTCGGTCAGGTATTTTGCGCAATGCCACCTGGTTGCGTAAGGCCATGAGACATGAGCCGCTGCCCCAGCCTCGGCTTGTGGCTGATGACACCACTCCCGATGTGCATGTTGTTGACGGCGAGGATCTTTTGGATATGCTCAGCAAGGTATATAATGAGCGCGGTGCCGCCAATGCTCTTATCATCACGCGCAGCAATAAACGGGCCACGCAGTTTAATTTGGGTGTCCGCAGGGAGATACTCGGCTATGAGGAGGAGCTGTGCATTGACGACAGGCTTCTCGTGGCCAAGAACAATTATTTGTGGAGCGCCAAAGTCAAGGGAATTGATTTCATAGCCAACGGTGACATAGCCACGGTGAGCCGCATACTGGGCATGGAGGTGAAGTACGGACTGCGTTTTGCCAATGTGGTGCTCGTGTTCCCGGACCGCGATGTGGAGGTGGAGTGCAAGATAATGCTTGATGCGCTCACTTCCGATACTCCGGCTCTTGATCCGCAGCGTTTCAATCAACTTTATACCGATATTCTTAACGACCCGGATTTGTTCACCTCGGCCACTCCGATGAATGTAAGGATGAAATTGCTGCGCACCGATCCTTATTTCAACGCTTTGCAGGTAAAATATGCTTATGCCGTCACCTGCCATAAATCGCAGGGTGGCCAGTGGGATTCAGTTTTTGTGGATATGGGTTACATTCCGCCCGAAGCGCAGGGCATGGATTTTTACCGCTGGCTTTATACGGCCACGACCCGTGCCACACGACAGTTGTACTACATCAATCCTCGCATAATGGTCAACGGCAAGATGCCTGACGAATGGTGAGTCAGTGCAGGGTGTCAAGTATTTCAGGGTGATTCATTATGTTGGCAGGGGCACGGTGGGCTGCAAGTTCCGATGCCATGAAGTCCATCACCGGTGCCACGTGGCTGAAATAGCGTCTGTAACCCTTACACAGATAGTTATGGCGTTGGCCGTCGGAGGTGCGGATAAAACGGTTCTTGGGGCATTCTCCGTGACAAGCCTTTTTGTATGGGCAGCTTTTGCATTCCATCGGCAGATTAAGCTGCTTGCGTTCTCCGAACCGCCGCTGGTCATCGCTGTTCATCAGCTCTATGATGGTGTGCTCATGGATGTTGCCGAGTTTGAATTCCGGAAAAGCGAAATGATCACATGAATACAGGTCGCCGTTGTGCTCCATCATTGCTGCATGTCCGCACGATGGTGCCAGCGAGCAGACTCCGGGCGTTACGCCTACCCATCCGGCGAGGGTGGCATCAAAAAGTTGCACAAAAATTTCCCCCACATCCTCACGTACCCAGCGGTCAAACACTCTTGTCGCAAATTCACCCCATTCTTCGGGTGTTATGGATTCCGGAGTGAGTTGCCCTGCCACATCGTCAGGTGTACAGAGTTCCCCATTCTTGCTGTCAGCTCTGCGCTCCACCACGGGAGTGAACTGCAGGTATCGGCACCCTATCTGCTTGAAGAAATCATAAAAACGCTCCGGCTCTTTTACATTGATGCTGTTCACTACTGCCATGGCGTTCCATTCCACCCCATATTGTTGTAGCAGCCGTATGGAACGCATCACTGTTTGGTGGGTGGGTTTGCCCAATGCCGTGCGCCGGTATGCGTCGTGAGCTTCAGCCGGTCCGTCTATGGAAATGCCCACAAGCCAGTTATTGCGTTTCAGAAACTCGCACCACCGGGTGTTGAGCAGTGTGCCGTTGGTTTGGATGCAGTTGATTATTGTCCGGTTTTCACCGTACTTGCGTTGCAGCTCCATGGCACGTTCATAAAACTTTATAGGGCGCATCATTGCTTCTCCACCGTGCCAAGTGAACACAATTTCCGGCATTGTCTGAGCTGCTATATATTGTTTTACAAATTCCTCAAGTGTGGCATCGCTCATGAGCTGATTTTCGGAATTGCCGCATGCAAGGGTCTTCTCTTTTTCCAGATAATAGCAATATGAGCAAGCCAGATTGCATGCCGATCCAACAGGTTTCGGCATAACGTACAGCACACTCGCAAAAGGATTCAGGGCTTCTTGTTGCATGATGCAAATATAGTGATTATGGCAGAGGTATGACCGCCCCGAAACATTATTTTGAAAATTTGATGTTGCGTAATATTAAAAAATGCGTACCTTTGTGGCGTTTTTTACCAAAAATAAGACATAATGAAGAATTTTCTATTCGCCATTACGGCCTTGGTGGCTACGATGAGCGCTTATGCCGAGGGGTATCAGATCAACACTCTCAGTGCACGTCAGGAAGGTATGGGACATACCGGTGTAGCATTGAAGCTCGGTGCCGAGAGCATGATTTTTAATCCCGCAGGCCTTTCGTTTTCTGACAAAACACTTGACTTAACCGGAACACTCACTGCTATCAAACCGCTGTCGTCGGCTACTATCAATGGCGTGCGTTATGACAGCCATAATAAAGTCAGCACTCCCATAGCATTCAATGCTGCATTTCGTGTGCGCGACTATCTGCAGCTTGGCATATCGTTTTACACTCCCTATGGCAGTTCCATCAACTGGGGTATGAACTGGCCCGGATCGGTACTTAACCAAAAGGTGAACCTTGCCACCTACACAGTGCAGCCCACGGTGTCATGGCGTATTACTCCGCGCTTGTCCGTAGGTGCCGGTTTGATGATTACATGGGGCACGGTGGACCTCAACAAGGGATTGGTGAGTGCCTATGATATTGATAAGGTGCTCCCTGTCGTGGGCATGCTCACAGGTCAGACTTACCCTTTGTTCAACGGGGTCACTCCTGCTTCGGTTAATCTTAAAGGTACCGCTGACATGGCTTTTGGCTTCAATGTGGGTGCCATGTTTGATGTGTCCGACAAAGTGACCGTGGGCGCATCCTTCCGTTCCAAAATGCTCATGAAGGTTAAGGGCGGTGAGGCTCACGTGTCGTTTGCCAACGAGGTAGCCAGGAAATTGCTTGAGTATTATAATGTCGGCCTCATTGATCAGGCCAACTTCAGCGCTTCCATGCCGCTGCCATACGTACTGGTGTTCGGTGCGTCTTACCATCCTACTGACCGTTGGACGTTTGCTGCCGATATACAGCTGACGGGATGGAAAACCTACCGCCGCCTTGACATTGAGTTCCCCGGAGTGGCAAATGGCTCATTTGATCAGCATATTGACAAGAAATATCGCAATGCTTGGTGTTTCCATATGGGTGCTGAATGGGCCGCTACTCAGAAACTTGATGTACGTGCCGGTTTGATGATTGACCAGACTCCTGTAAACGACAATCATTACAATCCCGAAACTCCGGGAATGACCAAGATTGAACCCACCGTGGGATTGTCGTTCCGTCCCATCAGGCAGCTCAGTGTGGATTTCTCGTTTATGTATGTGGCCGGCCTCGGCAAGAATAACGTACAGGGCAGTTACGAGAATTTCATTGCCAAAGCATTTCCCGCTTTGGGCCTTGAACAAAACCCTGTAGTCAAGGGCGATTATCGCGTGCATGCGTTTGCTCCGTCCATAGGGTTGCGTTATTGTTTCTGAACACGAGTTTATAAAATAGATTGGTTGGTCGCCGGGCTTTGTGATAAAGCTTGGCGACTTTTTTAGCTCCTTCTAAAAATCTTAAAAAAGTTAATTAATAGGTGTTGCTCTAACTTTTGTTCTTTTCCGACGGTTTTAAGTGATATAAGAAACAAAACTAACTTTACTATGGATAGAATAATTAAACTTTCAGATTTGAAACAAGTTGTGGCACAGGCCTACGACAAGTTTAAGGATGAGCAATGCGGCGATGTTGATGCCCGCTTCTTTGATGCCAATACTGATGATTTCGCCATTACGGTAACTCTGACAGATGGCACAGTGGTAGAAGCCGGCAACACTAAGGCCACATTCCCTATGGGTGACATTGCCAAAGTTCCCGTATTGACCACTCTGTTTTCGCAGATGGAGTCCCCTCGTGATGTCATGGACAAGCTCTCCGGCGGATGCATGTGTGGCAAAGGCTCTTGTCCCACAACTCCCAAGCCCCATCATTTGCCCGTAAGCCGTAAGGGTGTGCGTGCTGTAAGCGCCATTCAGCCCACGGGTGACAGCGATGGCAAATTTGATATAATTTCTTCCATGTTGGTAGGCATGGCCGGTTCAAGTCCGGTACTTGATGACAAGCTTTATCAGAAACTCTCTGAGGCCAATCGTGAAGCTGATGTGGAAAACCGTATCGCCGAGGCCGAATATGTGCTTTACGATGAAGCTCCTATCGCCATTGACCTTTATACAAGGCTCACGGCTATGCGTGCCACAACCGGCCAGCTCGCCGCTATGGGTGCCACCATCGCTGCCGATGGTAAAAATCCTGTAAACGGAAGTGAAGTGTTTGATGGCTCTATTTCGCAGCGCATTGTTTCTGCTATGGCCGTTAAAGGCATGCGCAAAAGGTCGCTGCCGTGGCTTGTGATGAGTGGCGTGCCTGCTCAGAGCGGATTCGGTGGCGGTATTGTCGGTGTTGTGCCGGGTGTTATGGGCATTGCGGCATATTCGCCCAAGATTGGTGCCAAAGGTGTGTCGCCTAAAGCGGCCCACGCCATAGCTTTTATTGCCAATCAGCTCGGCATCAATGCTCTTGCAAGCGCTAAAATAAAGATTGAAAAGAACTGAGAATACCTTTGATTCGTTGAGCGGACCGACCTTGTATTTGGGGCCGGCCCGCTTTTTGTTGAAAAAATGCTACCTTTGCACTGTTTTTTAATAACATAGTGTCAGGTGATGGATAATTCTCTCATAGATTCCAGAATCGGATGGCGTGCCGGATTAGTGGCATTGTCACCGGTGGCCTTGTTCCTCTGCTTGTATTTGGTAGTGTCTGTAGTAATAGGGGATTTTTACAAGATGCCTATAGCCGTGGCTTTGGGCATCGCCTCTATATGGAGCGTGGCCATATATCGCGGGCAGCCGTTGGTGAAGCGTATTGACACCTATTCCGGTGCGGCGGCCAACACGGATATTCTGTATATGATATGGGTGTTCGTGCTCGCGGGAGCATTCGCCATGCTTGCCAAAGGAATAGGTTCGGTTGATGCCACGGTAAATGCCGTGGTAGGGGTGTTCCCTTCGCGTTTTCTCGTGCCCGGAATCTTTTTGGCCTCATGCCTTATATCCATGTCTATCGGCACGAGCGTTGGCACTGTCGTAGCTCTTACGCCGCTTGCCGTGGAGATGGCTCAATACACCCATGGCGGTGTGGCGTGTTTTGTGGCTGCGGTGCTGTCCGGAGCATTTTTCGGTGATAATCTGTCGTTTATATCCGATACTACTATTGCCGCCACCCGCACGCAAGGGTGTGGTATGAGAGCGAAATTCCGTGCCAATATTCTCATAGTGCTACCCGCCGCTCTCATCACATTGCTGATATATATTTTCGGCGGAAATGGTTTATATACGCATCCGGTCACGGAAACATCTGTGCAGTGGGTCCTTATGCTGCCTTACCTGCTCATCATCGTGCTTGCTCTGATGGGTATTAATGTTACTATCGTACTCACCACCGGCATAGTGGTCACATATATCATAGGGCTTTTCTATGGCATGGCTCCCATGGATGGTGTCAAATTGCTCGGTGACGGTATTGACTCTATGGGCAACCTTATAATAATTACCCTTATGGCTGCCGGTATGTTGGGCATAGTGAAAGCTCTTGGAGGCATAGATTTTGTGCTCCGGTGTCTCACGCGCCATGTTCATGGCAGTCGTGGCGCTCAGGCTTGTATCGCCGTTCTCACGGCTATTGTCAATCTGTGTACAGCCAACAATACTGTGGCAATTATAACCGTAGGCCCCATAAGCCGTGAAATTTGTCATCGTTACGGAGTGACGCCGCGCAAGGCGGCCTCGTTGCTTGACACTGCTTCATGCATTATCCAGTGTCTGATTCCCTACGGCGCACAGACCCTCCTTGCTACGGCATTGGCCGGAATCAACCCGGCGGCTCCGTGGCCGTATCTGTTTTACCCTTGGGTGCTTGCCCTGATGGTAGGCATATCAATAGTGGTGCGCCGAAAATAATTGTATGTTTGCTCGTTACAATTATTTCCTGTAATTTTGCAATTAAATATTATAGAATACAACATATCCCTATGGACTTTATAGAAGAACTTACTTGGCGCGGCATGATTCACCAGATGATGCCCGGCACAGACGAACAGCTCAAAAAAGAGATGACTACGGCATACCTTGGTATTGACCCTACTGCCGACAGTCTTCATATCGGTCACCTTGTTGGAGTCATGATGCTGAAGCATTTTCAGCGTGCTGGCCACAAGCCTATTGCTTTAGTGGGTGGTGCTACCGGCATGATTGGCGACCCTTCAATGAAAAGTCAGGAGCGTAAGCTCCTTGATGAGGAGACTCTGCGCCACAATCAGGAGGCAATCAAAAAACAGCTCTCCAAGTTCCTTGATTTTGACAGCGATGCTCCCAATGCCGCCGAGATGGTCAACAACTACGACTGGATGAAGTCTTTCTCTTTCCTTGACTTTATTCGCGATGTCGGCAAGCATATCACTGTCAATTATATGATGGCTAAGGATTCTGTGAAAAAGCGTCTTTCCGGCGAAAGCCAGCAGGGCATGTCATTCACCGAATTTTCCTATCAGCTCGTGCAGGGCTACGACTTCCTCAATCTTTACCGCGAAAAGAACTGCCGTTTGCAGCTTGGCGGTTCCGATCAATGGGGCAATATCACTACCGGAACAGAGCTTATCCGACGCACTCTCGGCGGCGAGGCATATGCTCTCACTTGTCCTCTGATAACCAAGGCCGACGGTGGCAAGTTCGGCAAAACCGAAAGCGGCAATGTGTGGCTTGATCCCGCCCGCACATCACCCTACACATTCTATCAGTTCTGGCTCAATGTAAGTGATGCCGATGCCGAAAAATACATCAAGATTTTCACCACCCTAACACGAGAGGAGATAGAAGACCTTGTCGCACAGCAGGCTGCTGATCCCGGTCAGCGTCCTTTGCAGAAGCGTCTTGCCAAGGAACTCACTACTATGGTTCACTCCGAGGCTGACTATCTTACCGCTGTTGAGGCATCTCAGATACTTTTCTCTAACAAAGCCGGCGACACTTTGCGTCGCATTGATGAGCCTACACTGCTTGCAGTGATGGAAGGCGTGCCAAGATTTGAAATTTCGCGTCAGCAGATTGCCGATGGCATCAAGCTTGCCGATCTCCTTACCGAAGCCGCACCAGTATTCAGCTCCAAAGGTGAAATGCGTAAAATGGTGCAGGGCGGTGGAGTATCCATCAATAAGGAAAAAGTCACTGACCCGTATGCCGAAACCTCACTTGACATGCTCTTGAATGACAAATACATACTTGCGCAGAAAGGAAAGAAAAATTATTTCCTGCTTATTGCCAAGTAATTTAAGCACGAAAAAATATCGCAAAGGGCATTTTTCCATAGAAAAATGCCCTTTCAATTTGCGCGAAATAAAAACTATGCTTAACTTTGCACCGCTGTAGGGCTGAAAGCCTTCGGCAAAAGGATTGTCTTATGGTGTAATGGTAGCACTGCAGTTTTTGGTTCTGCCTGTCTAGGTTCGAATCCTGGTAAGACAACACTAACAGGTCGCGGATACCGCGACCTGTTTTTTATGACGCGCATGCCATGGACGCATGCCATACATCTGTGGCGAAAGGGACTAATTGCAAAAAAGTAGGCTGAAAAGCAAATGTGTGACGATGGAGATGCTT